>Ga0207040_1065_pt2 | contig 31814 bp, 32 predicted proteins | sample Alteio_BWMinCont_72_FD_153279 | JGI IMG/M metagenome (GOLD analysis project Ga0207040, IMG submission 153279) | Enriched cells from forest soil in Barre Woods Harvard Forest LTER site, Petersham, Massachusetts, United States -... | ecosystem: Environmental > Terrestrial > Soil > Temperate forest >... | reverse complement strand
TGATTGCAAAAAAAGCAACCGAGTATTTGCTCATCAAGCCCAATCCCAAGCCGAGCCCAAAAAGGTATAAAGCCCCGGGCTTCCTGGATTGGACATAACGGATCAACCCATAGGCCATTAACGTCCAGAAAAAGACTTCCAGGAAATTGGGCTGGAACATGAAATGCACATGCAGGAAATAGCCGAAGATGAATGGCAAAAAACCCAATCCCAAAGCGAAATATCCACCGCCAAGCTTCAGAATCAAACGGGCCACCAGAATAAACGTCAGGGAACCAAAAAGGGAAGGCCAGAGTTTTATCCAGAATAGACCACCGCCCATGAGATGGGTTACATTGGCAAATACAGACATTAAAGGAGGTACTTCTAAATATCCCCAGGCCAAATGTCTTCCTTCAGCCAGATACAGAAATTCGTCGCGGTGAGGTTCGTAGGCCGAGCTTTGAAGGAGGTAAGGAAGAACGAATTTCATTAAGGCCAGCAAATAAATAAAGCGAGTTAGCTGAGGTTTGCGAATGACATTCATTATTTGCAAATAAGGCCATTTAAATATGTCTAGGGCATTCGGCTGTTGGACAAAAAAAGGGCCAGAATCTGGATTCTCTTTTACTTGCGGTCCTTTGCTTCAAGCCGTTCCCTTCGCTAGGACAAATTCCCCTGGGACCTCATAACCCGCTCCCTGCTTAAATGGAGCCAGGGAGTCCAGATAAGCTTCATGCACTTGATCCCTGACCGGCAGACTGAATTTATGGTAGGCTAGGGCCACGGGACCTCCGTCGAATGCCGCCCCCAATGCCTCTTGGTCATTCCGGTAAGAAAGAATACTGGATATTCTGGTCACCTGAATTTCCGTAAATCCGGCTGACATGAAACTAAGCTCAAGCATTTTCGGGTTTCCCAGATTAAAAAACATGGGGCAGACTTCAGATGCTACATGGCGGTCCACGATTTCAAAGATTTCAGACCATCCGCAATGTTCCCGCTGGCCCCAAACAGCCGCCAGGGCATGACCACCGGGTTTCAGTACCCGGCGCATCTCCTTCAAGGCTTTTTGCGGATCCGGGAAATACATAAGACCCAGCGCACAGAGTGCCACGTCAAACGAAAGGCTTTCCAGCTGAAGATCTTCCGCGTCCATCCAGCGGAACTGCGCCCGGTCTTCCTTCCTTTGCGCGGCAAGGGAAGCCGCCAGCTGCACCATTTTTTCGGAAATATCAGTACCTAAAAGGAAACCATTCGGGCCAAGTTTTTCAAGGGCTCCAAAGCTTACTAAACCCGTGCCGCTGGCAATGTCCAAGACCCGGTCTTCAGGCTGGATAGCGGCCAATTGCAGCAGAAGATCCTGCGCCGGCTTGAGTTGCTTTTGCCAAAAGGCCTCATAGTAGGCGGAAGCCCGGTCCCATCCATAGCGTTGGACCCTCCTTTGTAATTTTGGATCCATGCTAGACTTGTTTGCTGGAGATGATGCGAACGTTCCGCTGGCAAAGCTGCGATCGGCTGAACACATCCAGATAGGGGCTGTGCCGGTCCGCTTCATCCAGCATTTGCAGGATCGTTTCCTCCGGGGCATCGCTGTCAATGGTGACCGTATAGCGCACTTCCAGATACCCCGGAGGAGCTTCCGTGGTCGTTCCAAACAGCGCCCCATCATTATAATCTGCCTGTATCTCCACTTCAATTCCTTCCACCGGGATTTGCATGACGGATGCTCTCATCCTGTATCCTATGGCGAGGCAGCTGCCCAAGGCGGCCCGCCCCAAAACTCCTGGAGTCGGCCCAGCCGCATTTCCACCCGCTTGCTCGGGCATATCTGCCGTCAAGCTCCAGTTTCCCTCGCGGATTTCGCAGGTAAGGCCATTTTTCATGGTTGCTTTCGAGATGCCAGTTCCTAATCCAAGGGCCGGTCGCTGAGTCATCGCTTTCGATACCCGAGCAAAGGCCGCTCCTATATTGTCCATTTCTTTCATGGGAGATGTTTTCAGGAAATTACTAAGATTTTAGATACCCAATAGATAAATTGCAGGACAGCAAATCCAATGCACCGGGTTGGATTCTGGAGACAAGCCAATAACCTATTATGCAATGATTAGAACTATTCGCACGAGCGCTGAACACCCGGACTTTCGGGAATTGGTCGGGAAGCTCGACGAAGAATTAAGCCTTCGGGACGGAGCAGAACATCCCTTCTATGCTCAATTCAATAGGATTGATCTTATTCCGTATGTCATAATAGCTTACGAAGCCGGAAGGCCTGTGGGTTGTGGTGCAATCAAGAAGTTTTCGGACGCGGCCATGGAGGTTAAGCGCATGTACGTTTTGCCGGAGTGGCGGGGCAAAGGAATTGCATCCGAAGTTCTCGCCAACCTGGAGCATTGGGCGAAAGAGTTGGGCTATGTGAAGTGTGTATTGGAAACCGGAAAAAGACAGCCTGAGGCAATCGAATTATATACCCGCCGGGGCTACGCAGTCATAGCCAATTATGGTCAATACGCGAAGGTGCCCAATAGTGTTTGTTTTGAGAAATTCTTGTAGGCATGGCCTGCAAAAGTCAAAGGGGCTGCGGGACAGCCAGGCGCATGGGTAAAATCGTAAAGTCGGCTATAGTTTAGGCCAAATCCAGATAAAAAAACGACCAGCCTAAGGATAGATTTGAAAGGCTGCAGAACCACAGAAAGCGCCATCCGGCGAATTCCCAAAAAGACAAACGGGCATTCGATATTCGACAAAAAGCGGCCTTTTTGGTAAAAACACGTGTTTTCATTTCAGTAAGCAGAAAGACAAAAAATCAAAAAGACTCCCTGTTTTTGAAAAATAATCAAAACTGTTCCCTGTTTATCAGATCATTCAATTCAGGGTCAATTTCCGTTTCATTTTTTTAATGATTTGAATATGATTGATTAATAATGCAACAAATTACATAATATAATGAAAATCGGGCGAATTAAATATATTAATAAAAAAAATAATATAAAATATACTTTTTCTTAATTTAAGAATTTTTCATTATAAACATACTCCTTTCATTTTGGCAATGCCTGAGCTGCTTTCTTTCCGCTAGTTTTTTCTCCCCCATTCCTTGCAAAGTTTTATTCCAATTGACTTTGCAGCCTTTTTGTTCTTTCCTGAAAGTTTCGGGTATCTAATTAGCCATAGGGATTGCGCAAGGGCTGAAAGCCCCGAATATCTTACTCCAAGCAAAACCTAAGGACATGATAAACATGAACGGTACATTTTCTGGTTCGCCAAGATCCCTGGTCTTTATCCTATTTCTGAACCTGATCCTCCTGCAATCCTCCTTTGCGCAGCCTCTGCCGACCAAACCGGATACGGTCCACACCACCGTGTTGCCTAGCCCGGTTGACTCGCCTGCTGCGGGGCAAGCGGCCAGCGATCCTTTCGCTTTCGGAGATTTTTCCTGGCTCAATGGCACCAGCAGAAAAACCAGCCCTCCGGCATTTGACTCGAAATATTTTACTGGGGATATAACCTTTGATTTCAACTATACCCATTCCTACAATCGTCCAATTGACAATACCGTGGTCGGATCGACGGCGCTCGCCCGCAACAATGAGCTTCAGTTGTCCTTTTTGGGAGTTGGCGGAGACATTCATGTGAATAACGTCCGGGGTCGCATAATGATGCAGTTTGGCACCCGGTCGACCGTAGTGCCCCGCAACGATGGAAGTTCCTACAAAGGGCAATACGACCTCCAAACCATCTACCGCTACATCAGTGAGGCTTATGGCGGATACCATTGGGATGTCTGGCACGGCATAAATCTGGACGCTGGGATCTTCATGTCCTATATCGGCCTTTTTTCCTATAATAATTTTGAGAATTGGGGCTACCAACCTTCTTATACCTCCGACAATACGCCCTGGTTTTTCAATGGACTGCGTTTGCAAACTTTCCCATCGGACAAGTTAAAGGTTGAGCTCTGGCTGATTAACGGATGGCAGAGCTACGGCATGTTTAACCACTCCCCTGGAGCGGGTGTTTCCATTTATTACCGACCCACGGAAAAAGTCGATTATATATTCAATAATTACTACGGCAAAGACGACCAAGGCGCGCCCAACCGGTACCGTGTCCATTTGGACTATAGTTATGAGCGCCGCTACATAAATCGCCCGGAGGCCAAGTTCCTGACTAAGGCTGCCTTTTCCCTAACGATGGATTTTGGGTTTGAAAATGGGAACGGCGTAACTCCATTCGGTAAAACCGACGCTAAAACCAAGGCTGTGTTGCCTGCGCAAAATTTCATCAGTGGAATGTTGTATAACCGCTTTTGGTTTGGCAAGCGTTGGGCATTCAATTTTGGCGGCGGATACATGCATAATCCCGGTCAATACCTAGTCCTGGCTCCGACGGGCTACGCTGATACCCTGTTCCAACAGCAAACGGGCCCTGGTTCCACCTTCGATGCCTGGGACTATTCAACGACGCTGGACTACATGCCCAGCCAAAATATCACTCTGAAACTGGAATTCGTTCACCGGGCCGTGGTCGATATTGGTCCCGCTCCCGGCACGCCAGCACTAAAGGGATATTTCGCCGGACCGGGCGGGGTTACTTCCCCATCCGGGTTCGCCAACACTGGAACCTATACCTACACGTCCAGTGGCGCATCGATTGCGCCTCCTCTGAGCAGTTGGGGTGGCTGGATGCCGGATATGGTTAAGTCGGAATCCCGAATTATCCTGGCTTTTCTTGTCCGGTTCTGATTCCGAATGTAAAATTCATTCAATAACTATAAAACATTTACCATGAAACACGCATTAAAAATTGCCCTGACCCTGCTCTCGGCAATATGTATTCCCTGCGCATTTTCACAAAATGCCGGGTCCACACTCGCGGGATTGTATAAAAACGAAGATGACTTTACTGGTCATAAATTAAGCTATGCGAGTTCGGCACCCGACGCCATTCAGACTAACGACCTGTTCGAGTCGCCCCGCGTTACCGTCCACTGGAACGGCCAAACCATCCACTTGGCGAAAAAGGACTTGTTCGGATATCACAGCGGCAAGGGAACAGACTATCGATTTTACCAGAACAGCATTTATGAAATGCTGGATACCCTGGCCTTTTATCTCTATAAGCACACGGGGCTGGAATCCAATCCCGGTGGAAAGGGCTTCCGCAGCACCACATTGTATTATTTCAGCAAAAAGGGATCTGCGACCCTGGTTCCGTTAACCATCCAGAATCTAGAATTAGCGTTTTCAACCAATGCAAAATTTCGGTATGCGCTGGAATCCTATACCCGCAAAGACGGGAGTCTCATGGATTACGATCCCTACGTGAAAGAGTACAAAGTGAAATACTTCCTGACTGAATCTCTAAAATAGTGACCGTGACATTCAAAATCCTGGTCGTAGACGACGATGTCCAATTTTGCAACCTCCTGGGTAGAGTTTTATCTCTGGAAGGGTATACCGTGTTTAGGTGTTATGATATCCAATCTTCCACCGCCCTGCTGGAGAAGGAGCGCATCGATTTTGTTTTGTTGGATGCGCTTCTCCCCGATGGAAATGGGGCGTTTTTTACCAAGGAGATCAAATCCCACTATCCGAAGATTCAAACGGTTATTCTGACCGGAAATCCCGATATCCACAATTGCGTCACTTCAATAAAAAACGGCGCATCGGATTATATCATCAAGGGGGAAGACATCGGAACAATCATACAAGCGGTAAAGGAGCAATTGTCCTATTATTCTCGTACGGAATTCCTGCTGCCTGCGCCAGAAGAGAAAAAGACAGAAGCCGTTTTCGGATTCCATAACATAATCGGAGAATCGGAAATATTTCAGGATGCCTTGGATCTGGCCAAAAAAGTGGCAAAAACAGATGCAGCGGTATTGTTGCTCGGAGAAACAGGGACAGGCAAGGAACTGTTCGCAAAAGCGATACATACAAGCAGCTCCCGGCATGCCGGCGCATTTATGGCCATTAATTGTTCCTCGTTCAGCAAGGAACTCCTGGAAAGCGAACTATTCGGTTACCGAGCCGGCGCCTTTACCGGGGCCGTCCGCGATAAAAAGGGGCTGCTGGAAGAGGCGGACAAGGGTACGTTATTCCTGGATGAAGTCGGCGAAATTGATAAGGACTTGCAGGCCCGGTTGCTTCGCGTATTGGAATCCGGCGAATTCATCAAAATTGGAGGCAGCACCGTCAATAGGGTCAGCATTCGCCTCATTTCTGCCACGAACAGGAACCTGACCAATAAAGTAAAAGCCGGAAAATTCCGTGAGGACCTATTCTACCGGCTCAACAGCTTTGCCATTCAATTGCCGCCCTTGCGGGAGCGGAAGAATGACATCCTCCTGCTTACGGAATATTTCGTGAAATTATTTTCCAAAAAGCTGGGGAAGCACATTACCGGTATTACCAAAGAATTTGAGAGTTTTTTGTTGAATTATCAATGGAAAGGCAATATCCGGGAACTCAAAAATATTATAGAGCGTTCCGTGATATTGTCGGCCAGTTCCATTTTGACGGAAGAGACGCTACCCTATGAAATATTGTCCTATCGGTTCAAAAAGTCCGGAAGCAGTACCGCCCCCTTTGACCTGAATATATTTGAGCGGCTGCATATTCAAAAAGTCCTGATCAGCGCCAAATGGAATAAGGTGAAGGCGGCTAAAATGCTGAATATTTCCCTTTCGACTTTATACCGGAAAATTGAGGACTATATGTTGTCGCTGGAAGACCGCAACTAATTCATGATTTCTGAAAACCTGGGACTATGCTCATTTCAAACCCGAAATATAAAAAAGACACCATATCCAAGGTCGTACAGATCCTTTCCGATAAATTGGGCATCAGTAGTACCCGGATATCGTACAAGGCCAGTTTCTCTCACGATCTCAATGTCGATTCTCTCGATTTGTTGGAGTGCATTGCCGCGATTGAAGATGAATTCAAGATCAAGATCCCAGATGAAGAAATAGAGAAATTGCTCAGCGTTGGAGACCTGATCGATTGCGTGGATCATCTCGTGCACAAGTGAACGCAAACCGGCAGAACCAGGTTAATTTGGGCTAAATGGTTTACCCTCCAGCCAACCCGTTCCCTTATCCTGCGGATTTATTTCAAGCGGCAGCGGCATCTGACTCCCGCTTCCTGACCCAAAAAGGTTGAATGATTTGATGGTCTCGCTTGGCTTTCCTGAGGAAAAAAAAGCTGATCAGCAAACAAAGGATTAGCGCCTGAAGGGAATGGCCGGGTCCAAAAGCCCCGCCGGACCAGATGGGCGCACCGCTTACGCGGCTGGAAAGGAACGGTGTGCTCACAGAAATCCCTGGGTTTATTGCTCCAAAAAGGGTTGGCTCGGCAAAATCCAGCGCCGAATGAATGAAAATAGGCACCCATAGGCTCCGGGTGGCCACATATGAGCAGGATACCATCAGTCCGGCCTGCACAATGACAGATAAAAGATAAATGACCGTCGCTCCGGCTACGCCGGCATGGGCGATCGTAAATATCAGCATCATGATGACCAGGGCCAGGGCCGTGCCCAGTTTTTCTTCCATTAATCGAAACAAGACGCCCCGAATCAATATTTCCGCCACGAACCCTGCCGTGAAAGCTGGGATCATGCCCCGAAACAGGAAGGATACCGGGTTGCTGTGCATCACCTGGTAACCGCCGTTTAGCCATAATACCAGAATTGCGAAAGCTTGTATGCCCAGGCCTAGGGCAAATCCCCATGCAGCAAACCTCAGAAAATTGCCCGACGCCAATTCCCTTATTGGTCTCTTTTCATACCAGCGGAACAGCAACACATATGTTCCGGTCGCCAGAAAGATATCCAACGCGAAAATGATGATCGTGATTTGATCCCCTGAGAGCGGCAAATGAACCCAGATTGCCCGGGATGATTCACTCAAATAAATGCAACCACCGACGGCTGCAATTCCGATGACAATTTTTACCAGAAAAAAATCAAATAGCTTAGTCAATATGGAGAAAAGCTCAGGTTCAAAATCCGGGCACCCCTGCCGTTTAGGTTCCCGCGACGGTCTTTCCGTTACGCAAATTAATGCCCGTATAGAGATAGGCTTTTAACGAGCAGAGGAAATCGGTCCAACCCTGGGTTTGCTGGAGGACCTGGTCAACCCCTTCCTGGGTAAAATCGTACCCGTCCTCGGTAATGTGCAGACTGGTTGTTTGGCTATCCACGGCCTCAAATTCCATCGTAACCTGGTTCTTTTCCGGACCATTGCCCCAGGCGAAAACAATGCTTTTTCCTGGATCCAACTCCAGCACTTCGACTTCCGCGCTGGCGCCTACATCGTCAAAAAACCAGGAAACCCGGGTGCCTGATCGCAGAGGTCCGGTTGACCGGGTAATAAAATACCGGCATATCCTTTCCGGATTGACAATGGCATCAAACACATCATCCACCGGTCTGAGGATCCGGTATGTTACGCTTGCCTGCAATTCCTTCATTTATAGTCATTGACCGCTAAAGCTATCAATAATTTTTAAATCCTTCCTGAAATCAGCCAGCGTCTAAGCTGGAGGGGGTGGTAAGTCTGTTGCTCGATGAATTATTTTGCGGAATCCCGCGATAATTCAAAGGCCAAGTTGCACCATACAAGTTAATTTTTTTGAATTTGACCGGATCATTCCCTTGGGTGGGTAATGAAGCCGATTCGCCAGCGGAATTCTTTCGAAAATGGGTTCAGATTTAATCAAACTACTTGCGCTAAATGGTTTATATTCAGCTATTTATAATAAGTTGGAAATTACCCGTTTCTCTAAGGGTTTGGGAATGAGGGGCTAAGGAGGGCAGACTGGAATTTATTCGTTTTTGGCATTGTACTTGCAAGAAATCAATATCGACGGCGAAAGATTTTGTTTAACTGTAAATCCCAGTACTTATGAAAAAACCAGATTCTCTCCAGGGGCACGAAACCGCAAAAGTTTACTTGATCGCGGCCATTCTTTTTCTCATTGTAATGACTATTTCCTACCTGACCTGGTTTGCATAGAACAGGAGTAGGAACTTCAGGGATTGCGCATCAGTCCCTGCTTTAGCATATCATTTTTTTTTCACCCAATGCTGCGGGCAGCTCGATCGTTTTCCCGGCTTCAAGGTCTATTTTCCGGATTTCTTTCCCGATAAAATCCCGGATATAGGCCATCGTTGCACCCGTTAAAGCCTTCAGGTACCGGTACTACTGATACGTATATGAAATGGATTCCGACGCGGCATCCTGCGGGGTGGATTGGGCAGAGGTGATTGTAACCGCTGAGCTCACCGGTTGGTTTTTTGCATTGTAAGTAGATGAATAATTGGTAATGTGCTCGCTCGGATTCAAACCAGTCTCCGATTGCATCAATTGCACCAGATCGTTCAAGCTGTTTAAAGGCACTCCGGGAACGCCATACAACGGGGAGGCACTAAGTTTGGAATTGTAAGAATAAATTGAATTGGTCGTATCCACCGGAATGCCATCCAGAGCAAAAATCAACACCGATCCAACCAGGTCATTGTTACTGAACGTAAAACTTTCCTTTGAATACAATTTATAATTTGGCGATGCCGGGCCTTTTAGGTAAATGATATCGGTCGCGAGGTTCCCATTTCCGTCATAGGTTAGTACAGCGCTGTCGTTTCCGGTGATTGGCGTAACGGGAAGGATTGGGGTTCCCGTGGTTTTGGCGACTTGAACATAGGAGAGCACCTTGCCTGCGCTTACGCTAAACGTGATCGAGATCTGGGTGGTGGCACTATACTGAAAGGTTCTAATCTTAGCGCTTTGGGTAAAGGTTCCGGTGATCCCGGAAATTACCCCGCTGGAATAAGTAAATTGATACGTGAGATCGCTCAAGAAATTATCCCCAGTATAATTCGAGGACATGGTTTGTTGGGCGCCGGTGAGGTTCCGGTTAGCATCGTACTGATAGTCAAACACAATACTGTCAACCGTTGCGTTAAGCCCATTTTTCGCCACAATGATTTCCTGGGAGAGTAATGGGGTATTCCCCGCCGAAGAAGAACCGGAAGTTCCAGTTTTGGTGCAACCGAGCATCAATAGCCATAGCCAACCGGCAATCGTCACGAAGGCTGGCACCCGATAGCGGCAGAGCGCATAATAAATTAAGGCAATGATATATTTGGATGTACCAACTATTCTTCGTACCTTTTCAACATAAAGCGTTGAAAATGGAAATAGTATCTAAATTTACGACCTTCAAATCTTTCGCCGAAATGCTGAAAGTATTGCCAGATGAAGCTGCTTGCAGGAACTATCTTGAACTTATACTTTGGGCTGGCGAACCTGTCTGTCCACATTGTGGATGCAAAAATGAGAATCATTACAAGCTGAAATCAAAAGGCATTTTTAAGGGTCTATATAAATGCAAAGATTGCCGGGAAAGATTTACCGTAACCGTTGGAACAATCTTCGAAGGCTCTCACATTGATTTGCGGAAATGGTTTATTGCTGTCTATATCTTTTCGTCGCACAAGAAGGGAATTAGTTCGCATCAATTAGCCAGAGATTTAGGGATCACTCAAAAGGCTGCGTGGCACATGCTTGGTCGAATCCGCTATGCTTTTCAATTAAAAGGATTAACCGAAAAAATGGATGGCTTGGTCCAGGCTGATGAAAGTTTCTTTGGTGGGAAAAATAAGAACCGTCACGCTGACAAAAAAGTATTGGAATCACAAGGCCGTAGTGTAAAAGATAAGACCCCGGTGCTGGGCCTGATGAAAACTGCTGGAAATCTTCATCTTTCAGTTGTCAAGGATACTAAAGCATCTACGTTAAAGCCAGTTATCAAAAAAATGGTAGAGCAAGGTTCAATAGTTGTTACTGATGATTGGCACGGTTATAAGGGTTTATCCAAAGAATATTCCCATGTTGTGATTAATCACAAAGAAAATGAGTATGTTCGTGGAGTATTCCACACAAATAATATTGAGAACTTCTGGTCCCTATTAAAACGGGGAATCTATGGGATATACCACCAGGTCTCTCCTAAACATCTCCATAGATATTGCGATGAATTTGCACATCGATTCAATAGCCGTAAAATTGGAAGTACAGAAAGATTCGATTTCTCACTTAGAAATACGGAAGGTAGGTTAACGTATAAAGCACTTATTGGAAAATAATAGTTCTAAGAATCCTCTCCATGAGCGTTAATGAACGAAAAACCGAACGCATAGTCAGCGAATTTCTGGACAAAGACCCATACAAGAAGGTACTTGTTGAGTACCAAAAATCGGATACACCAAAGATCAACAAGCTACTTAAATATGCCTCAAAAAAGGGAGGCGGCGCAGGTTATCCAGAATTCATAATCACATTTCAGGAGGTTCACAATTTAATAATCGTAATTGAATGCAAGGCGGATGTAAGTAAGCATCAAAGCCGAACCTTAGATAAATATTCAAACTATGCCGTAGATGGTGTATTGCTTTACTCTTCTTTTTTGTCAAAGGAATTTGACGTATTAGCGGTTGCTGTAAGCGGCCAAACACGAAAGGAATTACAAGTATCTCATTTTCTTCAATTGCGTGGCGAGGCAACAGCTACGGAAATTGATTTTGGCAATGAGTTGTTAGACTATCAATCGTATCTGAAAAACTATATAGAAAGCCCTCAAAAACACAAACAGGATTATTATGAGCTAATGGCATATTGCAGAACATTGAATAATAAATTGCAACTCCATAGCATCCTGGCGAATCAAAGAGGTCTTTTCCTAAGTAGTGTACTAATAGCGTTAGATAACAAGGCTTTCAAAAAATCATATAACGATATTGAAGAACCGCAGGATTTAGCTGATAGACTTGTTGATACAGTTGTCTTAGAACTTAAAAAAACATTGCCTCAAAAAAAAGTAGACAACCTAAACAATCAATTCAGTTTTATCCGATCGGATGCAACTTTGTCTCTAAAAAAAAATCCGGATACTGGACAAAACATTCTTGCTGAATTGATTGATGATATAGATAAAAATGTAAATGGCTATATTCAGACCTACAAATATTTCGATGTACTCGGTCAACTTTACGTCGAATTTTTGAGCTATGCCAATGCTGATTCAAGCCTTGGGATTGTCCTAACTCCTCCTCATATCACTCAATTATTTTGCGATTTATCATTCGTTAATAAAGAAAGCATTGTATATGACAACTGTGCCGGTACGGCGGGGTTTCTAATTAGTGCAATGCGAATAATGATTTTAGGTGCTAAAGGGGACGAAAGGAAAATAAAATATATTAAAGAACATCAAATTATAGGCGTAGAATATCAGTCGCACATCTATGCGCTTGCAGCGACCAATATGTATATCCATAAAGACGGCAAATCAAATATAATTCAAGCGGATTGCTTTGATCGCAATATAATAGATACAGTTAAAGAGTATCATCCTAATGTTGGCATGTTGAACCCTCCATATACTAATGATAAAATAAATGGTATTAATGAATTTGAATTTATACTAAATAATCTCGAATGCTTAGAGCGAAATGGCATTTGTGTTGCGATCATTCCAATGGAGCGGGTTTTATCTGCTAAGAAACAAACTATTGAATTGAAGAGACGAATTCTACAAAGACACACATTAGAGGCTGTAATGTCTATGCCAGACGACTTATTTTATAATACTGATAATGGAGTTGTAACGGCAATAGTTGTATTCCGTGCTCATATTCCACATCCAAACAACAAGGAGACGTATTTCGGATATTGGAAATATGACGGATTTGAAAAAAGAAAATATAAAGGCCGAATTGACATTTACGAAAAATGGGCCGATATAAAAGCAATGTGGGTTGACAGTTACGTTAATAAGAAAAATATTGCTGGATTAAGTATAACAAAAAAAATAAGCGCAAATGATGAATGGTGCGCGGAGGCTTATATAGAAACAGATTATACCAACTCGTTAAATCAGAATGACTTTAGGAAAAGCATTGCAAAGTATGTTGCATTTTTATTAACTCAATAAGTTTAATATCGACGAAATGGAAGATTTGGTTAAAATATCCGTTTTGTTTACGGTTAAATATGGAGTAAATCTTGAACTTGTAAATCTTGATGAATGTAATGCGGACGAACCCGATGCGGTGTATTTTGTATCACGTACAGAGAAAAATAATGGAATTTCAGCTATAGTTCGATTGATACCTGAAGTAGAACCAAATCCAGCGCATACTTTATCTGTGGCAGGCGGCGGATCTGTACTCTCTACATTTTATCAACCAAAGCCTTATTATAGCGGCAGAGATTTGTATGTTCTAATTCCAAAGACTGAAATGGATGTTACGCATATGTTATTCTACGCATACTGCATTCAACTGAATAAATACAAATATAATTATGGCAGACAGGCAAATAGAACTCTTAAAGATATTCTGATTCCATCCACTATTCCTCAAGACTTCCGTGGAATTGAACAAGTCGTACTTAAATCATTACAAGATATTTCATTGGATTCGCTACCAGTTATGAATATATCTCACACTGAAAAAATCAGTCAAATGAAACCTCACAAACGTATAGGATTACCTGATGAAGAATTGGCAGAGAAATACGAATCAGGTAAAGCGCCAATGAAAAAGCTAATGAAGGCCATGTTGGATACTCCGCCATCAAACAACGAACCTAAGAAAATCAAGAAGAGCCAACAATGACAAACGAAAGTTTTACCGAATGGCAAGAAAGAACTTTAATACTTCGTACAAAGAGCATCAATATATTTTTGAGTATTACTCTTGCTACAATAGGATTCATAATAAGCAAAATCCTTGACAAAGAATTTGAATTTCGTAATTGTTGTGCTGCCGTATTTTTAGGACTTGGCGCATCCGTTTTATTGATAAACACAATCGCACTCTTGATCTTGATGCTTAACAGGCTTAAAGGGTTCAGAATTACTACACAAATTGCAAAAAAAAGAAGTGATCCGCAATGTACCGAACAGATAGATGAATTGCGGAAACAATCACTTGCTATTGATAATAAAACACATTGTATTTTTCAAACGTCAGTATTCCTTTTTTTGATCGGCGAAGTATTTACAGTCATTGGATTTGGAATCCAAATTTGGCCTAAGCTGGTACACTAAAATATATCATTGCCTAAATTAAAATAAGGTGCTTCATAAATCAATTTTTCGTTCATAAGGATAAAATAACCGCGGCACAAGAAAGAATGGCAGATGCCATCCATCCCTGCAAATTTATTGCGGATTTCCATCCTTTTTCCTGAGAATCAATAAGTGGCTGGCCTGACTCAACAAGTGGTTGAGCCGGATAAATCCTTAGCGAAGGGCATGAATACATTCCCAGGGCTTTTACCGTCCCCCGATCCATGCGATGATCGGATCGATCCATTCACGATAACCTTTGTATAGAAAACCGTGGCTCAGCCCCGTATGCAGGAATATTTCCCGGTAGCTGGTCAATTCAATATGTCCCAGGAATAAAAGGTCGCAGCTACCGTGGGGATCTGATTTTTCCACGATGGACAAAAAATGACCGCGCAGACTAAACTGCAGGTAGTCCTTGTAGGTATCCGGCCAGCAACCCCCCATGGCGACAAAATGCAAATCCTTGTTGTTGATTTTTGTAGAAGTCAACAAAACTATATTCCATCCCGACGATGCGCCCACGACCACAATGTTTCCGACTGGAACGCCCTGCTGAAGCAAGCTGTCGATCTGTCGGACGATAATTTGGGCATAGGCAGAATCCGGGATGTCTTTTCTTCTGATTTCACTCACCACGCAAAAGCCGCGGCTGCGCAACGAATCCAGTATGTTCAAATATTCATATGGACCCCATTCCGGTGCTCCCGGATTGATGGCGTTATTCCCCAGTTCGCTGACCACGGCCCCGTGCAAGTAAAAGAGGTATCGGTTCGCGGGGTTGATGGACCGGGGCAATGAAGGGCTGGTGGACTGGCCTGCTGCAGTCAGGCTCAAAAACAAGAAGGGGGCAAAAATTTTCATCAAAAAATGGGCAGACCGGCAATGCCAATCTCTTGGGTATGCAAATTCTGAAAAAAAGAGAAATAAATGCGTAACGAATCGGTTTCTTATTATATTTGTAACCAAACGGTTTCCTAAATTATGCGCCGAGACGTATTTCAGGGTATCGCAGACCCTACGCGGAGAGAAATAATTACTGTGCTCGCTCGTCAATCCATGAATCTGCATTCGGTTGCCGAACAGTTTAAGATCAGCCGACCGGCAATTTCCAAACACATCAAAATCCTTTCGGAGTGCGGAATGGTCGTGGTCCATCGAAAGGGAAGGGAAAAACTATGCGAAGCGAACCTGGGAAATCTTCATAAAGTGGATGAATGGATGGAGAAGGTGCGGGGATTCTGGGGGGCGAGACTGGACGCTCTAGGCGAATTCCTGAACCATCCCGTTGCCCATGCGAATCCCAAGAAAAGAAAAAAATGAACCTATGCAAAAAGATTCAGTGATTATGGAACGGGTGTACTCGGCATCCCCTGACCGGGCCTGGAAGGCCCTGACGGAGATAAATCAGATGCGTCAATGGTATTTTCCCATGCTGGAAGATTTTCGCCCGGAGGTAGGTTTTGAAACCCGGTTCACGGTAGAAAATGAAGGAAAGGAATATGTCCACATTTGGAAAATAACCGAAGTCCTGCCTATGCATAAAATCAGCTACGAATGGAAATTCGGCGGTTTCCCCGGAAATTCCCTGCTGACCTTTGAATTGCTGGCCGAAGGAAAAGGAACCCGGTTGATCCTGACGCATAAAGGGGTGGACAGCTTCCGGGGAGATATTTATCCGGGGCTTGCCCGAGAAAATTTTGTTTCCGGATGGACGAGTTTCCTGGACCAGGCATTAATGGAGTTCCTGAAGAGAAAAATATGAAGGTAACCCGCCGGATCCCATTTCTCAATTGCCGATAAATGGGTTAAGTCGGGCCAAATTGTCCCGGGCCCGGGTGTTGTCGGGATGAAGGACCAAGGCCTGACGGTAGCATTTAATCGCTTCCTGGGCATCGTCCTTCATTTGATATAGATCTCCCAGATCATTCCAGGCCACAACTACTTCTGGAAAGGTCTTTGTATAATAGCGGTACAGCAATACCGCCTGGTCCACCTTCTTTTCCTGGATCAAGGTCCGTCCCACCTGCAGGAGCAACATATGATTATCTACTTTCAGGTTGGACTTCTCCAACTCCTTTCGCAAGTCCCTTGTTTTGGGCCGGTTTAAGATTTCGTAAATCTGCTCCGCCACCGGGCTTTCGAATTTCGGCGGATCGGTCATAGCATCCTGGGAGATATGGCCTTGCAGATAAAGCTGGGTAATATTAGGTAAAACGCGGAAACTGTTGACCGTGCTTTCGTTTGTGATCATATAAAACACCAGGCCTTCCCGGGGCATTCGGATCAAACGCGCAAAATATACGCCATTGGTGCCCTCGTTGTCGATGAGTTCCGTATGCTGATCGGTTTCGCGGATGCTGCATCCGTATCCGAAGGAAGATTCCCCTCCGGTTCCCGCGTCCGGTACTTGCGAGGTAAACATGCGGCGGATGGAACTATCGGGAAGAACGGTTTTTTCCGTAAACGCATTGGCCCAGAGAAACATGTCCTGAAGAGAAGCCTGAAGACCGGAATTGCCCTTCAGATTCCAGAACGGGCCGCCCCCGGAATCCAGGAAATGTCGTTGCATGGTTCCCCAATCCTGTCCATTCAGATATCCGTGGGCCAGTCCGTCGTCAGGCGCCCGGTTGGCGAAATATCCAATGTCGTGAATCCCCAGGGGCTCCAGGACATCATGTTGAAGAAATGACTCATAATCGGTGCCGGAAACCTTCTCCACGATGAGCGCCAACAGACTCATATCTACATTACTGGATTCTCCTTTTTCGCCCGGCGCAAAGACCAGGGGTTCGGAAAAGGCACGCTGCAAAAAAGTTTCCGATTCCAGGCGGGCAAATTCGCCGCCGGAATTGTGCAAATGTTCAGGGAATCCAGATGAATGTGTGAGCAGTTGATGAATGGTAATTTGTGCCTTATCTGCTGGCACTTCGGGGAAAAATCGCTGCAAGGGATCGTGGACAGTGATCTTGCCTTGCTGTTCCAATTTCAACACAGCAGCTGATGTAAAGGACCGCGTAATATTCCCCAGGGGCGCGAGCGTTGAAACCATAAAAGGAATTTTCTTATCCTTATTAGCCCATCCATATGCCTTACAGAATTCCTGGCGTCCATCCCGTACAATTAGCAATCCACCGGAAAAGTGGCGTTCCTGGGCGAGCCGATTGAGGTATTGCTCAACGGCCTGAATGCTGTCTCCGACTGGCTGCGCTTGCGGAACGGAACCGGCCATCCCGGCATAGCCGCAAAATACCAGGCAGAAGATTCCCACCGGTCGCAGGATCCAAGACCATGGGATCTGAGCCAGGCGAGACTTGGCAGCCGATTCATTGGCAGGCAGTTGCGGGACGCAGTTATTCCTTGAATTCAATTGGAGGGGGTAGGCATTCTGGTAAATAGTGCTGGGCATCGCCAATCCCGTTTAGGTGGTTGGTGGTTCTAATTTACGACTGGAATCCCTGAAAAATGCCAAATCATCCGGAAAGCTGTTCAGAGAGCCGGAATTTTTTCAACTAAAAGAGAAACCCCGTTCTTGTCGAAATAGCTGCAGGTCATTGCCTGGGTATCGACGACCCAATTATCTACTCCTGCAGCTGCACTCTGCTTGCAGAAGGTGAGGTAATCGGTTTGACCTTGCTGATGGATGGAAAGAGTCTTGCGGAATCCCGGAATATCAGGCTGGTCTGATATTCCCAAGGCTGCGTACCGAGGGCTGGATAAAATTTCGGTCTCCTCCCCCGAATAGACCGTGTGCCCGTCCCCGACGAATGTGCAGTAGCCTCGAATTCCCAGCCGGATGAGTGTTAGAATATGTCCGGGAAATTCTGCGCCCGTGCGCGCCTTTGCGTGGGCCTCCTGGATTTGCTCTAAAGTGAACATGAAAATAGTTTTGTTGAAAAGCAAATTTCCTTTGATTGAGGCTCCATGAATTGTATAAAATCGTTTTTCAGGATTTGCGGTAAGGTTCCCCGGGTGATTCGCCGGTATCAGGTATCATCGCCGCTTCACCGGCTGGTGCGTTTCTCCCGGCGGGTGGGTGAGACGGATTTTACGATCGTTCGCCCTTCCTGGATTTGTCGCAGATCCTTGATTTTGGCCAGGGAATTTGCATGCGATTCCCGCATCAGTTGTTTAATGTACGCTTTCGGGAAACTGGCCATGTCCTTGACGAGTAAATACCGGTATTGCTTGCCTTGACCGATCAATCGTCTTTCCGGATCTGCAATCTCTGACCCCCAGAAGAATCCGAAGTGCAGGTTTTGGTTCGTACGGAATAAAGCGATGGTGCAAATATTGTGACTGGGCCGGTCGGTCAATGACCATCCGATGGCGAGTGCGTTGTAGTTGTCGTAGATTAATTCGTTGGCTTCCGGATAAAGGTCCCAAATAAAATCCCGAAGGCGCAAGGCCAGTGTTCGGGTCTGCGGATCAAATGGACGAAGAAATCCCTGGAGTTCCTTAATTTGATCTTTGGACATGGATGACCGAATCTACGGTTGAAAACGGAAGAGGAGTGCCTCTGAAATACCTGTTTGCGCAAAAAATCCTTTAATTGGAATGAGCTTGACGCAATTGACCCGCTACTTTCTCATATTCAACGCCGAACGAGCCCAGGATTTCAGTTCCCCGGTTTTCCGTGTTCTTGAGTATGGATAGCATTAAGTGCGTTGTTTCCACCATTTCGCTCTTTGCTTGCTTTGCCTCTAATACGCTTTCGCGGATCGCCTTTTCCGCTTGCGCATTCAATGCCATGGAATTGCGGGGAGGCCTCGAGAAGAATTTGAATATCTTGGCTTTTCCGATTGCAGGGTTCACCCCTTTTTCTGTTTCTGCGACCCGTTCAATTTCCTTTCTAAGCTCGGGCAATTCTACCTGTAAGCTCTTCAGGACTGCAACGACCGCGCTATTATCCTGCCTAATCATTGCCAGCAACAAGTGGCCGGTACCGATGCAATTGCCATTCAGTCTTTCGGATTCTTCCCGGCTGAATGAAATTGCCTCTTTTAGCATGGATGAAAAATAATTTTTCATTTAAGATTAGATTATGTCCTTCTTGACAGTTTGTGCATGACCCTCCGAAATTACGTCAACCTGGGTATAATTACTCAGTTTCTTGACTGCACCAGGCCCATCAGCACAGCATGCAGGCCGGATCTTAGCAGGGATTGGCGGGACAGCGCCTCAGGGCCTGCCCGCCCTTGAAAAAAGACTGGATTAACCTGGCACTGCAGGAGCCTTTCGCAAGGTACCAACGCCGGCCCAAGCCCGAATGATTTCATGGTAAATACCAGCGCGCTTTTTTGGGCGGCAACTTCGGAGTATATTTCCTGCCGCAAAAACGAGCTTCGGAACCCATTGGCAAAACTTTTGAAAAATATCTCGCTTATCCTTACGGAAGGGGAAAAGCGCAACGCCTTTTCCCTGGTTTTGGCCAACCTGCTGGTGAGCCTGCTCGATATTTTCTCCCTGATCATTTTGTTATTCCTCATTCGTTTTTATTCTCCCGAGGGTGCCGGAAACCGAATTTCCCTCCTCCCCTCCTGGTTGGCCAACAGGGATTCCCTGGCCTTCATCCTGGCCTTCCTGGTATTTTTCATTGGTAAAAGCTGGGCCGGATTTTTGGTGTATCAGGCGCAAAGCCGTTTCGTGTACCGGGTCGCTTCCCGAATTTCTCGGGGCAATCTGCTCAAATACCTCGAAGGCAATTATGCCGGATACGTCCATCAGGACTCCTCTGTACTGGTTCGTCGGATCAGCCAGGAGCCTAATGAATTTTGCCATTATGTACTTGCCGGCGTCCAGCAAATTATTACGGAGACCGGGTTGATCGCGCTCACGATCAGCGCAATTCTACTTTACAATGCCCGGCTGTTTTTGTTCCTATTCCTCATTCTGCTTCCTGCCGTCGTTGGATTATCCCTCTTCACCAAGAACCGGTTGCGGCAAGTGCGTGCGCACATCAAGACATTCGGGGAAAAGGCATTGCAACACCTGCAGGAGGCACTTTCGGGATTTGTCGAAAGTAATCTCTTCGGCAAGAACCGCTTCTTCACCGATCGATTTGTGGCTTATCAGGAAAGACAAAATCGATTCCTGGCGGACCTGGTGGTGACCCAGGGCGCATCCACCCGGGTCATTGAAGTATTTGCCGTTTTGGGACTTTTTCTGTTGATCGCGGCTGCTCATTGGTCGGGCCAGTCTAATGGAGTAGGCTTAATTACCCTGGGAGCTTTTGTGGCCGGCGCTTATAAGATTCTTCCCGGAGTCGTGAAAATTCTCAACCTCAGCGGCCAGATCAAGACCTATGAATTTACTCTGGACGATCTGCTAAAAGATGCACAATCCCCTTCCCGGACGGCCCCGGGCGCCGAACCGGTCCCGATCCATGCGGTGTCCTTCCGGGAATTGGCTTTCTTTCATGGGGAGCACCCGATCCTGAAAGGCCTTAGCGCCGAATTCCATGCGGGTGAACTGGTGGGCTTTTCCGGCCTTTCCGGCAAGGGAAAGACGACCTTGATCAATCTCCTCTTGGGATTTCTGGAACCGCAGCAGGGGGAGATCCGATTTAACGGGGCTGGGGTATCTGCGGCCAATAGGCAAGCTTTTTGGAGCCGGATCTCCTACGTGAAGCAATCACCTTTTTTGTTATATGATAGCATCGCCAGCAACATTGCCCTGGAGGATAAGGAGTACGACCCGGAAAGAATGTTGCGGGCCGTTCAATCGTCCGGATTGGAAACCCTAGTCCATGAGTATCCGGGCGGTCTTCGCAAAATGATTACCGAGGGTGGCAAAAATATCAGCGGCGGTCAGCGGCAGCGCATTGCGCTGGCCAGGGCCTTTTATAAAGAAGCGGACTTCCTCATTTTGGACGAGCCCTTTAATGAGTTAGATAAAGGGGCCGAACGCGAGCTCATGGTACACATTAAGAAGCTGGCGGAATCGGGCAAGATCGTCCTGTTGGTTACGCACGATCCGGCAAGCCTGGCCTACTGCCACCAAATCATTGCCTTAGATGCGTAGCGGCATAACAGACCTGGTTTTGCTGGCTCCCGGATTTCCCCGCGATGAATCAGATAGCGCCTGCCTGCCTGCCCAGCAGGTTTTTGTGCGAAGCCTGCGCCAGGTTTGCCCGGAGCTGCAGATCACCATCTTTGCCTGGGAATATCCATACCATAGCAGCCCCTACCATTGGCATGGAGTTCGGGTAATTCCGTTCAACGCTTTTAACCGGAGCAAACTGGCCAAGTTGATCCTTGCTTGTCGCATGTGGATCCAGTTGAAACAACAGCTGAGGCGCAAGAAGAACGTCGGGCTGCTGAGTTTTTGGTGTACGGAATGCGCCCTGTTTGGGAAATATTTTGCGCGATGGTACGGTCTGCGTCACTTTATTTGGATCCTGGGTCAGGACGCGGCAAAGGGAAACCGGTTCGTTCGATGGATCAGGCCCAAGGCCGACGAACTGCTGGCGATGTCTGATTTTCTAGCCCGTTGCTTCGAAGAGAATTATGGCATTCGTCCCGCGCGCATCATTCCGAACGGGGTCGATAAAAATTTGTTTGCACCAGCCCCCAACGACCGGGATATTGACCTGATGGGGGTAGGCTCTCTCATCCCGCTGAAACAATATGAACTCTTCGTTGGAATTGCAAAATCCCTTCGTCCGGCTTTCCCGGGACTAAAAGCAGTGATTTGCGGGAATGGACCCGAAAGGACAAAAATTGAGACGTTGATCGCCGCCGAGAGCCTAACGGACACCATTACCCTGAAGGGCGAACTGCCCCATCAAGAAGTACTGCGCCTGATGCAACGCGCCCGCGTGTTCTTGCATCCCTCTTCTTTTGAAGGATTTCCTACTGCTTGCCTGGAGGCCCTGTATGCTGGTGCCCACGTGATCAGTTTTGTCTCGCCCATGCAGGCCTGGATCAATCATTGGCATGTCGTGGACAGCGTCGAGGAAATGGCTGAAAAATCCTTGGAAATTCTGCAGGATCCGGATGCGGACCATCATTCGGTTGCTCCATTTCTCATGAAAGAAAGCGCAAGTTTGGTATTGCAACTGTACCGGTCCAACCCATCAGAGATTCTTTAGACCGAGTGCAACAGGGCCAGGGCCTTCTCAAAAACTTGCTCCGCCGAATACCGGGTGAGGCAATGAACATCTCCGAATCGGCAATTTTCCTGCATGCAAGATCCGCAGGGAAGGTCGGTCGAATCCAAATACTGGCTGTGCGGCCCCAAAGGTCGGGCTTGGTCACTGCGCGTTGAGCCAAACAATGCCAGGGTGGGAATACCGGAAACCCAGGCCATATGCATCAGACCGGAGTCCTCAGAGAGGGCAAGCTGAACCCGCTGCAACAGGGCAAAGGCCTCGGCGGGCGTTGTTTTGCCGGCTAAATTGATCAACCGATCTCCCAAGGGCTGGGAAAATCTATCGACCTTCCGGGCCAGGTCAGCAGTTCCCAGCACCAGGAATCGGGTCTCTGGAAATTGGTCCAGCCAAATGCGTCCAAACTCGCCATATCGATCCAGCGGCCAATTCCGGCTGGGAAAAGCGCCGGCCGGATTCAAGACCAGCAGGTCTTGCCCAGGTTCCCAGCCGCAGGCCTGCAAAAGATCCAAGCCCAGGGCTGGGTTTTTAAGCTCAAATCCGAATTGAGGTGGACAGGGCCCAAGCCCTGCTGCCTCGATGGTCCGGCGCGTTCTTTCTCCTGCTGGATTCGGAGACCAGCGGTCAAATTGGCTCCAAGCCAGCGGCTGGACTGCTTGCCGAACGATGCGGCTAATGATATTGTTTTGCAGATCCAGCACAAGCTCATATCGATTCAGGATCAGCCTGGGAATCAGGAGGGCAGTCCAGAAAAGCTGGCGCTTGAGGTCTCTTTCGCCCCCCAACGCATATACCCGGTCAAAGAGCTCGAGGCTGCGCGGAATGCTTTCTACCTCCTGCCGAGTCAATAAGTCGAGGGTGGAGCCCGGCGCAAGGCTGTGGCGCAATTGCTGAAGGTAGGGAAGCGTGATCACCAGGTCTCCCATCGCCTGGAGCCGGATGGCCAAGACCCTGCGGGGAGGCCGGTCTATTTTCCACCTCCGGTGAGGGATATTGACAGGTTGATGCATAGCCAGGAAATCGCCGGTGCGGAATTGGGGGTCCGACCGGGTGATCCCCAATATAGGCGAATAGACCTGACCAGACCGGTGCGTGCCAAAGAAAATTTTGGCAACAAGCCGAATGCTTCGTCCATTGCATTTCGAAAACCAGCTACATTCGCTGCGCAAGGATTCTATTTCAGATTGCCTCTCATGCAGCATCCCGATCCGGATAAGAGCTTTCGTCAAAATATCAGCTACTACGACCGTGTTGCCGAGGAATACGACAGCATGCTGGGGCGGGAAGTCAGTAATGCGGAAGCCCGGACGCGGGTATCAAAAGCCTTTATGGAACTCGTTCCTTCGGGATCGGTTTTGGATTTCGGGGGAGGAACTGGGCTTGACCTGGGTTGGATGTGTGCCCAAGGGTATCGCGTTTTTTTTTGCGAACCTTCTGCGGGCATGAGGAAGAAGGCGGAGGAATACAACCATCGATCGATTCCGGGCGGCCAAGTAAAATTTTTGTCGGGCGATGAGACGGATTTCATGAAATGGGCTCAGCAGCGACCCCCCTTTGCCGGAAATATTGATGGAATCCTGGCCAACTTTGCGGTGTTGAATAATATAGAGGATCTCCAGAAGCTGTTCGCCTGCCTTTCGCTGCTGCTGCGTCCCAAGGGTTGGCTATTGGCCTGCCTGCTCGAAGCCCCAAAGGGTTTAATGGGCGGGAGGAGGAACTGGATCTCTTGGATCTTCGGCAGACCCCGCTCCTACCGGATTAATTATCATGGCAATCAGCAGGTTATTTATGTCCACCCCCTTAAAGAAACGCGGCGGGCCTGCCTGCCTTATTTTGAATTCGCGGGAAAGGAATCCCTTCATCCGGCGCCTTTTTTCCTGATTCGATTGCAAAATAAATGAGGGCAATGGATCAGATGCCGGGCTTCGACGAAACTCCTACCTGGACATACCCTGCTAGCAGCTACCCAAATAGATCGAAGAATCCAGTGGCTGCTTTCCGTACTCAGGCCTTCCTTATGGGAGGCTCAGGCGGTTTTTTGGGCGTAGGCAACTAGGGGCAAACGCGTTTCGTTATTAAACTGGACGGGCGCAAGAGCCTGACTGACATGAATAAAGTCTTGTTCTTCAATCCGCGGAGCGCCAGGTTCAAACCCCGCATTCCGAACTCCATTCTTTCCGTGGCCTCGGCCATAGATGGGTTGTTCGATTACGCCATTGTAGACGGAAATCTCGAATCAGACCCTGAACCAAAGATCATTGAGTACCTCCGGGGAGGAGAATTCGGTTACTTCGGATGCAGTTGCATGCCGGGCCCCCAATTGAAACAGGCTATACCGATTTGCCAGAAAATCAAGGCGGAGTTTCCCGGGGTGGTCATCATTTGGGGAGGCTATTTTCCTTCCAACCAACCGGCCGCGGTATTGGATTCAGGCTTTGTGGACTATGTCATCAACGGACCCGGAGAGAAATGCTTGCCCTCCCTGCTCCAGGCACTCGAGCATAAGCAGGCAGTGGATTCGATCCACAACCTGATTTTCAAGTCCGCGGCAGGGATAGTCCGGACGCCCAAAGACGATCTGTACGACCAGGACAGCCTGCCGCCTCTTCCCTATGAAAGGCTCAATCAATTTTATCCCATAGACCGTTGATTTACCAGGACATCAAATTTCTCAAAGATCGATTTGGGGGAAATGCCATTGAATTCCACGACAACAATTTTTTTGTGTCAGAAAAACGGGCCGTGGAATTTGCCAAGCTGATTCGCGAGGAAAATATGGTTTGGTGGGGAGAAGGCAGGATCGACACGATCTCGCGATATTCCGACGAATCCCTAAGGCGCTTGCGGGAATCGGGATGCCGGATGATATTTTTCGGTGCAGAGACCGGCAACGACGAAATCCTGAAAAAAATGGACAAGGGAGGTACGCAAAGCGGCCGGCAAATCCGGGCTTTCGCTGCACGCATGGCCCAATTCGATATTATCCCCGAATATTCCTTTGTCCTGGGCACTCCTGCGGACACGCCCCAGCAGGTGATGCGCCAGATTGATGAGGACATTGCCTTCATCCGGGAGATCAAGACCATCAACCCCCGAACCGAGATCATTATTTATGTCTATAGCCCCGTTCCGACGGAAGGATCGGAGATGTACAAGCAGGTGCTCCGGTCCGGATTCCGCTTCCCGGAGCGGCTGGAAGACTGGATCAGCCCGCAGTGGGAAAATTTTGACCTGCGGAAAAACCCGCTCACTCCCTGGCTCACGTCGGAGATGATCGATAAGATCAAAGATTTTGAAACCGTGCTCAATGGGTATTATCCCACGGTTTCCGACCTCCGGTTGGGCCGGCTCAAGCGGCGGATGATGCAGGCATTGGCTGCTCTCAGATACAAGACGGGGCTGTACCGCAAGCCCTACGAACTCAAGGGTCTGCAGTTGATTTGGAAATACCGGCAGCCGGAAATCGAAGGATTCTAAAAATGTCCGATGCGTTGAATAAACTGATGAAATACATCGTGGCAGGGACCTATAAGCCCCTGTTGGAGCGGTACCTCGCTAAGACCAGGACCTACCGTCACGAAGGACTATGCCTGACCATTCCACCGGAAGTATTCCATCCCGGGTTTTTTTTCAGTACCAAATTGCTCCTGGCCTACCTGGACCGCCTGCCGATGGCCGGAAAGACCTTGCTGGAATTGGGAGCGGGAAGCGGCCTGATCTCCCTTTCGGCCGCCCGCCGGGGCGCGATGGTAACCGCGACAGATATCAGCCCAACGGCGGTCCGCTACCTGGAAAAAAACCGGCAGATCAATGGGCTGCCTATGCGGATATTGCATTCGGACCTTTTCGAGTCCATACCCATCATGCCCTTTGACCTGATCGCCATCAACCCGCCTTATTACAAGCGGGAGCCGCTGCGAGAGGCCGACTGGGCCTGGTGCTGCGGAGAATCCGGCCAATACTTTCAGCGGCTTTTCGCCGGATTGGGCCATTACCTTCATGAATATTCGCTGGCGATCCTGATCCTCTGCGACGGCTGCGACCTGGATTTGATCTTTGGGATGGCGGAGTCTTCCGGATTTCGCCTGAACTGTGTCCAGGCGACCCGGAACTGGCTGGAATGGAATTTCATGTATTTAATTCAGCGCGCCCCATGAACCTCACCAGTTTTGACTGTGTAAGCAACGTGTACGTGCCCCGGAACGGCCCGGAACCGACCGATTTTGAGTTGCTCTATCTGAGTGTTCGGCAAAAAGAGCAACGGCTATTCAGTGACCCTGATTTGTTCCGCTTGCCTGAAGTGCCCCAGAATCATCCCCATCATGCTGAATGGCAGGTGCGAAAGCAATCCTGTCAGCGCCTGATCCGTTATTTGGAAGCCAAGCGGAGCATATTGAACATCCTGGAAATTGGCTGCGGAAATGGATGGCTTTCGCATGAAATGTCCCGAATCCCCGGCAGCAAAGTAATCGGTATAGACATCAACCTCAGCGAGCTTCGTCAGGGAGCCAGGGTCTTTACCGGCAATTCCAAATTGAAATTTGTATGTGGAGACCTTCGCTCCGGCATGTTGCTGGATCTGCGATTCGACATCATCGTATTTGCCGCTTCAATGCAATATTTTCCGGACGTGGCGGAAATCCTGGAACAAGCATACCTGCATCTATATCCCGGCGGAGAGATACATATGCTGGATTCGCCTTGGTACAAGAACCAGGCCCTGGCATCGGCGAAGGCCAGGACCCGGGAGTATTATTTGGCGCTGGGGTTCCCAGAGATGACGGCACATTATTTTCATCTTTGCTGGGACGACTTGCGCCATCTTCCATACGAAAAGTTATATGATCCCGAATCGGTCAGATCCAGGATCCTGGGACAGCAGGGACCTTTTCCCTGGATTTGTTTGAAAAAACCTGAATGCGATTAGGATGACGTCAACTTCCCTGATTCACACAGTCCGCCGCTACAGAACCTTGCAGTCCGACGTCATATCGGCGCTGCCGATCGTCATCCTCATGCCCCATAGTGCCTGCAACTGCCGGTGCGTGATGTGCGATATCTGGAAAGACAACCACCATCTCCGCCAACTCAACGGGGAAGACCTGCGCGGATTGCTGGACAGCTTTCGCAAATGGGGAACGCGTCAGGTGGTCATGTCCGGAGGCGAAGCGCTGTTGAACCCAAATTTTTTTCAATTCTGCGAAATCCTGGCCAAGGAGCAGATTCAGATCAGCCTGCTCACTACCGGCATTTTGCTGAAAAAGCACGCTCACCGGCTGGCGCAATGGGTCGGCGACGTCATCGTTTCGCTGGATGGCGATCCGCTTACCCACGACTACATCCGGAACCTACCGGGCACTTTTGACAAGCTGCGGGAAGGAATCGAACGACTACATGCCATTGACCCGGCCTTTCCGGTGAGCGGTCGGTCGGTCATCCACCGGCTAAATTTCAGGGTCTGGCCGCGGATTGTCGACACCGCAAAGGACTTGGGCCTTTCCAGTATCAGCTTTTTGCCGGCCGATGTAAGCAGCCATGCGTTCAATCGGGAAACGCTCTGGGACGAATCCAGGCAACACGAAATCCTACCGGCGGAAGAGGATCTGCCTGAACTCCAAGCCACCATTGACGGGCTCAAACTAACGTATGCTGCATATTTTGACAACCACTTCATAGCCGAAACCAGGGAAAAGATTCAGCAGATTCACGAATTTTACGCTGCCTGGTACGGTCAGAATCCGTTCCCATTCAAGCGATGCAACGCGCCCTGGGTGTCGACGGTTGTGGAAGCGGATGGCACCATAAGGCCTTGTTTTTTTCATCCGGCCTTGGGGAATATCCACAAAAATACCCTTCCGGAAATCCTGAACGGCCCGGAAGCCCTGGCTTTTCGCAAAGGTCTTGACGTCCAGTCGGACAGCATCTGCCAAAAATGCGTTTGCTCCCTTCACCTCGGTCCCCGGACCAACCCGGCCAGGCGCTAAAGCTCAAGCATGCGATTTAAAGCCACCCTTACCCGCCTCATTGACTCGCCCATTCAGCTGCTGATTCTCCTGGCGGGGCTTCAATTGATCGTCAGTTTGCTTACCAGCGGCTTTGCCCTTTCTTTCGATGAATCCATCTGGCAATACATCGGCCGGAACTGGTTCCGGCACGGGCTGACGCCATACGAAGGAGGAGTCGATAATAAATCCCCTTACATTTTTGCGATTTACGGTCTTTCGGATCGCCTCTTTGGGGTAAACTATTGGTTTCCCCGCATCTTCGCTACCCTTTTCGAATCCTTCGGGGTCTATTTCGTTTACCGGATCGGGAAACACCTGGGGGGAAAGGGGGCGGGCCTCTTCGCCCTTTCCCTATACGGCTTGTCGCTGCTTTGGAAAAGCACAGACGGAAAATGGGTTTCTGTTACAGAAACCTATGAAGTCTGTTTCCTTCTTGCGTCCATATGGCGCTTTTTGAGCGCCCATCGACCGAAAGATTACCTGGTCAGCGGAATTCTGGCCAGCTTGGGCATTGCATTCCGGATCAGCGGCCTCTTTCCTTTCATCGCGCTGCTGCTGGCATCATTCCGCAAGGGTGCCAAGCCTGGCCTTGCCTTGGTCGGAGGCACGCTGGTTGGGGCTTCGGCCTCCATCGCAATCCTTCTTCTGGCCGGTATCCATCCGACCGAGATGATCCAATTTGGCCTTACTGAAAATTTCGGAGCGGGAAGTACGACGGACCACAGCCTGCTTTGGAGACTGGAGAATTTCGCGGACAAGTTTTTCTATTCGGAGCTCATCCTATTCTATCCGTTATTGATTGCCTATGGTCTATACAAGAAGAAATTGGACTTATTTTGGAGTTGGCTGATTTGGGTCTTTGTGGGGATTCACCTGACAGGGATCTATGACCGTGCGCACCTCAAGGAGATCCTCCCTCCCCTCTCGCTGATGGGCGGGTGGGCCTTGGCCGAATCAATCCGCCGATTTAAGCTAGCGGAGCGGAAGGTCCTGCTATGGGTATGGATATTGTTTTTTCCCAAGCTGATCGAACCGGCGGTGAGTGCAAAAAATGGGCTGGCCGCAGCGAGAAAAGACGCGAATCTATCTTGCGATCCTCCATTCACCCAACCAAACGACGGGGAAAGAAAACGCTTGGGTCAATGGATCGAATCGGTTACTCCTGACCGGGAGCGAGTGCTGGTAGCTGGGTTTGGGGCGCAGGTACAGGCTTATTCAGAACGCCGCTCACCCACCATATATTTTAATGCCACGCAGACGCGGGTGGCCGAGAAGGTCTTTCAGCGACAAGTTTTGGCGCAAGAACCCGATCTTATCCTGGTTCCCCGGTTTCCGGAATATTCCCGCGATGTAGATCCAATGCTAAGAAACTTCATCGACAGCCTGGTCTTGCGGGATTATGGGCTGGACAGCTGCCAATTCGGATATTCAGTTTACCGCCGCCGGGCTCCCTAAAGGGGCAACCCGACACAAAAGACGAGCGTATTGAGCTTCGGGTCCGCTCGTCCCCGTCAACGGGATTGGTGCAAAAGTCGAAAGCTAAGCCGCGAGCCGCATGCAGAATATTTTACTATCCCACTCGTATTTCTTGCGCCTGGATCCCAAACAATGGGAAACCGGCAGACCCTATGCCCCGTTGGGAACCCTGTATGCGGCTGCCTGGTTGCGCGAGAATGGGTTTAGGGTATCGCTATATGACAGTATGTTCGCTCCCGGACCCCAAGATTTCGGAGCAGAGCTGGATAAAACCGGCGCGGGGACCTTTGTCTTGTACGACGATGGCTTTAATTACCTGACCAAGATGTGCCTGACCAACATGCGCGAAGCGGCCTTCGCCATGATCCGGCAGGCTCGGGATCGCGGATGCCAGGTGTGGGTCTCCAGCTCTGATTCCTCGGACCACGTTGAAGAATACCTGGATCAGGGGGCCGATTTCGTCCTGCTCGGCGAAGGGGAAATGACTTTGCTGGAATTAGCCATTGCCCTGCGGGATGGAACCAGGCAATGGGGCCAGATAGCCGGACTGGCTTTCCGGGAAGAGGGAAAAACAACCAGGACTTCCCCCCGGGCTGTCCTGCGCCATCTGGATCAATTGCCCTTACCGGCCTGGGACCTGCTGGATATTCAACCCTATCGTCAATCCTGGATGCGTCATGCTGGCTACTTTTCACTCAACTTGGCCACCACGCGGGGCTGCCCCTACAAGTGCAACTGGTGCGCCAAACCGATTTATGGCAATCGGTACAATTCCCGCTCCCCATTAGAAGTAGTCCGCGAGATCCAGGTGCTGCAGAATAGCTTTGATTTTCAGCATATTTGGTTTTGTGATGATATATTCGGCCTTAAGCCTGGCTGGGTCGCCGAATTTGCCGACCTGCTGGAAAAGAAATGCATGTCTATTCGGTTTAAGATTCAGGCGCGCGCCGACCTGTTGGCATCAGAGAGCTATGTCCGCGACCTGGCCCGCGCCGGCTGTGAAAGTGTTTGGATGGGGGCCGAAAGCGGATCGCAGAAAATTCTCGATGCCATGGACAAAGGGATCCGGGTGGACCAGATCCGCCAGGCCACCCAGCTGTTGCGCAAGCATGGCATAGCGCCGTGTTTTTTTATTCAATTCGGGTATCCCGGGGAGACGATGGACGATATCCGGCAGACCATCTCGCTGGTCAATGAATTGCTGCCCCTGCAGATCGGCGTCTCGGTTTCCTACCCGCTGCCCGGAACCCTGTTTTATGAAAAAGTGAAAGCCGAACTGGGGAATAAATCCAATTGGACACACTCTGATGAACTGGCCCTGATGTTTCGCAATACCTACCGGCCAGCATTTTATAAGCGACTTCACCGGTACCTGCACCGCACCCATCGTAAACACCTCGCCTTGGACCGAACCAGGCTATTGTGGAAAAACCCAGCTGCCGCAACAGGCTCCATGGTCAGGAAGGCGCTTTCCCTGCTGTATTATATCCCCGCGAGCTTTTTTTCCGGCCTATTCTTGCGGGCCACACCAAAAATAACCAGCTAATGAAGTATAGCGCAATTCCAGCGGAGGAATTTGCCGCTTCGGCATTTGATGCTCAATCCGTTCATTTTGACGCGAGCTTTGGTCCTGATCCCCAGATCCAATATAAGCGGGCGCGGGTTCGGGCTCAGGTTGAGCGGTTTTTGCGTGGCCCCGGCGAAATCCTGGAGTTAAATGCCGGCACAGGAGAGGACGCCCTCTACTTTGCTAGTAAAGGTCACCGGGTGCACGCCACGGATATCGCCCCGGGGATGCAGCAAAAAACGCAGGAAAAAGTACGCCAGGCCGGTATGGAGCATTTGGTTACCACGGAGAATTGTTCATTCAGCCGGTTGAATGAGTTGCACAAAAAAGGCCCGTTTGATCTAATTTTTTCCAATTTTGCCGGACTGAACTGCAGTCCGCACTTAGGATCGGTATTGCAGCAGTTTTCAACTTTGCTTCGGCCGGGCGGATTGGTAACCCTGGTCATTCTTCCCCGGTTTTGCCTGTGGGAGTTCCTTTTGGCTGCCAAGGGGAAATTCCGGGTTGCCTTCCGCCGACTGTGGTCTGCTAAGGGC
>Ga0207040_1068_pt1 | contig 31844 bp, 23 predicted proteins | sample Alteio_BWMinCont_72_FD_153279 | JGI IMG/M metagenome (GOLD analysis project Ga0207040, IMG submission 153279) | Enriched cells from forest soil in Barre Woods Harvard Forest LTER site, Petersham, Massachusetts, United States -... | ecosystem: Environmental > Terrestrial > Soil > Temperate forest >... | reverse complement strand
CGTGTTCACGCCGAAGGGCGAGGAATACTTTCCAGGCGCTAGGGCTGGCCATCCATAGTTGGCGACGAACTGGGCATAGGGCGAGCCAGGCGTCACGGTAAAAGAACTGGTGCCCCAGACAAGACCGCTGCCACCGCGGATGTTAGCATTCACGCCCACTGGGTGATCGTTGGTGTAATTGCCAGCAGTGGTGCCGTCATTGCCAAGCAGGGTTGGAATCGGCTTGGTGCCATAAGCGGTGTTCGTCAACAGGCCGATTGCTTGCTCGTACGACTGGCCGGTCATCATGTTGGAAGCGGTAACGTTTCCGTCATGGCAACTGAGGCAGAGCAGGATGCCGCCGACTTCAGTGCTGCCGCTGGTGATGCTGCTGGGCAGAACTTCGGTGTAGCTTCCACTATCGCCAAATGCGATGGTCTTGCCATACAGCGGGCTGGCGTCTTGACCCCACAATGCATAGCTGCCGGCATCAGCCGCTCCGCCGTGACCGGAACCGAACGAGCCACTATGCGGAGCATGGCAACCCGCGCACCCGCGGCCTTGGTTATTATGTGCGCCGAGTACGTCGACCGTGGACGACCAATTCTGGGCCATCATCAGTCCCGACACGGCAAGGATGAATAGCGCTAATACGATTACTTTCTTCATAAAAAGGTAAAACCTCCTGTCTCTTGCAACGCGTTACAAAACCCCGGAGGCCTTAGGCCCGGGCTGCGACTCGCGGAGCTGCCCCCCGTCTTATTTAAGCAACTCCTTAACCGAAAGCTTACAGATGTCAGATTAGGTGTAACCCCAGCAAGGTGAAGGACATAACCTGTCCAGCGGTCGACATGGTCGGCTTGATAACTGTTGCAAGTGGGGGAAAAGAGCCATCGGCGACCTAACCGGTTGGTCAAATTCCGCAGGGGATTGTGCCGCTTTAGGTCGGGTTAGTGGCTGTGCTAAGGGAGAAATGTTGCGAAAGTGCCACAAAAAAGGGGGGTACTGAACAGTCTTGGCTTCACTGACCACCGGGCACTGATAACCGGGCATCGATCGCCCGCCGGTTATTTACTTGGCGGAACCGTTGGCTGAGCTGTGGGAGTCGACACTGGAGCAGTCTGCTTGTCGGCAGCTCCAGCTCTCTTCTCCCGATCCGCTTCCTTTTCCTTGCGTGCTTGCTCGGCCTCAGCGTCGGTCACATAGCGGAATTGCTGCACCCGGCCGGGAAAGATCTCCGAAGTGAAGACGCGATTCTTCTTATCGATGGCGATACCGGTTATGCCCTGAAACATTCCGGGGAGAAGTCCGTGGCCACCGAAACTGATCAGCAACTGCGCTTCTTGGTTGAAGACCTGGACGCGATCTTGCTGTCCATCGACCACCCAGATGTGGTTATCGCTATCGATGGCGACGCCCTTGGGACGCGCGAAGTATCCCGGCCCGTCGCCGGCTTTGCCAAAGGTAGTGACGAACTTGCCATCGCCATCGAAGATCTCAATGCGGTTGTTGAGGGTGTCGGCCACGTAGAGATTGCCTTCGCGATCCACCGCCACGCCAGACGGTCGGGCAAACTCACCGGGCGCAGTGAGCGCATGCTTCTGACCGCCGGTCCCAATCCTGCGTTTTAGTTTCAGACTGTCAGCGTCGTAAACCAGAACCTGATCCTGTTCGACATCGGCAACATACAGCAGGCGATTCTCGATATCCAAGGCCAAGCCCCCCGGACTCACCAGCCCTTCAGTAATCACATCTTCTGGTTTGTGCTCCGCATTGAAAACCAGCACATGGTTCAGACCCGGATCGGAGACGAACAGCCGGTCATTATCGTCCATGGCCAAGCCAATGATGCGGACGAAGTGGCCGTGAGTCTTGTTCTTTATGAGCTCCACATCCCGCGTTTCAGTGTTGAATATGAAAATGGCGCCGACTTTCTGGTCGGCGACATAGAGGTTGCCCTTGGAGTCAATCGCCATGCCGTAAGGCTCTCCAAGCTGCCACAGGAATTTCGTATTCTCTGTGGCGGGCTGGGTGCCGGCGAGGCGGTCCATCCATTTCGCCTTCTTGGTGTCCTTTCCCTCTTCTACTTGCGACATTTTCTCGGCGGCATACCACGTCGCATATTTAATGCGCGCGATGGCGGGTGGGTTCGGCCAGACAATGTTGGAGTAGTCGATCACCTGCGGTGGTTTGGGCGGGCCGGCGTCCTTTTTCTTCTTGCCAGCAAAGATGGAGACTGGCGACGCGAGCCCTAAGCTCAGAAGAACAAGCAGCGCCAGAAATCCTGATCTGGTAACGACTGGTCTGCATCGATTCAGGTTAGGTGGAAATGTTGACATCGTAGTCATCTCTCCCGCTGCAAGCTATCGCGTTTTCAAATCCTTGTGGCACGTAGAGCAGAATGCCATGTTGTTGGCCTGATCCTTCGCCAGCAGGTCAGGCTGAAGCGAAGAGTGCGGCTGGTGGCAGGTCAGACAATTCATCGGAGTGAGCACCTTGCCCGGATTCGCTGGATCTTTCAGGTCAGAAACCGGGTGACCTGCTACGGGATGCCCCATGCCAAATTTCACCGGTAGCACAACGACCTTGTTTTTCGTGAAATAGTCTTCGGGAAGCTTCACGCTTCCATTGAAAATTGTTACGAGATGCTCGGCTTCCAGTTTTTTCGGTTCTCGATCCGGACCGTGGCATTCCAGGCAAAGTGAATTTGTGGTCGCGGCCCGCAACAGATGGTCGTTCTCACCACCGTGCGGCCGGTGGCAGGTAGCACATCCCTGCTTGAAGGCCGGTTGATGATGGTATGGTTTCTTCCCCGCGTCAGCCATGTCAGAGTGGCAGCCCAGGCAGATATCGACCGCATTAGTCTTCGGAAGCCCTGGCTGCCGGCTTGCGTGGGGGCTATGGCAGTCCGTGCAATCGCCCGCCGCACCCGGATGCGAAACTTTGGCTGTTTCGATAAGCTTGGCTTTATCGTCGTGGCAGGTCACGCACAGCGCCTTGGCATCGGCCTGCGTCAACACGACTTTTCCGTCTTTGGCCGGCGCGTGGCAGACTTCGCACTGCTTGTCGGCAAACGGCGGATGCGTGAACTTCGCCATCAGCTTGGGCGCGGCGGATTCGTGGGGATCGTGACAGCTCAAGCAGTTCGCTGTCTCGAACGGCTGGTTCCGATGAGCCTTCTGTAGGTCTGCACTCTTTACATTGTGGCAATCGATGCAAAGCGCTGGGGGCGCCTTGGTGAGGTGATAGTCGAACTCAGCCTTGCCCATCTCACCCGTTTTGTGCGTGACGTGGCAGGTGTCGCAGCCCATGTCGAGGGCCGCATGCCGGCTGCCTTTCTCGGGAACGTTCTCGCCGATCTTGTGGCAACTCAGACAGAGGTTTTCTTTCTGATCTCCAGAGACTGGTTTCAGCAACTGATTCTTATTCTCCGAAGTATGCGGATCGTGGCACTTCACGCAGTCGCGCACCGCCGGGGGATGAATCGTACCTTTTATATCGGCAGCATTCTTATCGGCGTGGCAAGTCAAACAGAGGGCATGAGGAGTGGTCGTAATCAGCTTTACGCGCGTGACATCCTTCGTGGTGCGAATTTCGTGGCAACTCGTGCAACCCATGGCGATCGCGGAATGCACCGACTTTCCCTTGGCCTTATCTTCGTGGCAGGCAAGGCAGGTGGCGGGATCAGCCTTCGGATCAAGCGTGACGGGATGCTTCGCCGCGGACACACGGCTGGCAAAGACGAAGATCAGGACGAAACATGCCAGCGCATTGAGCGCGCGGCCGGCTGCAGGATTCGATTGACGTGATTTCAGCGCCACTCTCGCTGGTCCTCCTCCAATGCTTTTGCACGCGTCTCGCCTTAAATAGCTGGCCTGAATAGATTCCGCGACGGTCCGCGTAACAGATTGCAACAAAGTGAGTTGAAGGGGCGAATTCGTGTCAGGGAGGAGCCTAAACTGCTGAAAGCTACATCAGGTTGGCGGCTTATCCCACAGTGAAATGGTCGAAATGACGCAAGTAATCATAGCGTCCCCGCGCCCGTAGCGCCAGCGTCTCGCCGACCTCTTGCCGCCACTACACGCCCCTAACTATCTCGTCTTGCTGAAAGCTAAACGATACACCGCTGCGCCAAATCCCTGTACAACCCGCTCGGCTGTGTGATATGCCTCACACCGAGTTCGCAGCAAGCCCCGGCTATTCGGTTCATCCCTTGTAGTTTCAGCGACTTCCTCACATCTTTGCCAATGGCGCGCGACGTGCTTTTCCTACCCGCAGAAGGGGAAAGACATGGCCGCATCCGTACCTCGGAAAATCTGGCAAACTTTCGCTGCCATCAAAACCGGCGTCGTACTGCTCATTCTCGTTGTCATCCTTTCCGCGGCTGGCACCGTGATTCTGCAGCGTCCGGCTACCGATCCCGATGAGATGCAGCGGGCTTATTCGCCACCAGTGCTGGGTCTTCTCGACGGATTGGGATTGACCGACGTCTTTCACGCCTGGTGGTTCGTATTACTGCTAAGCCTCGTCAGCCTCAGCATCATCGCCGCATCGATTCAACGCTTCCCCAATGCCTGGAGATTCTTCTCTCGTCCTTACAAGAGTCCCGACGAAACCTTCCGCAAAGCGCTGCCTAACCGCAAGTTGATTCCAATCAAGAATAAAGATGAAGAAACCGCGGTCAGCGTCGCCGAATGGGTATTACAGAAGGCAGGATTCCGGCCGGAGCGAATTGTCCGTGAGAACAGCTTTTCTCTCTTCGGCGAGCGCAACCGTTTTTCTGAAATGGCAGTTTTTATCGTGCATGCCAGTCTCCTTCTGATTTTTCTCGGCGGCAACATCGATGCTCTGTTTGGCTGGCGTTGCTTTGTTACGCTTACCCGCGGCGAACAATCGAGCCAGGTCAAACCCCAGAACGGAAGCCCCCGCAACCTGCCTTTTGCCGTCCGTTGTGATGGCGCAGGTCAGGAGAATTACGCCGACGGCACTCCAAAACTCTGGTGGTCCGATCTCTCAGTCTTGGAGAACGGAAAGCTCACTCGGCGTAAGCAGATCGTCGTCAACGATCCGCTGGTTTATCGCGGCATACGCTTCTATCAGGCGAGCTACGGCCAGACGGGGAAAATCGACAAATTGGTGCTTACCGCGATTCCCCGCGATGGCCAGTCGCCCCAGGACGTCACCCTCGGTCTTGATGAGACGGTTCCCCTGGATGCTGATACATCAGTCCGCCTAGCCGAGTTCATCCCCGACTACGTATTCAGTGATGGACAGGCTTACGCCCGCTCCAACCAATTGGAAAATCCCGCGGCCCACTTGGTCGTGGCATCCAAGAAATCTGGTCAAGCCGTAAACGTTTGGCTGCCGCCGATTCCCGGCCTAGAGCAGAACGCGTCTTCGCCCTACGCGTTCGAAGGCAAAGACATGCAGATGGCCTACTTCACCGGTCTCGAAGTTTCGCATGAGCCTGGACAGTGGTCGGTCTGGGCGGGCGTAGTCCTTATGGGGATTGGTTTGACGGTTGTCTTTTATTTCGTCCATGCGCGGATCTGGGTCATCCCGGTGCGCGATGTCCGAGGACAACTGCAGCTTTGGATCGGTGGAACCGCGAACAAGAACAAAGATGCTTTTGAGCGTCGCTTTCGCGATCTCGCAGACAAGATCGAATCTGCACTCAAAACTTCATTGGAGACAGGCGTCGAGGCGCCTGCGGCTGTGCTCACCGGAAAATGACTTCCGGCAACGGAGGATAGTTCATGGCTCGAGTCGCAAAAGTCGAACAGCAACCAGCACCCACCGGCGCAACCTTGGTGGTCGCGGTTGGGTTGGGAGTTGCTTTCCTTCTGTTCATGGCAGTTCTGAACGTGGTCAAGAGCGGCAACTTGCTCAATGATTCCAATCTTCTCTATGCCGCCCTGATCTTCTACTCGGGTGCGGGAACGCTTTATCTTGGCTTCGGCACCACCGGCACTCCTTCTTACCTTCGCTTCGCCTCGCTCGCCACCTGGGCAGGATTAGTGGCCAACACCGGCGCCGTCGCGCGTCGCTGGTATGAAGCAGGACATCCACCCTTCGCCAACGTCTACGAAATGCTCCTGATGTTCGTATGGACCCTTGCCGTGCTTACGCTGATCGCGGAAAAGAAATATGGAGTGAAGGTGATCGGCACGGTAACCATGCCGGTGGCGATTGTGGGCGTGGTGCTGATGCAGTTGCTGCGGACGGAAGTACGTCCGCTGGTGCCGGCGTTGCAATCGACATGGCTGCACGTGCACGTGACCCTGGCCATGCTCGCCTATGCGACGTGTGCGCTGAGTTTCGCCCTCGCGATGATGTTCCTGATCCAGGACAAGGTGAAAACCGAAACATTTCTGGCGGCGACAAGCCTGTTCAGCGTGGCAACGTATGTCGGCGTCCTGACCCGATTTGAAAAATGGGGAGGCCTCGGCGTCGTCGCGTGGAATCCTGGAGAAAAATCGGAAGTATTTCTATCCAAGGGCGTGCGGCTTTTCGTGGTCATTCCTGATCTCGGCTGGATGCTGCTTCTGGTGCTGGCCGCGGTAGCTGTGCCCCTGGTTCTTTATCTGATCTACCGCAAGACTCAGAATGCGGGGTTGCTCGACGTGGCGAATCGGGCAGTGTTCCTGAGTATGCTGCTTCAGGCGCTGGCTGTGTTGTTCTTTGTGCTGCGTACCCGGGATGGCCGCTACGGTTCGCTCGATGCCGAGGGCTTATTCCCAACCAGCCTTGCAGCCAGCCCGTTCATTCTCTCGGGCCTCGTGGGCGCGGTCTTTGTCTCGCTGTTGTACCTGCTCCTGTTGTGGAGGCGCCAAGACCTGGAGCGCAGGTTGCCGAGCGCCGACGAACTCGACCGCATCACTTATAAGACCATCGCCATCGCATTTCCCCTACTCACCCTGATGATCGCGGCGGGCGCGTACTGGGCCAATCGTACCTGGGGCTCTTATTGGAGCTGGGATCCAAAAGAAACCTGGGCGGCGATCACCTGGTTGGTGTACGCCCTCTATTTGCATATGCGCATTACTCGTGGATGGCGTGGGCGGCGTGCCGCTTACTTCGCCATCATTGGTTTCGCCGTAGTCATGTTCACTTTCTTCGGTGTCACTTACCTGCTGCCCGGATTGCACGCCTATGCTTAGCCGCCCGCAGTCCGCGGCCCCCGGGCCAATGAAACAAGGGCTGGATACGATGGTTGTGCCTCACTGTCGGGAGCGGGGAAGCGGGGAAACCATGCCCGAGGATTCCTCGCAATCAGAAAGCTTCCGATTAAGTTCCGTACGCGTCAATTGGCAGCTCAAAGCGATCTTGCCGGTTGGCTTGGTCCTGCTTTCAGGGCTGTTGCTTTTTACTCTGGCGACGGTATCCCTAAAGGATCCAGACCGCCATGCGGTGCTCATCGTCGCTGGAGCTGGAGCAGTCGCCATATGTGCCGTGTCTATGTTCGCGCTCGCTTATCTGGTCCAACGGCCTATGGTCGAATTGCAGGAGAAGATGGAACTGGTGAGTAAAGGCGACTTGAATGTCGAAGTCAGCTTCTCTCAGCGCAACGACGAAATCGGAGACCTCGGCCGCAACTTCAATCACATGATGCAGCAGTTACGCGACAGCCGCGAAGAAATCGAGAGTCTGCATCGCACGCAGATGTCCCGCGCGGAGCATTTGGCGACCCTCGGCGAGTTGGCAACCGGCTTAGCTCACGAGATTCGCAACCCGCTTGCCGGAATCGCAGGAGTCATCGAAATTGTTGGCCGCGATCTGCCCGCGACCAGTCCGGCGCGCGCCGTTGTGAAAGATGTTCGCTTAGAAATCGCGCGCATCAGTCGCACATTGACCGATCTGCTGGAAACCGCACGCCCTCGCCGTCCGGAGGTTCGGCGGAGCAATCTCAACACGACCGTGGAACACGCCGTGATGCTGGCTCGCCAGCAGGTGCTCTCAAGACCAATCAAGATCGATCTCCAGAAGGCGTCCGATCTGCCTGAAGTCGAGCATGATAGCGATCAGGTTCACCAGGTGCTTCTGAATTTGCTCCTTAACGCAGTGCAAGCCATGGAGGGAGCGGGCACAGTCCGCGTCGAGATCGGCTCCCGAGAGGGCTACGCCAGTGTGGCTGTCAGTGACACCGGGCGTGGCATCTCCTCGCAGAATTTGCCGAACATTTTCCGGCCTTTCTACACCACCAAGGGCGCCGGCACTGGTCTTGGTCTCTCGCTTGCCCGCCGTATCGTGGAAGACCATCACGGCCGCATTGAAGTCACCAGCGCCGTCGGGAAGGGTAGCCGGTTCACCGTGTTGCTGCCTTTCCACATGCCCGCGGTGCACACCGCCGCATCCTAGGACTGCGCTCCACACCTCCACACCGTCAAACGAAGCAATCCCCGGCCGTTCGTAGTAAATTAAACAGCGATGCCCGCGGAGAAGATCATGGTTGTGGACGACGAGCGCCTAGTGCGCTGGTCGCTGCGCCAGAAGTGCGAGGAGTGGGGCTACCACGTGATCGAGGCCGATGCGGGGGAACCCGCACTTAAACTCGCGCAGCGTGAGTCACCCGATCTCGTATTGCTCGATGTGCGCATGCCCGATCTCACTGGCATCGAAGTGCTTGATCAACTCAAGCAGAGCGGGGACGCCCGCGCCGTCATCATGATCACGGCCGATCCGCAACTTGACGATGTCAAAGCCGCACTCAAGCTCGGGGCTTACGACTTCGTGGGCAAGCCGGTCGATTTCGATGAGCTTCGCGTGACGATCAAGAACGCGCTAGAGGCCACGAGCCTGCGCACCGAAGTTCAGACGCTGCGAGGTGAGGTGCGCCGTGGCGCCGGTTACAACAGCGTGGTGAGTGTGTCGCCTAAGATGACCGAACTCATGAACTTCGTCCGAAAGGTTGCAGCCAGCGAGGCTACCACCATTCTGATTCAAGGCGAAAGCGGTACTGGCAAGGATCTCATCGCGAAAGCCATCCACTACGAAAGTTCGCGCCAGGAGAAGCCATTTGTCGCCATCAATTGCTCGGCCATACCGGAGACGCTGATGGAAGCCGAATTGTTCGGCCACGAAAAAGGCGCCTTCACCGATGCCAAGCAGATGAAGAAAGGCTTGTTCGAGGCGGCGGATGGCGGCACCCTGTTTTTGGACGAAATCGGCGAACTCTCACCGCTGTTGCAAGCCAAGCTTCTGCGCGTGTTGGAGGACCAGGTCATCCGGCGTGTGGGCGGCATCAAGGACATGCAGGTGGATGTGCGCGTAATCGCCGCCTCCAACCGCGATCTCGAAAAAGCAGTGCGCGAAAATCAGTTTCGCCAGGATCTATATTACCGGCTGGCCATTATCGCGATCTTCATTCCGCCGCTGCGCGATCGACGAGAAGACATCATGCCGCTGGTCGACTTTTTCATCGAGCGCTACAACCGCAGATTCAAGAAGTCGATTCGCGGCATTAGCGATGAAACGCGCCGCCTGATTTTCAGTCACAACTGGCCGGGCAATGTTCGTGAATTGAAGAACACTATCGAGCGGGGCATGATCCTTGAAGACGAACCGCTGTTGCGGCCTCTGTATCTGCCGTTTTCGGTTGGCGAATCGGGCGGCCGCACGGTCTTTGAGCGAACATCTCCGGTCGACGGAGGCCAGACCTTGCCCAACGGCCGCACTCTGCCGCGGCTTTATATCCCCGAAGGCGGAACGTCGCTGGAGGAAGTGGAGCACGCGATGGTCGAGTTGGCCATGCGCCAGGCCAGCAGCAACCAGACCCACGCCGCCAAGTTGCTTGACATCAGCCGCGACGCCCTGCGGTACAAGCTGAAGAAATTCGGATTGATTAGAGGAGACGGAGACGAGGAGGGGGCCCAGGCTGCGGCAGAGGAGCAGTGACACAGCTGCTCCACAAAAAACGCTGTGAAGATATCTCGTCGTAAGGAGCAAGTCGGTGAGCGCCATCACATGTCTCGGTAACACTGCTTTCGCACATCAGGACCGATCTTGGTAAACGCATAGAGGCGGACAACGTGGCTCGCATTGTGCTGCGAGTACGTGGTCCGCCCCCATACCAGGTTTCTCCGGCATAATATCAACTGAGGGCCAAGAGTTTATGCGAAGGCATAAGTTTCAGCAGTCTTCGTGTTGGTAGATTTCTTCGAACCGGACTCTGGGGCGATATCCAGAACGATCCGGCCATTGACCTTGCCCTTCTTGAGACGATCGAGAATATCGTTGATCGACCCCAGTGGCTGCTCCTCGATCGTCGCCTTCACTTTGCCTTCGGCGGCAAACTGCAGCGCTTCCTCGAGGTCTTTGCGCGTGCCCACGATCGAGCCCCGCACGGTCTGGCCCTTGAGCACCAGATCGAAAATGGAGACGGGGAATTCGCCGGGAGGCAGTCCGTTCAGAACGCAGGTCCCGCCGCGACGCAGCGTGCCGAGAGCCTGCTTAAATGCGGGAAGCGACACCGCTGTCACCAACGCGCCGTGAACGCCGCCGGTTTGCTTCTGGATCGACTGGACCACGTCTTCTTCCTTCGCATCGACGGTTACTTCGGCGCCAAGCTTGCGGGCGAGTTGCAGTTTCTCTGCTCCGATGTCGATGGCGGCTACGTGCAGGCCCATCGCCTTTGCGTATTGGATGGCGACGTGTCCGAGTCCGCCCACTCCCGAGATCACGACCCACTCGCCGGGACGGGCTTGCGTTTGTTTCAGGCCCTTGTAGGTGGTCACGCCGGCGCACAGAATCGGGGCAGCCTCAATGAATGACAGTTTGTCCGGAATGCGCCCCAGGTAATCCGCCTGGCCCAAGGCATACTCAGCAAAAGAGCCGTTCACGGTATAACCTGACATCTGTTGCTCGGGACACAGGGTTTCCCAGCCCGTAAGGCAGAATTCACAATGTCCGCAAGCGCTGTGCAGCCACGCGATTCCGACGCGGTCGCCTTCCTTCAAGTTCGTTACCCCTGGTCCCACTTTGGCTACATAGCCCGCGCCTTCGTGGCCGGGGATAAAGGGCAGCGTTGGTTTAATCGGCCAATCGCCATCTGCCGCGTGCAGGTCGGTGTGGCAGACTCCGCTCGCGATTACCTGCACCAGCACCTGTCCCGACCCTGGATCTGGTACTGGAACTTCGCGAACCTGCAACGGCTGGCCGAATTTTTCGACGAAAGCCGCTTTCATCATCGTTGTCTTTGCCATAGTGCGTCTCCTTGGAGTCACACTTATTGGACTGCTCGCAGTCCGCTGACTCCGAATTCATTTTGAATTGATTGCCAGACGTCCGTCTGCCTTGCGGCGGGCGCACCACTTCACCTGTGTCTCTTGGACTTTCTTAATAATTCCTCCAGACGAGATGAGACGGTCTCCGCTGGACACCCGCACTCTACAATCGACCACACGAAATAAACCTGTATGTGACCTGCGACACGGCCTTGTGTGCGCTAGCGCCTAACCTTTGGCGTGTCGCTTGGCTCGGTCGATGTATTCCCGAACTTCCTGTTTCTGCCGATAGTTCGGATTCCGCCGCAATAGTTCTTCCCAGGCCTGGACTGCGCCCTGGGGGTCCAGCTTGCCTTGCCAGCGAACGATACCCAGGTTGAACAACGTTCCCGGATGATCCGGTCTGTATCTCAATGCGGTTTGAAACTCGGCGATGGCTCCGTCGGCGTCTCCCATGTACCAGATCGATGTTCCGAGATCGGTGAGCAGATCGGCGTTTGTGGGCTGGCTCTTTACCGCAAGTTGGTAGTACTTGACCGCCTCGGGATACTGCTTCCCGTCGAAGTAAAGATTCGCCAGTTGCACGATCGTGTTGAAATCGTTGGGGCTGGTCTTCAGAGTTGCGAGCAAGAGTGCAACTGCCTGCTCCACCATTGCCTTCTGCCGTTCAGGAGTAACCTGCTCTTTCGTAGCCTGCCCTTGAGACATGCTGCTGTTGGCCGAGGTTGCGGCTTCAACGGTTGCCGCCGCCGGCGAGGCGGAACCGCGAAACAGATAGCCGAGCGCGAGGCCCAGTACGAGACAGAAGACCGCCACCAGGTAAGCCTGGATATCTGTCCACGGCTCGGGGTGGGATGGGTTTCGTTCTGGATTGGCCACGGTTTCTCTGCTCCTTGATTAGGATCTGGTGCCGGCAAGCGCCAGTTCGGGCGTTTGCAGATGGAACAGCCGCTGCACCGCAGCGGTCATCTGTTCCTGTTCCAGCTTCTCTGGAAGTTCCTTGAGTTCACGGGCCAAGGACCCTGCAATCCTCTTCGTCATTTTGCACACGACTGCGTTCAACATTTCGTCCCGGTCCTTGGAAAAAGGTCCGTTCTCTTGTCGGAAGGAATCCAGTTCTTGCCGGCAAATCTCGTCTAGCCGCTGGCGCAGCGCCACGATGGTCGGCACCACCCGCTCCGCCATCAGCTTGCGACGGAACCCTTGCGCCTCGGCTTGAAGAATCTTCTCTGCTTCAGCGGCCGCAATTTCACGCCCGCCCGCATTGTGGTCGACCACGTTTTCCAGGTCGTCGAGGTTATAGAGGAAAACGCCCTTTACTTCGCGCACCGCGGAGTCAATGTCGCGCGGCATTGCGATATCCACGATCACGAGAGGTTGATCTTTCCGCCCCCCAACGTTGCGCTCTCGCATCAGGTTCTCGGCTTCCTGGCGGCTGAGAATAGTGTGCGGACAAGCCGTCGAGCTGATGATGATGTCGGCCTCCGCCATGGGCTGCCAGCGTTCCTCAAACGGAATCGCCACTCCACCCAGTCTTGCCGCCAACTCGGCCGCATGCTCGAGCGTGCGGTTGATCACTTTGACCGAGCTCGCGCCGTGGTTGAGTAATCCTCGGGCGGAGAGCTCGCTCATCTTGCCTGAGCCCAACAGAAGAACTTTCTTGTTTTCCAGCGTGCCGAAGATCTGGCGCGTGAGTTCCACGGCGGCAGAAGGGACGGAGACGGCGGCGTTGCCAATCGCCGTCTCGCTGCGCACGCGCTTTGAAACAGTGAGCGCCTTCTGCATCACGGCATCAAGAAACCGGCCGGTGGCGCCCATCTTGTGCGCCTGCTGCCAAGCCTGTTTCACCTGAGAAATGATCTGGGGCTCGCCGATCACCATGGAGTCGAGGCTGGAGGCGACGCGGAAAATATGGAGGAGGGCCGCTTCATCGATCAAGCGGTAGAAGTGCTTCCACTCGCACAGCTTGAGTCCATACTCAGAGCCGAGCAGCCGCATCACCGAGTTTGCAGCCAGGGTCACGTCGCTAACCCAGAGCAAGAACTCCGTGCGGTTACAGGTGGCCAGCACAATCACTTCCTCGATCCCTTCTGCGCTGGACAATTGCACCAGGGCCTGGTAACGCCGGTCCTCGCTGATCCAGAAGCGCTCCCGCACCTGGACAGGTGCAGTGCGGTAGTTCAGGCCAACGACCATGAGAGTGGGTTCCAATATCTTCATCTCCTGACCACGGTTAGTAAAAAGCACCTGGTGGGCCAAAGGCAGGGTGTCCGGCAGCGGGCAGTTGTCCTTCATTTTCAGACAGTTACATTTCCGCCGGCGAGACTAGAGCCAGATGGTTGGGGAGTCTCACGCTTTCATCGTGTGAATTGCCCCGCCACTTGCGGTGGCCCAGGCCTGCGCGGGACCTCTTATCGTGAGAGATGGAATCCGGCGACCAGCCAGAATCCGAAGATGACGGAATGCGCGAGTTCGGTCGAGCCGAGCCTGCGAACAGTCAGGGCCTTCTGGCGCTCGAAAAACCACGCCATGCCCCGAATCAGCAGTGGCAGGAATCAGAACGCGGCGAGCGCAGGGATAAGCGCGAAGCGCCACGCGAAAATCAGAGTCCAAGTTCAATCAGCGGGGGCGCTTCTCTTGGCTCGCAGTTCTGAGTGCGCGCGTGCTTCCGCCCCGCATTCTTCGTCCCGGGTTCATACACGCAGAACGGTTCCTCATCCAGATAGTTTCCGCTGGCGGCGAAAGCGCGCGCGCGGCAACCCATGCAAACGTTGCGGAACTCGCAGCAGCCGCACTTCCCTTTTAGATTGCTGACGTCGCGCAGTTGATTGAATACGACTGAGTTCTCCCAAATGTCGCCGAACGGTTGCTTTTTCAGATCGCCGGCGAGAGCTGGTAAATATCCGCAGGGATAGACCTCCCCTTGATTCGAAATGAAACAGACCGCGGTTCCGGCCAGGCATCCCTTGGTCATGGCGTTCATGTCGGAAGGGTGCGTTCCCGGATGCCCCACGGCCTTGCCAATACCCTGAGGTTTCAGTTCGATGCCGGTCGAGCCGGGCATAGTCATGTCGGTCGGTCCAATTGCGGTCTGGCCGAACGCTGAGCCCGGAGCAGCTTCAACGACCGCCGGTGCAGCATGCGCAGCAGCGGTCGCGGACCGGCCCCCCGCTGCCCGCCGTTGGCGAACCACGCGGAAGTAGTGGGGAGCGCAGGTCGCCTTCAGCTCGATCCCACCCTCCAAAGAGCGATCGTAGAACCAGTTCAGCATCCGTTCGTACTCTTCGGCGGGCACCATCTGCTCAGCAGCGATATCCACACCACAACCTACCGGCACCAGCAAGAATGTGTGCAGCGCATCCGCTCCGATCGACTTCGCCAGTGCAAGCACCTGCGGAAGCTGATGGGCATTGTGGCGTGCGATCGTCGTGTTGATCTGCACTGACATTCCCAAATCTTTGAGATTGCGGAAACCGGTAATCGCGGCGTCGAATGCGCCGGGAATGCCGCGAAACGCATCGTGAGTCAGTGCATCGGAGCCGTCCAGACTAATGGCAACGCGCTTCACCCCGCTATCGACGATCTTCTTCGCGACTTGCTTCGTAACCAGAGTGCCATTTGTGGCCAGCGCCACGCGCAGGCCCTTGTCCGTGGCATAACGCGCTAACTGGAAAATGTCCGACCGGAACAGCGGTTCTCCACCGCTGAGCACTAGGATGGGAGACGAAACTTCGGCAATCTGGTCAATAATATCGTGGGCGGCTTGGGTGGAAAGGTCGTTGCGAGAGCTCAGTTCCGTGGCGCTGGCCCGGCAATGGATGCAGCGTAGATTGCACCCTTTGGTCAATTCCCAGAAAACCAGGCGGGGCTTGTTTTGGTCTCCATGATTTGAACATTGCCCAGTGGCGTTTGCTGTAGTCATCTGCTTTTCCCTCCCACTTGAAACGGGCGCGGTTCCCACCCACTGGGGCAACGATAAAAGAGGACCAATCGCTCTGGCGGTGACTCTCATCACCCGGGATTGTGATCCCGGTCACGTGACTTAAGTCTTCTTGAATGTGTGACATTTGGAAGGGGGGACGTTTCGCCAGAGGGCAGCAGGCGCGACCTTCCGCCAACATCTTGCCAGCTATTGGCGCCGGAGGCGCGGCTAGGTGTTATTTGCGATATCGTGCAGGGCTGCCGTGTCACGAATCACCAACGTCGAGCCATTGGCCTGCACGATCTGATGCTTCTTCATGTCCGCGAACAGCCGCGTAACGGTTTCTCGCGAAGTCCCGATCATCTGCGCGATCTCCTCGTGCGTGAGTCTAATCTTCAATCTTCTTCAATCGGGGTTCGGGTTTACGGCTTCTCCGTTCTTGGAGCTCCATTCCAGAAGCGATTTAGCCAACTTCTCTGCGGCTGAGTGTGACAGTCCCAGGGAAAGCACTTCCTTACTAGCAATGTCATATTTTTCGCATAACTGCTCAGCCGCTTTGAAGCAGACCTCCACAAGGGTTACGGCACAAACTTATAACCGCAACCATGTACTGTGAGAAAGTGCGAAGGGTGGGAAGGGTCTGGTTCCAGTTTTTGGCGGAGCCTCAGCATGTGGTTGTCGACCGTCCGTGTGCAGGGGTAATTCTCGTACCCCCAAACTTTATCGAGAAGTTCATCTCGCGAGATCACGCGTTGAGCGTTCTTTGTCAAAAACTCCAGGGTCTTGAATTCTTTTGGAGTGAGGGCGATCTTCTCGCCGCCGCGAGTGATTTCGGCCCCGGAAAAATCCACTCTCACGTCGGCAAAGACGTATACGTCCGCGTCCTCCGGACTGACCCGCGACGCACGCCTCATTCGCGCGCGCAGACGGGCAACCAGTTCGCTTGGGCTGAAGGGTATGGTCAGGTAATCGTCGGCGCCCATTTCCAGCAGAAAAACCTTGTCCGCAAGCTCTGAGCTCCCGCTCAGAATTACCAGGGGCAGTCCAAGAATCAACTCCGCAATTTTCTGGCAATGATCACATCCTGAAGATCCCGGACGCGGCAGATCGAGGACTACTGCGGCCGGCACTGCTTGGCGAAGTCTTTCCCCACCACAAACGACATCGGGGACGACATCGACTTCATACCCTTCCCAGGAAAAAAGCCGGCGCAGAATTTTTCGCAAAGCGTCATCGTGCTCGATGACCAAAATCCGTTCCCTTGGGGCCGGCCGCAATTCGGATATTGGAGTATTTGAGGTGGCTGACAGAGTAGCAGTTGCCATGAGATCTTCTTCTTTCTGCAGGAGCGCCGCTTGATTCAAACCTCAGGTATGCCGGCGTTGCTCCCTAGGAGATTCCCGTTCTTTGTGAAACCAACCCTATGGAAACCCGCTCCGAACCGGCTAGTCTTGATCGATCCTCCCCGTGCCAATCGCGCGGAGTGTTCCGCTACTGTCGTGCTTTTCGCCATAATGGCCCGATCGTCGTCTACCGGAAACATCAAGGAGTGAATCGCGAATTGCTCTGCGCGCCCTGGACAGGCGCGACATAACGGTTCCTATCGGGATCGACAAACTGTCGGCAATCTCCTGGTACGACATTTCCTCCACATCACAAAGCAGGAGCGTATCCCGGTAACGTACCGGCAAATCGCAAATGGCGCGCTGCACCAATTGGGAATTACGGCGATTCATTAGAACTGTTTCCGGAGTTGTCGTATCAATTGCCCGTTCGGGTTCGTCTTCATCCGAGAGCAGTGCTTCGCTCCTGCGCCGTTCCACGGTCGAGCACGAACTCAGAAACGTATTCTTCAGAATGCGAAACATCCAGGCCCGGAAATTGGTGCCGGGCCGAAACGATGCGAAACTGCGCAAAGCCTTCAGGTAGGTTTCTTGAACCAGATCCTCGGCATCGCCCTTGTTGCCCGCAAGCCAGCCCGCGAAGTTGTAAAGGGAATCGAACAGGGGCAGAGCCAACTCTTCAAATTCCGCCTCGGGCCGGGAAGAGGAACCCCGAACCCTGAGCGTTGCTTTTAGTCCAGAGCCCATACTGGTCATTTTCCTTTTGCCGAGTCCTTGCTTCCGATTTGAAGTCGCCGTCCTGCGTTACAACCTGACCCGCAACTCCCTCGACGTCAATTGGCTGCCAGTTTTTTCGCCATATCCGATTCATCATCTGTTAACCGTCTGCAGGCTAATGGTTTAGCTGCACGTATAACCTGCCCCAAGGCCCCGTCCTAAGGTCCGGTCCGCGAAAATGCTAAACTCCGTGCCAGCTGGTGGCACTATGGAACCTTCGCGGTCCACGTCCGTTGTGCAATTCGGAGCCTATGAGGTTTCTCTCCAGTCGGGCGAAGTGCGCAAGGCGGGGCTGAGAATCAGGGTCCAGCAGCAGCCGATGAAGCTGCTGGAGATCCTGCTGGAGCGCCCGGGAGAAATCGTCACCCGGGAGGAATTGCGCCGCCGAGTCTGGCCCAACGAAGGTTTCGGTGATTTCGACCAGGCTCTCAACATCGCCATCGGGAAGCTGCGGAGTGCCTTCGGGGATTCGGCTGAAAATCCGCGATTCATCGAGACTCTTCCCAAACGTGGCTATCGCTTTATCGCGGAGGTGTCGGTCGTCGGTGCCGACGCCCGTCCGAAACTGCCGGAATCTGCGCCGGGAGATGTGCCGGCAACCGACCCGGAGCCCACGAAGCACGGGGCCGGCTTGGCAGTTGCAGCCAAGGGCCGCCTATCTTCTAGTCATCGGCTCCTCATCGCCGGGGTACTCGTTCTGAGTTTTCTCGTGGTCTCGCTCTGGTTGTTTCGTACGCCCAGCCCTGAGCCCAGGAGCATCCGATCATTGGCAGTCCTGCCTCTCGACAATCTTTCCGGAGACGCCGCGCAGAATTACTTCGCTGACGGCATGACCGACGAGTTAATCACCGACCTGGCTCAGATCAGCGCGTTACGAGTGATCTCCCGCACCTCCGTCATGGTATATAAAGGAGCTCGTAAGCCTCTTCCGCAGATCGCTCGTGAGCTCAACGTCGATGCCGTACTAGAAGGGACCGTGCTCCGTTCCGGCGACCATGTCCGCATTACCGCCCAATTGATCGAAGCCTCTACGGACAAGCACTTATGGTCGCAGAGCTATGAGAGTGAGTTGCGCGATACGTTGGCGCTTCAGAACAAGGTGGCTGCAGCCATTGCAGATCAAATTCGGATCAACTTGACTCCGCAAGAACAAGCTGCGCTGAAAAACGTAGAGGTGGTTAATCCGGAAGCGTACGAATCCTATCTTAAAGGACGTTATTTCTGGAATAAGCGATCCGCGGATGGGTTGAAGGTCGCCCTGGCTTATTTCAACCAGGCGATCGAACAGGACCCGAACTATGCCCAAGCCTATTCCGGCTTAGCCGATACTTATGCCTTGTTGGGAGACTGGCAATACGCAGCTATGACCCCCAAGGAGGCGTTTCCCAAAGCTAAGGCGGCAGCGATCAAAGCCCTGGAATTGGACAGCCAGCTCGGCGAAGCGCACAACTCGCTTGCCTTCGTATTGGATGGATTCGACTGGGATCTGAATTCTGGCGGAAACGAATTCCGGCGGGCCATCGAACTGGCTCCGGGGTACGCAACCGCTCACCATTGGTATGCCTGGCACTTGAGTTTATTAGGTAGATATGACCCGGCTATTGCGGAAATGAGAAAAGCGCAAAACCTGGATCCGCTATCTCTTATCATTAACGCCGATCTCGCAGAACTCCTGGTGGTTGCGCACTCGTATGACGAATCCATACTCCAGAGCCGCAAGACGATCGAAATGGATCCTAATTTTGCTCTGGCACACAATCAACTCGCCCAGGCGTACCTCCAAAAACACAGGTACGCTGAAGCGATCGCGGAACTGACAAAAGCCATCAAGCTTTCCGGAGGGAGCCCGGCATTCATAGCGAATCTGGCCCGTGCCTACGTCGCATCCGGCAAGCGCAGCGAAGCCCTGAAACTTCTGAACGATCTCAAAAAGAGCTCCAACCCAAGTTATTCGAATGCTGCGGAGATTGCCGTGATCTACGCGTCTCTCGGAGATACGGATCAAGCCATGAATTGGCTGGAGAAAGGATACCAAGAGCGATTTAATCCCGGCGTCCTGTTGCGGCCAGGCTTCGACCCTCTCCGCTCGGATCCGCGATTCCAGGACCTTGTCCGTCGCATTGGCTTATCCGGGTGAGATCTGCCCGAACGACGCGCAGTGGCCAAGACCGGCTGTTCGGAATCGCTAGCGGATCGCCCGTGACTTGGAGACCAAAGCCTCAGAGTTCGCAAGAAAAGGACAATGCCACCTGCCCGAAATGGACTGACGCAGGAGGTTGTTCGAACCACACACTTCGCTGCCTAACCCTCTCCGCCCCAGTCAGGTAACCACCTCAGAGGCCCTCGCGCGCGACAATCGATCTATCTTTTCCTGCGCAGCTCCCTCTGCACCTGACGCCGAACGACATCCTCCCGCCCCCGCTTCGACGACTCGTCGTTTCCCGATACAAGTGCTCATCGTTTTATCCAGGAAACGGCGAGGGGAAGTTCACGCAATTCCTCGAAACGGAGCAGATAGCGATTCCAGTCTTGCTGTCGGCTTTCGACCAACCCGACCCGGCGAAGTAGGTAAACGATTCCCATCATAACGTTATCACTTATTTTGTTGTGGTGAGGCGACCTGAGGACCGATGCCGCTCCACTGTCCGGTTGGCCGGTAGATTAACATTAGGTATGAGCCGCAAGCGGCAGTATTCGACCTTGGGAGCGCCTGTGGTATCGTTACTGCTTATGGGCGCTCGACAAGGACGCTCTGGCCGTGACCCTGCCCGAAAATACCGGTGCCGGTGCCGCGTCGAGGTGCGGCGCATTATTGGGGGCGGAGCGGCCTGCATCTCAAAATAATTCATTGGGGCACTTGGGAGTTCGCAAGAGAGAGAGAGAGCCTTGTGAACATACTGCAAATGGCGGACGCGATCCGCTATCGAACGGCGACCACCGCAGAATTGCGCGAAACGTTTCTGATCGACGATCTTTTTCATCCGGGACAGATCGGATTGACATATGTCGATCTTGACCGCACTGTGATCGGTTCGGCCGTACCCACTGGCGAGCCGCTGACCTTGCCTACGGACGATGCGCTGAAGGCATCGTATTTTACCGAGCGGCGTGAACTGGGCGTCCTCAATATCGGCGGTGCGGGCGTAGTCAAGGTAAACGGCGTCCCCTTTGAACTGAAGAAGCGGGATGCGCTATATGTCGGCCGCGGAAATGAAAACATCGAATTCTCCAGCGCCGATCGAGCGCACTCTGCCGAGTTCTACCTGCTGAGTTATCCGGCTCATACGACGCACCCGACGAAGCTCATTCGGCCTGCCGAACAGGCAAAGGTTACGCTCGGTGCCGCCGAAAGCGCGAATCTGCGGGAGATAACGAAACTCATTCACCTGGAAGGAACCCGCAGCTGCCAACTGGTGATGGGCTTTACCCAACTCGCCCCGGGAAGCGTCTGGAACACCATGCCGCCGCATACCCACATGCGGCGGTCGGAAGTTTACCTGTACTTCGATCTTGAAGCCGGCCAGCGGGTGATTCACCTGATGGGTCCGGGCAAGGAAACGCGCCACATCGTCATCGCGGACAAACAGATCGTCATTTCTCCCGGTTGGTCGATTCACGCCGGAGTTGGAACCAAGAACTATACCTTCTGCTGGGGTATGGGTGGAGAGAATCAGGCCTACAACGATATGGATGCCTTGGCGGTTGCGGATTTGATTTAGCCGAAAAGAGCCGAAAAGGATCGCGCCGTGATACTGGAGAAATTCGCGCTAAAGGGTAAGACCGCGCTAGTGACGGGATCGTCACGCGGACTGGGCGCAGGGATTGCCATGGCGCTGGCCGAAGCGGGCGCAAACGTGGCAATCCATGGCTCGAGCAAAGTACCGGAAGTCACGCAGCAAGGGTTACGCAAGATCGGCGCGAATCCGTTCGCAGTCGTTGGCGATGTGGGCGACGCCTCTGTTTGTTCCCTGCTGATTGAACAAGTAGTCCGCCATTTTGGCGTTATCGATATTCTCGTCAACAACGCCGGGATCATTCGGCGCATGGCCGCCGTCGAGCACTCTGAGCAAGATTGGCAGGCGGTGATCGACACCAATCTCAGCAGCGTGTTCCGCCTGACAAAGCAGGCAGGAAAGCACATGTTGGCCCAAGGTTCAGGCAAGGTTATCAATATTGCTTCCGTATTGACGTTTCAGGGCGGAGTCTTTGTTCCCTCTTATGCCGCGGCGAAAGGCGGAGTCGGACAACTCACGAAGGCATTTGCCAATGAATGGGCCGCCAAGGGCGTAAACGTGAATGCTATTGCGCCCGGCTATATGGCTACCGACAATACCGAGGCCTTGCGGGCAGACCCGGAGCGGGCCCGTCAAATCATGGAACGGATTCCCGCTGGACGATGGGGATGCTCCGACGACATGGCTGGCGCAGTCGTATTTCTTGCATCCAGCGCCAGCGACTATGTGCATGGCCATGTGCTGGCCGTCGATGGTGGGTGGTTGAGTCGGTAATCGGGAGCCCAACAAGAATTTGCGCAGATCCGTTTCCGAGGTGATTCATGAAACTAACGATTGCATCCTTAGCTCTTGCCGTCTCCACGCTTCCTTTCGCCGCTGCACAAACACTCACGGTAGACCACCTGACGCAAAGTCAATTGATGGCAAAAGCTCGGGAACTAAATGTGAAGGCGCAAGGTTCAGAGGGTGCGGCGAGCAGCAAGCTGAACGAGTATCCAAACCACTTCACGATGATGGCGCTTCGCCGCAAGGATGGCGGAGCTGAGATTCATGAGAACTATGCTGACTTTTTCTTCGTGGTAAGCGGCAGCGCGAAGCTGCTGACTGGCGGCACTGTGCCGGACGGCAAGACCGTGAGCCCGGGAGAGATTCGAGGCAAATCTGTACTCAACGGAGTTGAAACAACGCTGAATCAGGGGGATATCGTCCACATACCCGCAACCGTGCCCCATCAGCTTCTCCTGCCAGAAACTGAGAGCTTCCTCTATTTCGTCATCAAGGTCAAAGAGAATTGAACCTCCCCGCCCTGAAGGGCGGAGATTGCTAGACTACGCACAGCGTTACCCCGCTCACGTTAGCGTCTAGTGGCTTATTCCGAGCCGCTCTATTGACGGCTGCGTTGTGGTCTGCATGGTCCTGATACCCACAGGACAGGCGCGCAAAATCTGCCTGGGCCTTGCGGTTATGGGGATGCTTGAATCCACACTGCGAGCGAATTTGACTTGTATACTTGGGGTCTACAGCAACCAACCGTCTACCAGCTTCTTCCGCTTTAGCATTGGAGTTGCCGAAACCATTCTGACCAACTGCAATCTAAAATCAATTGCAACCGCCTGACCTAATCAGACGCTACTGGAAAGGCGTCCTCTGGTCGCCATCTTTACTTCGCTGCCTCTCGTGGTGGAGCCCCCAATCAACATCTTGAAAACCCTACATTGAGCAGCAAAAGACTCCCCTGTGACGTGGCTGCCAAGTCGCTTATATCCCCGCCTGAACTGCGGGGTTTTACGCTCCCGAGGACAAACGATAAAGTCACGGCTCTTTACCGGCTCGCGCCGATTGCAACCATCACACTCGAGTTGAGGTTAGCCTACTCCCTGGCCGGGCAGCCGCATGACCGGCGAATAATCAAATCGGTGGGAAACAGCATCTTGGTACTCTGCGCTTCCGTCGCCGAGCCGTCTTGTAGATTGGCGATTTTTTTGAAGAGCAGCTCGGCGGCTGCTCGCGCCATCCTGGCTGGAGTTTGACGCACTACCGTGAGTGGTGTCCCCAGCACTTCGGCGAGTTCGAAATCGTCGAACCCCACCACGGCAATATGCTCCGGTACTCGCAGCTTGTGAAGGTGGAGAGCCTGGATGAGATACACCGAGGAGATTCGCTTCAGGGAGAATGCCGCTGTCGGCCGATCCTTTGCGGCAGACCAACGCAGCACAAGAGCCTGCATGGCCTCCAGGGTGTTGACCTGGCAAAACAGAATTGGTTCGAGACCAGCGTTACGCATCGCCAGCTTGTAGCCCTCGATCCGTTCAGCCACGGTATAGCTGCCAGAGTCAAATCCCACGCAGGCAATCTTTTTGTGGCCGTGTTCGATCAAATGCCGAACGCCTTGTTCCGCGCCTTCCCGGTTCTCGACCAGCACCGCATCGGCTTGCAGTCCAGCCACCGGCCGATCGAGAGCGACCAGGGGAACGCCGCTTTCCTGAATCATCTTCAATCGACTTCCGTCACTGCCGGAGCTAACAATGAGCAGTCCGGCAACTCGATTCTGGATCGATTCAAGTTGCTGGTCCTCGACTGCCACGTTTCTTCCGGTGGCAACCACCAGGGTCTGATAGTCATGGCGTATGGCAACTTGCTGTACTGCGTGAAAACAACTGGAAAAGAAGTCTGACAGATCCGGGACAACCAGGCCGATCGTCCGTCCCCTGCGGCCCTTCAGCATTCGCGCTGCATCATTGGGCGAATAGCCAATCCTGGCAATCGCCTTCATGACTTTGGCGCGCGTCGAATGCTTTACGCTCGGATGATTGTTAATCACGCGCGAGACCGACATCACGCCCACCTTGGCTTCTCTTGCCACATCGATAATCGTGGGCGGTCTGCCGCGCCTTCTTGCTCTTGGAGTTGTCATCTTTGCGAAGGAGCTTTGGGCTGCTTTAGTGATGCGCCCTGCGCGAGCGCGTCGAGTTCCGATGCCGCCAACAAAAAGCCGCCGACTCCGTACACGTAACTCGCAGAAGGTTTGAACTTACCCGGCTGTCCATCGATGGGCTGGATTGACCCCAGCCGGCCATCCGCATAGATGTGCGACAACATTCCAACCCATGCGCGTTCTACCACGGGCTCGAATTTCGCCCGGTCCAGAACGCCGTGGTTGATGCCCCAAGCCAGCGAATAAGTGAAGAACGCGGTGCCCGAAACCTCGGGCAGATCATAGGCCCCGGCATCCAGCAGTCCGCTGCGCCAGAGTCCATCCTCGCCCTGAATCGCAGCGATCCGGTCCGCCATCTGTCGGTATTGAGCGATGTACTTCCCTCGGCCGGGATAGTCATTGGGCATGACCTCAAGCACCTTGGCAAACGAGCCCATGACCCAGCCGTTCCCTCGCGACCAGAAAATCTTCTGGCCGTTCTTCTCTTTCTGCGTGAAGTAACGGCTGTCGCGGAAATAAAGGTGATCCGCAGAGTCGTACAAACTCGCCGACGTCTGCCACCACTCGCGATCCATATAGTCCAGATAGCGCCGGTCGCCGGTCGCGGCAAACGTTCTGGCCAGTACCGGGGGAGCCATGAAAAGCGCATCGCACCACCACCACAGCAACTTTTCCGGATCATCGGGTCGAACAATCAGACGACCCAGAATTGTCTTTACATCAGCCATTTTGACGGGGTCGCGGGTCTCAAGATACAAGTCCATGTAAGACTGACCCAACGCCATATCATCCGCATGGGGGAATCGCGCGTCGAGCAGTTTCCAATCGAAGCGCGTCGCCATCTTCACCACCGCATCGTGATAGCGCGGATCTCCGGTTGTCTTCGAAGCCGCGAGCAGCCCGTCGTACAAAGCAGCGTAGGTCCATTGCTGGCTGAAGACCGGTTCCGCGCGGGCAAGCTGCCAGTCGGCCACTTTCTGCGCCGCCTTGCTGATGGCTGCGGGCGTCAACGCCGGAGAAAGGTCCCCGGCTATCGGGCCGGGATCGTCCGGCGAATCTCCCGCCGCGGCCCGTTCCTCGGATAATGGCGCCGCGGCCGACCCTTCGGTCGTTTTCGGCTGGGCGACCTGAGCACTCACAATCAACGCCGCGAGTCCGAGCCCCGCCGCTAGTACAAATAAAGCGCGCCAGATATTGATATTGATATTGATACTGAGGTTGTCGTTCACTCGGTCATTCACGCGTCCAGCCTCGCCCTGCCGTGTTCCGTCATCGCCCTTCGTGGAAAACTTCGGTGCTCTTCAAATCGGCCTGATATGGCTCCGTTGAAGGGGCGTTAGCAAACCGCCCGCGGTCGATGGGAAGACTGAATCCATCGGATGAAATCTGCGGCTTCGGCAACCACCATTGGGGCGGACGAACCATAATACATGAGCCAGAATCATCTACGTTATCAATTTTAAATGGCAGGTTTGCGAGTCTCGGTTCGGGCGTGGAGAATGTATATATTCCACCCACCAGGCCCGCAGGAGGATCCGAAATGCATCCGACAAATGTATTCGGGAGGAGAAAGTTCTTGAAAGCGGCAGCGGCAGCGGTCGGTTGGATGAGCGCCGTCCGTCTGGCTCTTGGTCGGTCAACTCGCTCTGGAGCGTCGGATGCATTCCGGCTCGTGGGCGAAACCGACCGTAAGCGGATTCTGCAAGCTGCCGACCAATATGTTTCTCCAGCGCCTCTTACCATCACGGCGTTCCCTGCCAAGCGCAGTGCGGGTGGATTGCACGATTTCTATTCCCAAGCGGACTACTTCTGGCCAAATCCGAAAGATCCAGAGGGGCCGTACATCAACCGCGATGGGCAGAGCAATCCGGAGAATTTCGACGAGCATCGTAAGGTGTTGGTGGCGTTTTCCATCCAGATGCCCGCTCTGACCGCCGCCTGGCTCCTGACCGGGGACCACCGTTACGGGCAGAAGGCCTGCGCTCACCTCCGCGCCTGGTTCGTCTCCCCGGAAACGCGGATGAACCCCAACCTGCAGTACGCTCAAGCCGTACAAGGATCTTCGACGGGCCGCTCCTACGGCATCATCGACACGTTGCATCTGGTCGAGGTCGCGCGGGCCGCCAGCGTTCTGAAGTCCGGGTTTCTGAAGTCCAGGGTTCGGAAGTCTGGGATGCTCGGTGCCCGGGACAGTGACGCAGTAAAGAGTTGGTTCGCCAGCTATCTGGACTGGCTTTCCCACAGCGAGCGGGGAATGAAAGAGCGCGACACCACAAACAACCACGCCTTCTGCTGGGCCTTGCAGGCCGCCGAGTTTGCCCGCTTGGCGGGCAACGAGGTTGCGCGCAAAGAGGTGTTCTGGCGCTACCAAAACATTCTGCTGCCTAATCAAATGGATGCCAATGGATCGTTCCCGCGAGAACTGGCGCGCACCAAGCCCTACAGCTACTCGATTTTCAATTTCGACGTAATAGCGGGCCTTTGCCAATCGCTCCGAGACCTTGCCCCCGATCCGCCTGCCTTCCACCTTGCCGACGGCCGCGGGCTATGCAAAGCTGCAGAGTTCATCTATCCGTACGTAAAAGACAAGAGCGCTTGGAAGTGGGCGAGAGATGTGGAACATTTCGACGCCTGGCCAGTTCGCTCGCCCGGTCTTCTGTTTTCCGGCATAGCCTGTCAGGAGCAGAAATACATCGATCTGTGGAAGAGGTTGGATCCAGATCCGACGGACAAGGAAATCATTCGCAACTACCCAATCCGCCAACCGCTTCTTTGGCTGTGACTCGCTTGGTTCAGCGGGCATGAACGGCCAGAATGGAAGGAGCGCCGGTCTTTCCACCGATGACGTTCACTTTCAAAAGCGCTTCGATATTCAGGTTTGAGAAATCTCGCCCCACGTCATCTCGGAGCATCTGCATGTAGTGGGGACTGGTTGCAAATTGAGCAGCCGCCTCGGTCCCATTTCGACCCAGTCCAGCCAAAACGACAACCCAGCTGCCGGTGGTCGCGTCGCGAAAACGTGCCACCAGGGCATAATCGTCTGCACTCGAGTAAGGAAGAGTCTTGTCGCGCGACCAGTGCGCGTCAGGCCGCATCTGATCGACAATCGATTGCACGGGCTCGGGAGTAAATTGAAAACGCTGCGACTGCAATAAGCGCATCGTCCATTGGTTGTTGTAAGCGCCGAGCAGTACGACTGGGTGTTCGCGAAGATCCGTCAGGGGCGTAGAGGGAGAGGATAGCAACTGCGTGGTTACTTCCGAACGCGCCAGTGTGCTGCTCACTTGGGCGATCGCAGAAGCAGTCTGCATGGATACGAACGGGTAGTCAATGTCCTTGCCGGCCGTGATCACGCCTGAAAAATTATTCTTTTTGAATATTACGCCTCCGGCACAAATCAGAACCGTGCCCTGCTCGTGCAGGACCGGCATCCAAAAAGCGTCTACAGCCGTCGGAGTGTAAGGGCGGCGAGATCTCCAACCTAATCCCGCAAGCCAGCTAATCATCAGCACACCGGCCAGAGCCAAACACCAAAGCGCCTTAACGCTTGTCCGATTTCGCCCGCCGGACGGGATAGGACCCGCCTCCTCGGGCAAGGCCGAAGGGGAAGTACGACTCCCGGGCACTAGTGTGATCGGCGGGAGCTGGTGCGCTTCGCGGTCGGTATCGACGAAGACGTCGGCATGGCGGAGGTGGAAAGCCGGGGAACCGGCATCGTTTGCCAGATCGTCGGATTCTTCGTGGCCGTGCAGGAACTCCGGGATGTAGGAGCCCACCGGGAGTGAGATTCGGATTCCGGATTTTCGGCCGCGCTCGTTGTAGTAAAGCAACAACCGCTTGCGCACTTCTCCCGCGGTGAAGCGCACAACCGCTTCCGCGTTTGTGTCATAGGTCGAAGGCCGGTCAAACACTTCGATGCCCAGCGTTCGTTCCTTCAAGCGATCCGACTTGCCGGCCAGCGTGTTCTCGACGATGTATTGCAGCAGCGCAGGATAGCGTTTGCTGTTGCAGAAGTACGAGCTGGCAATCACCTGCTGCAACTCGCGCAGGATTGCATCTCGTTCCTGCGCCGTTTGTGGTTGCCTTGCTTCCCGAGTTGAAGTCGCTCTGTGCATTGCGTCGGCGTATCATACTCGCCTCGTTCCGTGACTTTCAAGCCCGTTTGACACAAGAAAAGCATGAACGTTAACAGGAGGATTTTGAAGGACATGGCCATTGCTCCGCAGGTCAAACGGTTAGACACTTGTCAATCCGTGATGACGGGCGGAACATAGGCCCGGTTGGGTGGGGAGGCACAGTCGCTGCGTAGAATTCACGGACTGGCCACGGCTAGCAAGTTTCAGCCGTCCCGCTGAGCCAAGCAGAGCAGACCAGAGCGGTAGCCGCGAAGCTGCTGCCTTTCGGAAGGAGGGCCTCTTGCTCCACCCGACGCGACGGCAATTCCTGCTGAGTGCGTCCATTTCCACCACCGGCGTTCTGCTCTCCGTTCCATTGCGCGCCAGTGCCATGGTGCCCCGACCTCGAGAAGGCGGAGCGGTCGAACCCGTCAAGAGGCTGGATGCAGGGTGGGAATTCCGTCGTGGCCCGATCGCCGGCATCGCCGAGGTTTGGCAACCCGAACCGAGCGGTCTGTGGCAGTCCACTATTCTTCCTCACTGCTTCAATGCGGATGACGCCTGCGACCCGGACCAACCTTATTTTCGTGGCCAAGGATGGTACCGTACGCGGCTTTCTTTGCGTAATCCCTTTGTCGAGGGGCGAACCATCCTGAACTTTCAGGGTGCGGGCCAAACGACCACGCTTTGGATCGGGTCTTTGCTGGTCGGAACGCATACGGGCGGCTATGACGAGTTTGACTTCGACATCACCGACGCCCTACGACGGTTGCCCCTGGCAGACGCAAAGGGTGGCGTTCCGGTTACAGTCCTCTGCGACAACTCTCCCGATCCCGATCGCGTGCCGTCTGATCTCAGCGACTTTTGTCTATACGGGGGCATTTACCGGCACCTAAATCTGTCTTATGTTCCCGCAATCGCGCTCGAAGCAATTCATGTCTTGCCGATCGTCGAAGCGGACGGCTCAGCGCGAGTGTCAGTGCACGGAAGACTCTACAATCCTTCCCACCAAAGTGCTCTCTGCACGGTGTCGGTTCAGGTCTCAGATGCAAGCGGTCGTCTGATTCATCAGTCGTCACAGACCCTTTCCGCCTGGACCGATCGTACCTGTCTTGCTGAATTCCGCGTGACGGCTCCCAAACTTTGGTCGCCCCAGTCCCCCCATCTCTATCGCTGCCGGGTGACGCTTTCCAGCCCTGCCGGCGAGACCCATCTCGACCAGCGCTTTGGCATACGCCAGCTTGAGTTTGTGGAGCACGGCCCCTTCAAGCTAAACGGCAAGCGGATGCTTTTGCGCGGCACTCAGCGTCATGCGGATCACGCCGGCGTGGCTGCCGCGATGAGGGACGATCTGGTACGCGAAGAGATGCAACTCATACGTGAGATGGGCGCAAACTTCGTCCGTCTCGCGCACTATCAACAGGACCGCTTAGTGCTTGAGCTGTGCGATGAACTTGGTCTCATGGTTTGGGAAGAAGTTCCCTGGTGTCGGGCTGGCGTCGGGGACGAAGCATTTCAGAAGAACACCGAGGACATGCTCACTCATATGATCGACCAGCACTATAACCATCCCTCCATCATTCTCTGGGGACTCGGCAACGAGGACGACTGGCCGAATGAATATCCCTGCGTCGATCAGCAGGCGATCCGGAATTTTATGACCGGGATGCGTGACCTGGCACATCGGCTCGACAGCTCCAGGCCGACTGCTTTTCGACGCTGTGACTTCGCCCGAGATATTCCGGATGTCTATTCTCCTTCGATCTGGGCAGGCTGGTACCGCGGCCATTATCGCGAATACGAGCAGAGCCTCCTGGCAGAGCGAACCCGCGTCAAGCGATTCATCCATATCGAATGGGGGGCGGACAGTCAGGCGGGGCGTCACTCCGAAGATCCCGAAGCCGTACTGCGCAAGGTTCCCACCGGCAACGGAACCGATGAACGTGGACTGGATTACCGGAAAAGTGGTGGTGATGTTCGAGTCTCGAAAGATGGCGACTGGTCGGAGACTTACGCCTGCAACCTTTTCGACTGGCACCTCAAGACGCAAGAGAGTCTCGATTGGCTTACAGGATCCGCCCAATGGATCTTCAAAGACTTTGCCTCTCCTCTTCGTGATAGTAACGGCGTTCCACGCGTCAATCAGAAAGGCGTTGTCGAACGCGACCTGACCAGGAAGGAATCCTATTTCGTCTTTCAGTCTTACTGGGCCGATAAGCCGATGGTCCATATCTATGGACACAGCTGGCCGGTTCGCTGGGGCCGGAAAGGCGAAAACCGCAGCGTGCGGGTTTACTCCAACTGCGATCGCGCGGAGCTTTTTCTAAACGGCAAGTCCCTCGGTTCCAGGCACCGCGACAGCCAGAACTTTCCCGCCGCCGGCCTGCGCTGGGAAGTTGCATTTGCCAGTGGAGCGAATCATCTGCGTGTGCTTGCGACCAAGGGTGAAGTGGCGGTTCAGGATGAGATTTACCTGAATTACCAGAGTGAGGCGTGGGGTCAACCGGTTGCGCTGACGCTGTCACAGAAAGCGCACAACCACAACATCGTCACGGTGGAAGCAAGACTCGTTGACGCACAGGGCCTTTTCTGCCTCGACTCGGCCCGGATCGTGCGCTTCTCGCTGGCAGGCGCGGGCGGTCTGATCGACAACCTTGGAACCACACGGGGCTCCCGCGAGGTGCAACTATCGAATGGGCGCGCCGAAATCTCGTTTATTCGTAAAGGGGAGTGCAGAGTCTCGGCAGGGTCGGAAGGCCTGCCTGCTGCATCGCTCGAGTTTTAGGTCGGAAGTCTGACACCCATAGCGGAATCACAAACAATTTCGGAGGTGGTATGAAAACACGCAGATTGCCAAGATATTTCGTGACCGGTGCGGGCCCGCAGTTCCGCGCACTGCTCGTTCTCATCCTCTGCGGGGCTCTCCATGCGTACGGACAGCAGATCACGGGAACGATTGCCGGCACAGTGAAAGACACGCAAGGCGCCGTGGTGACTTCAGCCATCGTCAAAGCAACCAATATCGACACCGGGCTGTCCCGTTCGACCACGGCAACTGCCGATGGGGCGTATCTCATTCAGTACCTTCCGGTGGGCACCTACTCCGTTGAAGTGAACGCCGTGGGCTTCAAGAGATTCGTGCAGGAGAATGTCGTTCTGAACGTCGACCAGACCCAGGCGCTGAATGTGATTCTGGACGTCGGCGTTCAGAGTCAGACCGTAACGGTTACCGAAGCTTCGCCTCTGGTGGATACCAGCTCCGCAGAGCTCGGAAGAACAGTAGAACCATCCGAGATCATCGGCCTTCCCCTGGTCAACCGGAACGCGTATGCCGAGCTTTCTTTGACCCCGGGCGTGCAGTCCAACAGCGCCAGCCCCAGCAGCAATCCCAGCGGGACGCCAAATTTCGTCATCGGACTGCCATCGACGCAGGTCGTGGTCAATGGCGGCATCGACGGTGGCACTCCCATGGTCAGCTTCTACCTGGACGGCGGCAGCAACATGACCGGTTTGCGCAACTACGGCAACCCGCTACCCAACCCGGACGCGCTGCAGGAATTTCGTGTGGAAACCAGCGACTTTTCGGCCCAATATGGCCGGATGTCGGGCGCCGTGGTCACCGCAATCACGAAGTCGGGAACCAACCAGGTCCATGGCTCGTTGTTTGAGTTCAACCGCAACACGGACCTCAATGCCATCCCCTGGAATTCGACCTTCAACCCGCCGTACCATCGCAACCAGTTTGGCGGAGTCGTCGGCGGCCCGCTGAAGCATGACAAGGCCTTCTTCCTCTTCAGCTATGGCGGCTTGCGCCAGG
>Ga0207040_1064_pt1 | contig 32649 bp, 28 predicted proteins | sample Alteio_BWMinCont_72_FD_153279 | JGI IMG/M metagenome (GOLD analysis project Ga0207040, IMG submission 153279) | Enriched cells from forest soil in Barre Woods Harvard Forest LTER site, Petersham, Massachusetts, United States -... | ecosystem: Environmental > Terrestrial > Soil > Temperate forest >... | reverse complement strand
AAGGTCGGGGTCAGCGACATCGCGCGTGCCTTCGACCTGCTGGTGGAACCGGTGTGCCACAGCGACTGTTCCGGATGTGGTCGCACGAATCGCGGGCGGGCGGGGCCTTCGGCTGATCGAAAGTGCGGCGTTGGTGACCGTCTGGATGCGGGACGTACGTGACCATCACCGAACCCACAGAAGGAGACTGGATGGCACCCTCGTTGCCGGGTTGGGCTTCACTGCCAACGCCTGTTACGTCCTCTGCGACTACTTCGGTCGCCCGACATTCTGCCGAGGCAGGGAAGGGTCTTAGAATCTTATCTTTACAATGTGAAACAACCTGCGTATCCGCAAAATCCGGTATTGCATTCACCCTGGACCCTGTATAATGCCCTCGCGTGGGGATAGTCCGTCCTATGAATACTAGTGCCGCTGGTGGGGCTCGCCGGTTCTGCAGAAGGCCTAACTGGTTTGTTGCCGTATGTCTCTGTCTGCTCCCGTGGTCGACTGCTTTTTCGCAGAAATCAGTCCCAAACTCCGGTGTCGATTCCAATAGCTCAGCCAACCTTGAAAAGCTACAAACTGCCCAAGAGGCCAACGACCGAATCGCGCAATTGGCTCAAGCTGCGTCTGTAAGGCAGGGCGATTACATCATCGCGAGCGGCGACCTTCTGAGTATCGAAGTTTATGATGTAAAAGAACTTTCGCGCGACGTGCGCGTCAACGAGTCCGGATTAGTTTCGCTGCCACTTCTCCCAGATAAACTACAGGCCGCCGGCTTAACGACCTTTCAGTTGCAGGATAAGCTGGCGGACTCACTGCAGAACAACGGTCTGGTGACAAATCCTATTGTAACGGTCGTGGTGAAAGAGCAGCACGGGCAGCCGATCACCGTCAGTGGAGCCGTGAAGACGCCCCAGGTCATCCAGGCCATGCATCAGGTGACGCTACTCGAGGCGCTTTCGCAGGCGGGCGGCATCACAGAAGATGCCGGCAGCAACATTCGGATCTCCCGTCCGGTGCATGTTGCGAGTCCTGGTGCCGATGCGGCGAGTGACCCGCTGTCAGCGCAGCCGGAGACAATTGTCATTGACTTGAACGCTCTACTGGATTCGGGGGATGCGAAATACAACATTCCGCTGATCGGCGGCGACTCAGTTACGGTACCGCGCGCGGGAATTGTCTATGCCGTGGGCGCCTTGCAACACACGGGCGGGTTTGTGATGCAGAGCGACCGCCAGCAGATGACCGTCCTGAAGATCATTTCCCTTACGGGTGGGCTGACGCCAACGGCAAAGCCTCACGACGCCATCATTCTTCGTCAAGGTGCTGGGGGGGGGCGTCGACCGGCGGCAGGTGCCGGTAGATGTGAGCAAGATCCTCGCCCTGAAGTCAGAAGACGTGGCACTGCAAAAAGGGGACATTTTCTATGTTCCTGACAGCACGGGTAAGCATGCCTACCGTCGAGCGGGTTCGATCGCCCTTGGGCTGGCCACCGGTGCGGCTCTTGTTGGGATAACCCGCTTTTAACGCGTGCGAACAAAGGAAAGCAGAGCACCTTGCCAACGGAACAACCAAACAACTTAGTTCCACTTGACCGTGTGAACGGGTCGATGGAGACGCTGCCGTCCCGTTCGAACATGCTGTCCTTGGAGATGATGCCACGCGAGACGCACCTGCTGGATCACATCATGATCCTGCGGAAGCACATGTGGCTCGTGTTGTCGTTTTTGCTCGCCGTTGTTACCGTCGTGACCATTGGGACCTACCGCATCAAGCCAGAATATGACGCGACGGCACGCATCGAAATTGACCGCGAGAATAGCGATATACTCCCCTTTAACAGCAACGGCCGCAATGGCTCCTCTGACGCCTACGATGATCTCGAGACGTACATAGATACCGAGTCCAAGGTGCTGACAAGCCAGACGTTGGCTCTGCAGACGATTAAGTCCCTAAATCTGGATCGGGACCCACGTTTTGGCGGCCAGCCCAAGAATCCTTCGGCGATTGAAGTCGCGGCGGTAAAAGACGACGCGGTGCAATTTGCGCCGCCAGCCCTGGGGCCGTTCCTCGGTGGACTGAAAGTGGCGCGCGTGCCCAATAGCCGTTTGCTGGACGTGACCTTCTCGGCGACGGATCCGAAACTTGCAACGCAGATTGTGAATGCGCACATCAATAACTTCATTGAGCAGAACTGGCGCAGCCATTACGCGGCGGCCACGCAGGCTTCCACCTGGCTGTCTGGCCAGCTCGATGAGTTAAAGGCCAAGGTGGAAGAATCTGAGGACGCGCGTATCAATTACGAACGTACCAACCAGATTTGGACGATTGATGAAAAAGGGAACGTGACCGACCAGAAACTTGCCACCTTAAACCAAGAACTTACTGCGGCGCAGTCCGATCGCATCAGTAAAGAAGCTGTGTTTCAGCTGGTGCAGTCGGGAAATTACGACGCGATTCCTGCCGTCCGAGAGAGCCCCGTTATCCAGGACATTCTGAAGCGTCAGAGTGACCTCAGTTCGCAATACACGGAAGCGCTCAACCAGTACGGGCCGAGGTTCCCAAAGGTAGTCCGGTTGCAGGAGCAGCTGAAGGATCTCGATCAGCTGACGAGCAACGAAAAGAAAAACATTGCCAATCAGGTGGAAGCTGACTACCGCGGTGCCCGGCAGCGCGAACTCTTGCTGTCACAAGCCCTTGACCAGCAGAAGACGGAATCCTCCGCGATGGCCGATAAGATGGTGCAGTACAACATTCTGCAACGCGACGCCGACGCAAATAAACAACTTTACGATGGTCTGCTGCAGAAACTGAAGGAAGCAGGAATTAGTGCAGGCCTGCGGTCAAGCAATATCCGTGTTGTGGATCCCGCGTTTGTGCCAGGCATTCCAGCTCGACCGGATAAGAGGCGGAATATCTCACTCGCCATTCTGGTCGGTTTGGTTGGTGGCATTGCCTTGGCGCTCTTGCGCGAATATATGGACAGCACGGTGAAGAATCCCGATGACATCGAGGTTTTGTCAGGACTGCCCGCATTGGCCGTGGTGCCCTCCCTTGGCAGCTTGGCTGGCCGCGGCCACAGCCGGATGGCAAAGTTTCTCAAGGCTCCGGCACCCAATGGGGACGAGTCCCGCGTGGAATTGGTGTCCCATCTGCAACCGAAATCACAAATGTCTGAGGCGTTTCGATCGCTGCGGACTTCATTGTTGTTATCGCAAGCCGATCATCCGCCTCAGGTCATTTTGCTGACCAGTTCGTTGCCAAAGGAAGGAAAAACCACGGCCGCAGTCAATCTGGCGGTGACATTGGCACAGCTCGGCGATAAGACATTATTGATTGACGGCGACCTCCGCAAGCCTGGTGTCAGCCGCGCGCTCAAGATGGCAGACGGCAGGCATGTGGGACTGAGCTCGTACCTGGCGGGGGTAAGCACTCTCGACCTGGTGATTGTGCCGCATCCCACGATCCCTAATATGGACGTGATTCCGACAGGCCCTGTGCCCCCGAATCCTGCCGACCTGCTCTCCTCGCACCGCTTGAGCGAGATGGTGAGCCAGTTGCGCAGCCGGTACAAGTTCATCGTAATCGATTCGCCGCCGATTATGGCTGCAACCGACGGATTGATTCTTTCGGTGACCGCCGACGGGGTGCTGATGGTCGTACGAAGCGGAGAAACGCCGAAGCATGCGTTTGCTCGCACGTGCGATCTGTTAAGGAGCGTCAAGTGCTCCGTGCTCGGCGTTGTGCTGAACGCAGTTGATTCAAGCGCGCCCAATTATTACTACTCCTATCGCTATTACCCGTACTCCTACGGGTCCTATGGCGGCGAAGGTCACGATCGGGAGCATTCCAAGAGAGAAAAATCTGGCGTCGAGCTCACGTTTTAGGGAGTTTCTATCCCCCCTTCCTTGTGAAAGGAAACTGATGCGCGCGTTGATCACTGGCGGTGCTGGTTTCATAGGTTCTCACCTTGCCGAGCGGTTGCTTGAGCGAGGCGATGAAGTCCTGCTGATGGACAACCTTTCGACGGGTAGCATGGAGAATATCCGTCACCTCAAGCAGTACGACCGGATGCACTACTTTCTGGAGCCCATGGAGAACCGCCAGTTGCTGGCCGAGTTGGTGGACGAGGCCGATGTCGTGTTTCATCTGGCCGCGGCCGTTGGCGTGCGCCTGATCGTCGAAAGCCCGGTGCGCACGATTGAAACCAACGTAAACGGAACACAGCTTGTGCTGGAGACCGCCTGCAAGAAGCGCAAGCTGGTTTTCACTGCTTCGACGTCCGAAGTGTACGGGAAAAGCATCAACCTCCCTTTCCGCGAAGATGCCGATCTTGTGCTGGGTCCCACGAGCAGGGGCCGGTGGGCCTATGCAGCATCAAAGGCCCTCGATGAGTTCCTGGCACTTTCCTATTGGAAGGAAAAGCGCTTACCCGTTGTGATTGCCCGGTTCTTCAATACTGTAGGGCCACGCCAAACCGGCCGATACGGCATGGTGGTGCCAACGCTTGTCAACCAAGCGCTGCGTGGCGAGCCGATGACGATTTTTGGAACGGGGAAGCAGAGCCGGTGCTTCTGCGACGTGCGGGACTGCGTGGAAGCCGTGTTGCGCCTGGTGGCGTGCAGTCAGGCAGTGGGAGAAGTCACCAATATTGGCAGCGATCAGGAAGTAAGCATCGAGGGTCTAGCCGAAGTGATCAAGGAGCGCACCCATAGTTCCTCGTCCCTTCGGTACATCCCTTACGACCAGGCCTATGAGCCGGGCTTTGAAGACATGCAACGGCGGGTTCCCTGCCTGGATAAACTGGAACGGATGATTCATTTTCGTCCAAGGACTGTCTTAACAGAGATTATCGATCGTGTGGCGGCCCACGAGAAACAGAGAAAACGGAGCGAGCCGGCTGAACCGCGGCGCCAGTCGGCAGCAACAACTTGATTAGGCGCGGGGGCAATGCAACCTGCGCCGTGGAAATCGTAGCCGGTTTTCTGGTTGCGGCAGAGCCAATGCCTTGATCAATACGGTGGCAGGCCGCGACGAGGTTGCGGCGGTCGGGGCTGAGCCGGCAGGGCGAACCGCGCGGGAAACCGGTGCGGTTTTCCTGAAATGTCTGATTGTTCTCTTTCTCCTCTCGCTGCCGCTGGTCAATCCCTGGGTTCGCGGCGATGGGGTCGGCTATTACGCCTACGTTCACTCCCTGCTGATCGACCACGATCTGCATTTCGAGAATGAGTGGCAAGCCGGCAACCCATCATTCCGGCAAGCGCGTGTGGATGAGCAAGGTCAGGTGCGGGCGGACCAGTTTTCCCCCACTGGCTACGTGAAAAATCATTTTTCTGTAGGTCCTTCGATCCTGTGGTTTCCCTTCCTGGCGGCGGTCCACGGGGCGGTGTTGGCGGTGGATGCGATGGGCGCGCACGTAGCGGCCGATGGCTATTCGCGGCCGTATCTTGTCGCGATGGCATTGGCGACGGCGGCATACGGATTCGTGGGGTTATTGCTGTCCTTTGACCTTGCGCGCCGCTATTTTGCGGAACGCTGGGCATTTCTTGCAACGCTCGGCATTTGGTTGACAAGTTCGTTGCCCGTATACATGTACTTCAATCCGTCCTGGTCCCATGCGCATTCCGCCTTTGCAGTGGCCTTATTCCTGTGGTATTGGCACCGAACGCGCGGCCGCAGGACACTATCGCAATGGTTTGTATTGGCATTGATGGCCGGGCTCATGATGAACGTTTATTACCCGAACGCGATTCTCCTGCTCGTGCCGGGCATTGAGACGCTGACGGAGTTTGGCCGTGCGCTGCAACAGAAGTCCCGGAAACAGGACGTGTTGACATCGCTGTCGAAGCCAGCGTTTTTCTTGCTCGTCACCGGGATATCTCTGCTGCCAACCTTTATTACGCGCCGAATTATTTATGGCAGTTGGTTTGAGAGCGATTATCCAGCGATGCGAAGCTGGTTTTGGGCCTCGCCAAAGTTGCTGCCAGTTTTGTTTTCCACCGACCATGGGATGCTGATCTGGACGCCAATTCTGATTCCATCGATTGTGGGCCTGGTGCTGTTGTGCCGGTGCGACAAATTATTTGGCATAAGCTTGGTGTTGTCGTTCCTGGGGTACTACTATTTTATCGCTAGCTATCCTGACTGGGACGGCCTCTCATCGTTTGGTAACCGTTTTTTTGTTCCCTTGACGATCCTGTTTATTCTCGGTCTATCGGCGATGCTCGATTTCCTTGGGGGGCTGTGGAGGCAGCAGGGTCGAGCTTTCGCAGCTGCTTCGTGCCTGTTGGGACTTCTGGTTCTCTGGAATGCCGGCTTGATATTTCAATGGGGCACGCAGATGATCCCGGCGCGCGGCGAGATTCCGTGGCGCGAAGTTGTACACAACCAGTTTGCAGAGGTTCCCTTTCGCGTTACCGGTGGCCTGGAAGGTTACTTCGAAAGACGCAAGTCCATGATGCAGGAGATTGAGAAACAAGATCTTACACGGCAGCTGCGAACGCCTGCGCAATGACATGAATCTGAGCGTAATCAATCCGGTCGTGCGTTGGGTGGTGTTTGCAGGGATTATGACTGCTGCGGCCGCCCTCGGAGGTGCGGGCGCTCGACATGCCGTGGCACAGCACTGGGCGGGATCTTCGGCTCCGGAGCAGTGGTTGCGAGCCGCACAACTTGAACCCACCGATGCTGAGAACTGGTACCGTCTGGGTCGCTATCGCCAACTTGATTTTGAACACGCAGACCTACCGACGGCGATTTCCTATTACCGGCGGGCCACAGGGCTCAATCCAAACTCCGCCGAATATTGGATGGATCTTGCCGGGGCCCATGAGAACAATCGCGATTCCGCGAAAGCGGAACAAGCGTTCCACGCCGCGCTACAGGATTATCCCATCTCGGGCGAAGTTGCCTGGCGCTTTGGTAATTTTCTCCTGCGGCAAGGCCGCACCGATGAGGCGTTTCAAGAAATTCGTCGCGCTGTATCCGTGGAGCCGCAGCTTATCTCCCTGGCTATTTCTCGCTGCTGGCGCGGCACAGGGGACATCAACCGCATTCTAGATCTCGCCCTGCCACCTAATTCCGATGCCTATTGGGGAGCCATTGATTTCTTCGTAGATGCAAAGGAATTTGACGCCGCGACGGCCGTTTGGGAACGACTCGTCAAGAATGGTGCGACGTTCCCTGTCTCCAAGGCGTTTCCGCTGCTGGATATGTTGATTGAGTCGGGCCACGGGGTCGAGGCGGAAAAGATCTGGCAGCAGGTGCTGAAGATTGGAGGAGTCAGTTCGCAAGCAGTTCCCGGGGGTTCGCTGATATGGAATGGAGGCTTTGAAGGGGAGCTATTGAACGGAGGGTTTGATTGGCGATACCGACCGGTGGACGGTGTCGATGTGAATCTTGATGTTTCCAACGTCCATGGAGGCAACCGCTCGCTTCGGCTTATTTTTGATGACACGGCGAACGTGAACTTCGAACATGTATCACAGTACGTCGTTGTCGCACCCCGGACGCATTACCGATTCCGCGCGTTTGTACGTTCCCAGGACCTGACGACGGATAGCGGCATCCGCTTTCAAATTGAAGATGCCAGCCACCCTGACAGTTCTTCCCAATTCCAGCGGGATCCACCCCAGTTCACTCCGAATGTGGTCGGGACGCAGCCCTGGACGTCGAACGATGCGGAATTCACAACCGGCGCCCAGACCAACTTGCTTAGCGTCACTTTGCGGCGTGTGCCGAGTAATAGGCTTGCCAACAAGATTAGCGGAACGGCTTGGGTGGACGATATTTCCTTGACACCGTCCGTGGCGACGTCTGCGGCCAGCCGATGAAAGCCATCCGCATCGGCATTTGCGCATTGCTGGCTTTCAGTGTGTTCGCACATGGCGCGGTGGAACCGTGGTCGGAGGCCGTACTGGAAATTGGCGCGGCCCTGCTGCTGGTCTGGTGGGGATTGTTGTTTGCCCTGGGGATCGTGGCGTCGCTACGCTGGAATTGGCTGTTGGGGCCGGTCGCTGGTCTATGGACCTTTGTACTTATCCAGTATGTAGCAGGCCTTACGGCCGTTTCCTTTCTCACAAAGATTGAAATCCTTAAGTTTTCGGCGCTGGGGATATTGCTGTTTCTTGCGGTACAGGCTTTTGAAAGCCTGGAGCATTGGCACGGCTTCGTCTGGTTTCTACTAGCCCTCGGGTTTCTGGTCTCTGTCCTCGCGATCCTGCAATATTTTACGTTCAACGGGAAGCTGTATTGGTTTCGCGAGTTGCGATACGGCGGGATTCCGTTCGGTCCATACGTTAATCGCGATCATTTTGCCGGGCTGATGGAGCTGATTATTCCTGCCGGTATCTCCATCTTCGTGTTGCGGGCTTTTGTACGCGAAATGATGCCGTTCCTGGCTATTTTGATAGTGCTTCCCATTGGCGCTCTGTTTCTGGCGGCTTCACGCGGAGGACTGGTCAGTTTCTTCGTGGAAGTCGGCCTGATCATGATCCTGTCGTTTCTCCTGCGTCGCGGACGGGATGAGATTGTCGGCGGCGCAGTGGTATTGCTCCTAGCTGGAGCGCTGGTGGCCTGGCTGGGCGTGGGGCCGGCGCTGGATCGCTTCGCAACGTACCGGAAACTGGAAGTGACCGAGAATCGCCGCGTAGAAATGGCGAGGGATTCCTGGCGAATATTCGTCGACCATCCGGTTGTAGGAACCGGGTTGGGTACGCTGCAGGAGACCTTCCCCCGGTACGAGACGCTTTACGACGGACTGGTGGTCAATCATACCCACAATGATTATGTGGAGGCGCTGGCAGAAACCGGCGTGTTCGGCGGGATATTCGGCATGGCGTTTCTTGCGATTCTATTCCGCGGGGCATGGATTCGGTTGCGGCGAGCGAAAAATTCCATGGACCTGGCATTTCACGTGGGAGCCTTCTCGGCTTGTTGCGGATTGCTGGTCCATAGTCTGGTTGACTTCAACCTCCACATTCCCTCAAATGCGCTCCTGTTCTTGCTGCAAGCAGGACTTGCTACATCGCCAACTCCGTCCAGCCGGCGGGTTCCGCTGACAATGCACGAGAAAAATCACGCAGGCGCAGCAACGGTGGGGGACGTTGCGACCCACGTGCCGTCGGCATGAGAGAATGCCTCGCGCCCGGTTATTGTGTGCTGCAGCAGACATTGCAGGGAGCACAAGATGCGCCATGTATTACAATGTCCGCGACGTTAGGACAGCGCTCACAGAGATGATGGTTGTGCACCACGGCGCAAATGTGGCGCGGGAGCAATCTATTGAGCATGGGAATACCTGCCTCGCAGACATCACAACTTCCGCCCCCGGTACTCCGCATTGAGCCTCAGCAGGGCTGGACCGACCTTGCCCTTCGCGAACTGTGGGCGTTTCGCGAGCTGCTGTACTTTTTCGTCTGGCGAGACATCAAGGTTCGTTACAAACAGACCGTGATCGGCGCCGCTTGGGCTGTCCTGCAGCCATTCTTAACAATGGTCGTGTTCAGCATTTTTTTTGGCAAGCTGGCCAAGATTCCTTCGCACGGATTGCCGTATCCTGTGTTTTATTACACGGCACTGCTGCCCTGGATGTATTTCGCCACGGCGATTCAGAGCACCACCTCCGTTGTCGTGGATCAGCAACGCGTCATTACTAAGGTCTATTTTCCTCGTTTAGTGCTTCCGCTGTCAGCGACGATCTCTGGTCTGGTAGATTTTGCGATCGCTTTTCTTGTCTATATACCCATCCAAATTTATTACAAGATTGTGCCGACGAGCGCGATTCTGCTGCTGCCTGTTTTTCTCCTCCTTGCCGTCCTGACAGCTCTCGGCGTTGGTTTGTGGCTGTCGGCGCTCAATGCCATCTATCGTGATGTTCGATACGTCGTACCTTTCCTGGTGCAATTCTGGTTGTTTGCATCTCCCGTGGCTTATCCGAGTAGCCTAGTTCCCGCACGGTGGCGCGTACTCTATGGGCTAAACCCGATGGCTGGGGTGATCGAGGGCTTCCGCTGGGCGCTGACCGGACAAGACAAGCCGCCGGGACTATTGGTTTTGGCTTCGGGCGGCATGGTGCTCTTGATGCTTTTCGGCGGATTAGTCTATTTTCAGAAGATGGAAACTACGATCGCCGATGTTGTCTAACCCATGAGCCGAGTTGCCATTCGAGGGGTTGGTCTTGGGAAGCGCTACGCAATCGGTGAGCGGGCTCGCTATCTCGCCCTGCGCGATATTCTTGCTAACGCAATCAAGGCTCCGACACGGCTGCTCAAATCGAATCGCCAAAACGGAAAGCATCGCCGCGAGCAACTATGGGCTCTCGATGACGTCTCTTTTGAGGTACAAGAGGGCGAAGTGGTCGGTCTGATTGGGCGCAATGGCGCCGGCAAGACGACATTGCTGAAGATTCTTTCGCGGGTCACGCGTCCGACAACCGGTTTCGCCGAGGTTCACGGGCGCATGGGAACCTTATTGGAAGTCGGTACCGGCTTTCATCCCGAACTTACCGGCCGGGAAAACGTGTTTTTGAGCGGCGCAATCCTGGGCATGAGCCATCGCGAAATGAACAGCAAGTTTGACGAGATGGTTGCATTCGCCGAGGTCGAAAAATTCATAGACACGCCGCTGAAGCATTACAGCACGGGAATGCAAATGCGCCTAGCCTTTGCGGTGGCTGCCCACCTGGAACCGGAGATTCTGCTTGTGGATGAAGTGCTCGCTGTCGGCGATGCCTCCTTCCAGAAAAAATGCCTGGGTAAGATGGGGGATGTATCGAGACAGGGCCGCACAATTATTTTCGTGAGCCACAATATGACGGCCTTGCGGAGTCTGTGCACGCGTGTGTTGTGGCTGAATGGAGGAAAAGTAATCGAGACGGGTGCTGCCGGGGAGGTGATTGATCATTATCTGCAAAAAAATACGGTCACGAATCTTGAATCTTCATGGGAGAGTGAGTCGACGGCCCCAGGGAACCACCAGGTCCGTCTGCGGAGCGTGCGGGTGATTCCGGAAACGGATGCCAGCGATCACATCACGGTTCACACGCTGCTGCGAATCGAATTCACATATCACAACTATGTGCCGGGCGCGGTTTTGAACGTGTCGATATTCCTCAACAACCTGGAAGAAGTCTGCGTCTTTAACATCACCTCGGATTTTGCACCACGGCCTGCGGGGCTCATCCGCCACGTTGTGGAAATTCCAAGAGATTTCCTGAATACCGGTTCCTATTACGTTAATTTACTGGTGGTCAAAGACACATCGATCATACTTCTTCGGCAGAATAACGTTGTCGCATTTGAAGTGGCGGAAGGTAAAGTGGATGGTAACTGGTACGGTCGCTCTCCGGGCGCCGTTCGGCCAAAGCTGAAATGGATCAGTGAAACAGTCGGGGACAATTAACTTGTTTTGGATCGGGGGGACGGAAGCGCCTCGATGACCAGCCGCACCTCGCTGGACGCCCTCGGGTCAGGCGAGCGTCCATTCTCACTTTTGAAAAACCCATAGTTTCAGTCTGGAGAATTTGGTGTCGAAGCCGAGTAAGCGCCTCATCGCAGGAGTTGCCGCTAAACGATTGAACTCGCAATCCCAGTTTAGCTCTTTGTCGAGATTGGGTCTTATGCCTCTGGTCAACAGGAAATAAGTGCCCAAGCCATCTTGTTCCAATAGTCTGCAAGAATGCTTCTCCATAAACTCGACCAGCTTAACATCGTCGAAAAACAGGTTGTGCCATTTCACGGGAATCGGGTCCAGCCCCCAGGCAGCGCGCAGTTCATTTAATGAATCCACTCCCTGCTTGCTGCCCTCCAACATCAGCAGTTTTCCGCCGGGCTTGAGCACAGCCATAAGATCAAGCAATACCTTCTGTTGCAGACTCCACTCCATCAGATTGATCATGAATCTCTGCGCCACTACAACGTCAAAGTCCCGATCCAGTTGGTGCTGCCCTAAGAAATCGACCTGCCGGAGTACCACATTGGTCTTCGCCTTTAGCGTTTGTGCGGCCTTATCAAGTCGCGTCTGCGAAAAGTCGACAGCATGCACCAAAACTCCGGGCAGACTCGAGTACACGACGGTCCCTTCACCCTCTCCGCATCCCGCATCCAGTATCTTTGTGTTGGGCTGGATATGCTGCTTGATCAGTTCAATCTCCGCATTGAGGAGATGCTTGTCATACATTGATTCAACATCGTTCCTGTTCCAGTATTCCAAAATACTCTGATTATCGTGTGTCATCGAATCTCCTGGAGATTCCTGGGCTCGGTTCTGCATTCTCGTCATCCCTTTTTCGCGTCGGTGACGTATATTATATCGAGGCGGCGACGAACGGCGATGTAGTTTATCCGCCGTTTGAGCCTGGTGGTCAGTGGAGGAAACGCGATGCCCAAGGTTGCTCTCAAACCCCAGCCGCAGGATCTGGCTATCTTCGGCAATGCCAAGGCTTTCGCGGTACCTGTCCACGTTGGCCGCCCCAATGTGGGCAATCGCGACCGCTTGCTAGTACGAATCAATGACATGCTGGACCGCAATTGGCTGACGAACAATGGTCCCTATGTCCAGGAGTTTGAGGCCCGGATAGCGCAGTTCGTTGGTGTCCGTCACTGCATAGCCATGTGCAACGGCACGGTCTCGCTCGAGATAGCAATCCGCGCGCTTGGACTGACGGGTGAGGTGATTGTCCCATCGTTCACCTTTGTTGCGACAGCCCACGCGCTTCAGTGGCAGGAGATCACGCCCGTATTCTGTGACATCGATTCCCACACCCACAATATTGATCCCGCCCAAGTCGAGAGCATGATCACGCCACGCACGACCGGCATTATCGGCGTTCACACCTGGGGCCGGTCTTGCGACATCCGCGCGCTGGAAGAGATTGCGCAACGCCGGCATTTGCAAGTTTTGTTCGATGCAGCTCATGCCTTCGGGTGCTCCTACAAAGGCAAGCGCATCGGGGGTTTTGGGCGTTGCGAGGTGTTGAGCTTCCATGCCACGAAATTCTTCAATAGCTTTGAGGGTGGCGCCGTTCTTACCAACGACGATGCACTTGCGGAAAAGATCCGCCTGATGCGCAACTTCGGTTTCAGCGGATACGACAAGGTCATTTATATCGGCACGAACGGCAAGATGACAGAAGTGTGCGCGGCCATGGGACTCACGTCACTGGAAAGCGTCGAGATGTTTATCGAAACGAATCGCCGGAATCATCAGGAGTATCGCCGCGGACTGGCGGATGTGCCGGGTGTCAGCGTAATGGACTATGACGAGCGCGAAGAGGCGAACTATCAATATGTTGTGTGCGGAATCGATGAATCAGCGGCTGAGCTGACTCGTGACGAACTCGTGCAGGTTTTAACCGCCGAAAATGTTCTGGCACGACGTTATTTCTTTCCCGGATGTCATCAAATGGAGCCGTACCGGTCCTACTTTCCCCACGCGCATTTTGTCTTGCCAGAAACCGAGAAATTATGCCGCCGTGTGATGCTTCTCCCCACCGGCACCGGCGTGAATCCTGAGACGATTGCACAAATTTGCCGCATTATCGAAACAGCCATCCTACACGCGTCAGCTGTGAAATCGCAATTGGTCGCTGCCGGTGCTAGCTGACCTTGAGGACATACCCACTTTGATCTCGCAAAATCAAAAAGAAGCTCCGGCTAGCAGCTTGATCGCGGATCAGGAAGCCGCTTTGGCGACGGCGGCGTCCTCAATCGAGCCCGACTCTCCGGTCGTGAGCGTCATGATTATCACCTACAATCACGAAAAGTATATCGCTCAAGCCGTTGAAAGCGCACTAGCACAGAAGGTAAGTTTTCCGATCGAACTGGTCATTGGAGAAGATTGCTCGACGGACGGGACTCGGGGAATCCTCCTCGGTTACCAGCGATCCTACCCGGATAAGGTCCGCCTGCTCCTTCCGGAGCGCAATCTCGGCATGCATCGCAACTTCATTGCGACCCTGGCTGCCTGCCGAGGGAGGTACGTAGCACTCCTGGAAGGCGACGACTTTTGGACCTTCCCGATGAAACTCCAGCGGCAGGTTGAGTTTCTTGAACGGCACCCTGAATGCAGTACGAGCTTTCACGCGGTCCGTTCAATCCGCGACGACGACCCTAGTTATGAGCATGAGTGGCCCGATCCTGCGCGAGTCAAAAGTTACTCGAGTGTGCAGGATTTATTTTTTGGTTGCATTGTGCCCACGTGTTCGGCGGTATTCCGCCGAAGCTCGAATTTCCGTTTTCCTAAGTGGATCCATGACCTTACAGCGGTGGACTGGGTTTTGCACATCTTAAACGCGGAGAGGGGCAGTCTGGCTTTTTTGAACGAAACCTGGGCGGTCTATCGAGTCCACGCCGGTGGAGTGTGGTCCGGCCGAAGTACAGTTGATCAATATAAGGAACGGATTAAGTTCTACGAGATACTGAGGCGGGAACTCGACCCCCGCTTTGAGATGGCGTTGACAAGGTTGAAGATAGCCACGATGCACTGCCTTCTGATCGAATACTGGAACCGCGGAGAATTCTCGGAGGCTGAAATATTAGCTCGCCGATGCTGGGCAGAGGGGCCTTGGTATTTGTACCCAGTAGGTCGGGTCAGTATTGCTCTTCGTGTCTACACTCCGGGTTGTTTTTCGCTGCTTAGCAAAGGGAAGCGTGTTGCGCTTCACTGGCTCACTCGGACTGCTAGACCCAAGGTGCCAAGAGCGCAATCGAATGACCAACAGACCAATTGAACACACAAGGTGCGGGACTGCGAGCAATTCGGACGGGATTGATGGATAGGTTGCCACACATCTCCGTAGTCGTGCCGACCCGCAATCGGGCTCACTACCTGAAGGATTGTCTCGATAGCCTCGCCCATCAATCATACCCCCATGACCGCCTCGAACTGGTGGTCATCGACGACGGGTCAGTTGACGATACCAAGGGCGTTGTAGAGGCCTTTCAGCGGGAGACAAGCGTGCGTTCCTCCTACCACAGACAGTCGCATTCGGGGCTGAACGTGAGTCGCAATAGGGGAGTAAGGGCTGCAACTGGCGCTGCGATTGCTTTTATTGACGATGACGAACTTGCGCCACATGATCTGTTCCGCACGCTCGCCGCGGCGCTGCTGGAGAACCCGGCGGCGTCCGCGGCAGGGGGCGCCTATCGTTCCAAGTTTGAAGGAGAGGCAAAGGGACTGGTTTGCCCGTCCTGCCGCGCGGTTTTCAAGGACTCACTGGCCGCTGAAGGAACCAGCCTGTGGGTGAATAATTTGCCGGGCGGTTGTTTACTTGTTTGGCGAGATACTTTTGACAAGTATGGCATGTTTCATGAAAGTTTGTCCGGTCCAGGTGACGACACCGAGTGGTGTGCACGGGTATGCCGGTCCGGAGGGAAGCTGCTCTTGGCGGATGGGGCATGGGTGTGGCATCGGGTTGGCGCAGGAGAACTCCGCTTTGCAGCGTTCAGTAGAAAGGGTTTCTCTGGGATGAGGAATCTCGCGCAGGCCCGCCGCTTGATGTTCTGGCCCGGCTCCTGGTTGGCGGACGTCGGGCAGGCAATGCGCTTTTTTGCTCATGGGTTGTGGCGCAGATGCAGTTTCGGTATTGCTCAAGGCCTGACAAGCTTGGTTCTCGCCTTTCATTGGAGGCTCGTTGTAAAGAGAAATGGAATGAGTCGTTGCGAGCTCGAATCGCTACGCCGAACGCGTTCAAAAGCAGAGCGGTGAACAGAGGTTGAATACTGAAGTATCCGGCTAAGCGGTTTCTTCAGCAAATGGCGGGTTGGCTGGTCGGAGTGTTGCTGTTTGGACGTATAATGTGATCCGCCCGGCGAAAACGACGGGGTTGGCGTCTCGTCCATTGTGGAGTGGACGATCAACTGCTTAGGACCCAGCTGGCAGTCGCTCGCTCACGCGGTTTCTGACCCTCCTCCGCCACACAGATATGACGGGAGCAACGTACTCATAGTGTTCGAAAAATGCTGATTCTCTTCATTTGAACGCCAGTTTCGGAGAACATCTAGTAATGACAGAGCCAATCTCACCAGAAGAGATAACTCGGTTGGCACACCACGCCTATTATGAGCGAGGGGGTTACCCTGATGACCGCCACCGATGGACTGTGGAAACCTTCCTTCCAGGTTACACGGGAGGTCGGATATTGGAGCTCGGCTGTGGTGATGGAGCTCTCCTTGCCTTGTTATCGGAGCGAAACGAAGTGTATGGCATCGAAGTCTCGGAGACCGGCGTGGCAAAATGCAGAGCCAAAGGTCTCCGAGCGCAGTACCTTGACATTAGTAGTTCCCCCCTTCCTTTCTGCAACGATTATTTTGACGTCGTAATTATCCTTGAGGCGTTCGAGCACCTTATGAATCCGTACTATGCGATTCAGGAGATGCGGCGGGTCTTGAAGGAGAACGGAACGCTGATTTGCAGCGTGCCGAACCCATGGAGCGGTCATCCTTATGTGTACCCTGGCCTTTTCCAGTTCAAGTATTTTCGCGAATTTCTGCAACAATCCGGATTTCGCATTGCCCGTATCAAACCCTGGCAATGGGTGGCCCGAGACACCATCGTCCCGCCGCTTTTGCGCTGGATTAAGCCGTTAGGGAGCCGATACGTTGCGGGCGTCTTTCGGCGCCTCGTCGAGCGCTCGTGGCGCGCATCCGGAAGGTTTCCGTGGTTTTGCTACTGGCTGTGGACATTCGAATGCGTCAATGAAAACAAGGCCGCGCCGACACCTTTGCATCTGCAGGTGAATTGGACTGCGCCGGGAGACGGCCAGGACGGCACGGGGTGATTCTCTTTCTGTGTCGGAGACGTGACTTGGCGCGCGAAGCGCTGGGTTACGCGCGCGCGTTCGAGCGGCGCGGCGTCCGTGTGGCATGCGTGGAGGATTCGCTTCCGTGCAATGGTGAATTGGGTTCTTTGCTTGCCCGGTACGATCAAAAACCGGCCCTGATTCTTCACCCGGAGACTCAATTTCCGTTTTTTCCACGAGGTCTTACGCAGACCGATATCCCGACGGCATGTTTCCACTACGATGTCTATGCTTACACCCAACGCCGCGTGCGTTGGGCGATGCTGTTTGATTACGCCTTTCTCTTTCATCCCGGTTTTGAAGAACCCTTTCGGAGCGCCGGCCATCCGAATCCGATCACATTGCCTCATGCAGTGGAGCAGGCCTTCTCGGCGAATGTGCCGAAGTCGCAAAGATCGATCGACTTGGCCTGGGCCGGGCGGATCGACGGCCCATTGTATGCCGGCCGAAGACGGATTCTTCCGGCAGTGGCTGCGAGCTGCCGGATGAATGACTGGGCGCGTAGCTACGGCTATGAAGAAATGGGCAAGCTCTACGGCTGCGCGAAGATTGGGCTCAACATTGCGAGGGATGACTATCCGCAGGACGCTAATCTGCGTGTATTTGAGATTATGGCTGCGGGGGCCATGCTCATAACCTCTTTGCCATCGGAGTTGGAGAAGCTGGGCTTTCGACCAGGCGAGCATTTCGTTGGCTACAATGGCGAAAGCAACCTTCTCGATTCCGTGCGATATTATTTGGCGCACGATGCCGAGCGTGAACTCATGGCGCAAGCGGGGCGCGAGCTTGTTTTGAAAGAGCATACCTATGACCGGCGAGCGGAAATGATTGTCCAGACTCTGGAGCGAGACGAAGGCAGACTGTTTGCCCCTGCGCGTTCCTGGCCCGAAGCGCTCCTGCGGCAGGTGTATGTCGACTATTATTGCGCGAACAACCTCATGGCTTGCGCATTCGAAGAATTTCGGAGACTTGCCGTGACGCGGCCTGGGGCCGCCTGCGGGTCGCTGCCGCCGATCCTCGGCGCCGTGCGTCGTAGATTGAAGGGCCGCGTGACCCACTTCTCAAACACTTGGGTTCAGAAGTAGGCCATGCCTGCAGAAACCATGCCGCCGCGCACCGTCCTGATCTTGACGAGTGAACCGCCGGAACAATTGGGTGGTTCGGAGCATGTCATCCGCATGCTGCGCGCCTGTCTGGAGAGCAGAAATTACCATGTCGAGGTGATCCACCGAGGAAACTGTGGCATTCCGTGGAAACACCGGTCGGGAATTAAGTATGTCGCGCATATCCAGGATCTATTGCTGGGCTATTTTGTGGGTCGGCTGGCTGGCGCGCTGATTCGGACGAACGGCAACAAAATTGTGGCCGGCATTTCGAGTGGTTACATGGGCTGGTACCCTTTGCCACCGGGGCCAACAAAAGTTCATGTGTATCACGGCACCAGCGCGGGTGTGGCAGAAACCTCCCGCGAACACATCTCGCGCCTGGGTTACCTGAAAATGAAATATTGGGATGCCATGATTTTCGAAAGGCTGTCGGGAAGAAACAAGATCAGGCTGGTCGTCTCAAACCAGGTGGAGGAAGAAGTTAAACGCGTCTTTGGATTCGGCACCAACTTGATTTGGCTTCCGCTGGACATGGAAATGTTCCGGCTCGAGGAGGACCGAGTCGCGTGGCATACTCGCTGGGGTATCCCTCAGGATCGGCCCGTTGGAATATTCGTAGGCAATTCGATGCCCTACAAGGGTCTTCACACCCTGGTTCAATTGATCGATAAGACGCCGCATGTGCGTTGGATTGTGGTTCTTCGTGGAAGCCGTTGTCCCGAATTGGAGAATGTCGCAAACGTACAATTGCTTCATGATGTGCCGCACGCGGCCTTGCCGGGTTTGTACGCTTGTGCTGATTTTGCCCTTACGCCGTATAGGATCGGGCCATTTAGCTATGCTCTGGTGGAGGCTTTGGCCTGCGGTGTGCCTGTGATTGCTTCACCTGAGCGCACGAGTCCGTTTTTTCTTCGGCAAGAACCGTTTCGCCGTCTTCTGGTGTCAGACCAGGATGATCTTGCCGGTTTTGAGGCGGCAGTCGCCGAAGTGGTTTCCAAGCCGGTGCTTTTCCGGCAGGCCACGGTCAGTCTCCGGCCCGTCTTAGAACAACTTGTCGGCCTTCCAGCCTGGCGTGACCGGCTTTGCCGGTTCTTGAAGCTTGATTAACCTTTGTCTGCAACGTAGTGAGGACGCAACTTTGCGAGAAGTCATCGACCAACCCGAATCGACGTGGGACGCCTTCAACGTCCCCGAGAGAGTTGCGCTGACACTGGCGCACCTTGGTTCGAAAGTCCTCTATGTGGAAACCCCTTCCAGCAAGTTCCGTCAGCGCTCACCAAACGAATTGCGTTCCGTCACTGATCAAGTCTTCGGCGTGCCTCGGCCAAGGTTGTGTTATCTCGGTCCGGCATTTCCCGACCGTTTGAATGTCGCGGTTGTCAGGGAAATAGCTGTGCGAATATTGTGCGTTGGGAAAGCCTGTAGTGACGCCGCCCATGATTCACTTGTGGAAATAGGAAGATGTAATTTACGGGGAGCATTCGACCGACAGATGGAGAAAGCAATTACTCGGGAGCCGGCGGACAGTCCCAAGCGCCAGCGACGACTGGAAATCTCAGGGGAGCATTCCATCGAGAAGCTCGCCGAGGTGCTTCAGAATGTGCTCCCGCTGGAATGAAGTTTTGCCCTGCCAGTGGGCAAGAACATGTGGGCTGCGCGTTGGACGCTTTGAGCGGGAGTGAAAGAGAGGACAGCCCTGTCCATGCTTGAAAAGGCCGGCTTCAACACGCGCCTGCGAGGAGTCTACGATCGCTTACGGGCCGTGCCAATTCTGGGAGCCGGGCTCAGGCTAATGGCGAACCGTCTCTACCCGCGCGGCAGCAGGGTATGGATGACCGTGAAGAGCGGTTTGGGCCGGGGCTTGTGGATGCATCTCGACCCAAGGTTCGAAGTGGGCTATTGCACCGGGGAGTATGAGAATGCCGTGCAAAACTTTCTGGCTGAGCAGCTGCGATCCGGAGACACTTTCTACGAGGTGGGAGCGCACATAGGGTTCATCAGTCTTATTGCTGCATGCCTGGTCGGCGCCGAGGGAGAGATCGCCGTTTTTGAGGCCGATCCGGAGAACGCCGCCCGCATTCAGGAGCATTTCCGCAAGAACTCCGTGGCACGGGCGCGCGTGATTGCGCAAGCGGTGTGGTCCAAGTCGGGAAGCCTTCAGTTTGAGCGGGCATCAGCCGCCTCCAGCCGTAATACCGGGGCCGTGCGGGAGAATCCCGAATCAAACCGGGGCTGTGAAGCGATCGAAGTCGAGGCCGTGGCTCTGGATGATTACCTACAGGGTCGCCGTCCTCCTTCTTTGGTCAAGATAGATGTTGAGGGAGCGGAGCTGCACGTTTTGCAGGGCGCCGAGGGACTCCTCACAAAACACAAGCCGGTCTTGCTTTGCGAAGTGCACAGTCCGGAAATTGCCGTGCGAGTGGAAAGCTTTCTCATCCAACACGGTTATGCCTTGCGATGGCTTGTCGGCGGAGCGCAGTTCCCTCGGCACTTGGTTGCTCGGCCCGACAGTGGCATATGAACTTGCCCGAAGGTCCCATTAGCCTGGTCGCGCTGCTTGGTCGGCGCGATGAGCCGACCGATGGCGTCGAGGACTACTGTGTTTGCTTGGGTCAAGCTTGCAGCCGGCGGGGAGTCTCGTTCGCATTGGTTCGCGTTCCCTGGGCCGAGCGCGGTTGGCTCGGCGCACTCCGTTGGCTCTGGAGGGAAAGCGCCCAGTGGCAGGGGCGCTGCGTGATCGTGCAATACACAGCGCTTGCGTGGTCGCATCGTGGGTTTCCACTGGGTTTGTTGCCCGTGTTGTTTCTACTCCGGCGACGAGGCGTTTCCATCGCTGTGGTTTTCCACGATACCGCCGCATACCCGGGTACCCGTTGGGTGGATCGGCTGCGTCGCATTGTGCAGCACTCCGTGATGAGGAGAACGTTCGCAGAAACCGATCGTTCGATCCTACCTATGAATACGGAACACGTGAACTGGTTGCCGCGGGAGCATGACAAGGCAGTTTTCATCCCCGTGGGCAGCAACATACCAGTGCCGATGGACGGAAAGGGCAGGCAAGCAAACGGTCATGAGGCCGGTCGGTCGCCCTCCAAAATAATAGCCGTGTTTGGCATTACGCCAGGGCGGCGAGGCTCACAAGAAATGATTGAAATTCGTGAGGCGGTGAAAGGTGTCGCGCACAGCGTCCCAAATCTTCAACTCTGCGTGTTTGGCCGCGGCGCAAAGGAAGCCGAACCGCTGCTGAGACAAATTTTTGATGGCACAGGTGTGGAACTCTCGGTCTTTGGGGTGCTGCCTGCCGTGCAAATAGGCGAGTTACTCTCGCGGGCAGACGTGCAAATGCATGTTAGAAACCACATCTCCAGCCAACGCGGAAGCGTGGTTGCGGGAATTGTGTGTGGAACGCCGGTGGTGGGTTTTGCGCTGCTCGAGACCGACGCTGCCATTCGCGAGGCTGGTGTAGCGCTGGCTCCTCCCGGAGACATCCGAGCTTTGGCTCACGCGGTGGCCCGTATCGTCACGGATGATGTGTTCCGAGATGAGATGTGCTCGCGCAACCGTTCGGCTACTCAAAAATGGTTTTCCTGGGACGCGATTTCGGATCGGATACTCAGGGCATTGGGCCGTCCGCTTTAGTGAGTTTGCATCCGGCAATGAGGGGATTTGCGTGAGCGAACTCGGCGTTGCAAATGGGCGATCAGCGAATGAGCCATTGATTCGTCCGGTCATGCCTGAGCTCGATTCTGTGCGCGGACTGGCGATACTGGCTGTGCTGTTCTATCACGGATTTTTTTGGTCGCAAGGTCTCGGGGGGCTGGCGGGGCCAGCCCGGCTTTTCGTGCTGGTAACCTTGCCTGGTTGGCTCGGCGTAAACCTGTTTTTTGTTCTTTCCGGTTTTTTGATCACCGGCATTTTGCTTGAAACGCGAAAGAGGGCTGACTACTACAAGCGTTTCTATGTGCGCCGTGCTTTGCGTATTCTCCCGGCCTATTATGCCGTTCTTTTCCTTCTTGCCATTTTGAAGGCGGCGTCGCCAGCCTTCCTACTGCTTAGCTTCTTTTACCTATCGAACGTAACTCCGCTTTTCGGAGTTGCCGTATCCTATACTGTGCTTTGGTCGCTTGCCGTCGAAGAACATTTCTATCTGCTGTGGCCAACCGTGATCCGACGATTGTCACCCAGAGCCGTGCTGGGTTATGCCTGTGGAATCGTTGTGATTACGCCGATGATCCGATTGACCGCGTTTAAGATGGGTGCGCAGGATGGACTCTCCACCTATACCTGGAATGTCGCTGACGGTCTGGCGATGGGAGCAATTCTTGCGATTGCTTTGCGCGAATTTCATAAAGATCGCGCCTGGCTGGGGCGCTTTTCCGCCCTCCTGATTGTTTGCGCAGCTGCGCTGGAGATCGGCGGAGCTCGCTTCGGCATTCTTACGCGTCTGAGGCCATTGGGAGCAAGTCTTCAGGTAACTCCGTGGAACTTTCTGTTTACAGCAGTAATCGGCGTGTTCTTGCTGGCAGGAACGAGTCCATGGAAATCCTTCGTCCTGAGCCCTGTTCTTCGGTTCTTCGGGGATATTAGTTACGGTCTCTATCTGATTCATCTTCTAATATTCGAAGCCTATGACTCAATCGCGCGGCGCTATTTTCCACACCTGGCTGATACTACGGGACGTTTTGGCGCCATCTCGTTTCGGTTTTGCTGTGCCGCGTGGACTGCGATTATCCTGTCCTACCTTTCCCGCCGGTACTTTGAGAACCCTGTTCTGCGTTTGAAAAACAGGTGGTCGGCGTGAACGGTTCTTCGTCGAATCGCAAGCACCGCGTGCTGCTGGTTGCAACGCATCCCGTTCAGTACGCGGCCCCCACTTTCCGTAGGCTTGCCGAGCGTCCGGAACTCGATATTCTTGTGGCTTATTGCAGCCTGCAGGGAGCCGAACGCGGTGTGGACCCTGAGTTCAATATACCCGTCGCTTGGGATATTCCATTACTTGATGGCTATCCGTGGGTCGTCATCCCTAATAGGAGTTTGCGTCCGGGCCTGGGACGGTTTGGCGGCCTCTTGAATCTGGGATTGTGGAAGCTCATTCGGAAGGGCAACTTTGACGTCGTGGTCATTTATGGCTACGCCTATCCCAGCTTGTGGATTGCGCTCCTCGCGGCAAAAAGCAAGGGAGTTCCCATTTTGATCGGCACGGACAGTGTGAGCATTCGCAGCGCCGGCTCTGGTTGGTGGTGGAAGCGCTGGGTCAAGCGAGCGATCGTGCGCTTCATCTACTTGCGCTTGGCGGATTTGGTTCTCGTGCCCTCAAGCGCCACGCGGAGGTTTTTGGTTTCCCTCGGAGTCCCCGAGCAACGCACCGTCCTGACGCACTATGTGGTCGACAATGGCTTTTTTCAGCGGGCGGCGACCAAAGAAAGCCGCGACATTGTCAGGCAAATGTGGAGGGTTCCGAAGGACGCGACCGTCATTCTGTATTGCGCGAAATTGATTAGCCGGAAGCGCCCCGCAGATTTATTGAGGAGCTTCGCCGCTCTTTCCTCCAGTTGCCCGGACAAGCCGTCTTCTGCCTACCTGGTTTTCGCCGGGGACGGAAGCCTGTCCGAGTCTTTGCAGGCTGAGTCCGTTGCGCTTGGGGTTTCCGATCGGGTTCGATTCCTGGGGTTTATGAATCAATCGCGCTTGCCCGCCATATATGCTGGATCGGACGTCATGGTTCTTCCTTCGGGACACGAGCCGTGGGGGCTGGTGGTCAACGAAGCTATGAACTGCGGAATTTCGGTCGTGGTAAGCGATCAGGTGGGCGCCGCCTTGGATCTAGTGATTCCGGGCGAGACGGGTGAAGTGTACCCGGCAGGCGATGTGCGCGCGCTCGGCGAGATATTGGCTCGACTGCTCAACCAGCCTGGAGAATTGCAGCGTCGCGGTCAAGCCGGACGCAAAAGAATGGAGTCCTGGTCGCCGGTGGAGCACGTGGACGGAATGCTACAAGCCATCGAAACTGCTGCTACGATGAAACAGTCAGCGAAGTCGTGAGGCTGTAGTCACGCAACGGAGATCTGAATGCACGACACTATCGGCGTGAAAACAATACCGTTTGTTGATCTACACTCCGAGTACCGGGAAATCCAATCAGAAATATCGCGGGGCATTAACCGTGTACTGGAGCAGAGCGCATTCATCATGGGCGAGGACGTTCAGCTTTTTGAGCGGGCGTTCGCGAACTATTGCCAGGCCAAGTACGCCATTGGCGTAGCCAATGGCACCGATGCGCTGATGCTGGCGCTCAAGGCAGTGGGAGTGCAGCCGGGCGACGAAGTCTTGCTGCCGGTGAACACATTCATCGCCACCGCCGAGGCTGTCGTTCACTCCGGTTGCCGCCCCATATTTGTCGACGTGGATCCGCACACTTACCACATTGATGCGGAGCAACTCACGCACAAGATCACGTCCCGAACCAAAGCGTTGATTCCGGTCCATCTGTATGGTCAACCCGTACATCTGGATCCAATCATGGAGATCGCTCGGACACACGGTCTGATCGTGATCGAAGACGCCGCACAGGCTCACGGAGCGACCTACAAGAATCGCAAGGCGGGTTCGTTTGGACAAGCGGGCTGTTTCAGTTTCTACCCGTCAAAGAACCTGGGGTGCTATGGCGACGGTGGCGCCGTGGTCACGGCCGATGAAAAGATCGCGGAGACATTGCGAAAGTTGCGCGAACATGGCGGCACCCAGAAATACCGCCATGATCTGGTCGGCTACAATAGCCGTCTGGACACGCTGCAAGCGGCGGTGCTTTCCGTTAAGTTACAGCACCTCGAAGAATGGAACGGCCGCCGCCGGGCCTCCGCCAAACTCTATGATCAACTGCTCGCGAGCGTTAGGGGTGTTTGTCTTCCTCGTGCGCCCGGTCCGGAGAGTCTGGTGAGCCATGTATACCATTTGTATGTGATTCAGGTGGAGGGCGGACTTCGGGCAGATTTGCAATCTCACTTGCGCGAGAGGGGCATCCAGACGGGCATTCACTATCCCACGCCGTTGCACTTAACGGGGGCCTTCTCATTTCTGGGACATTGTAAGGGCGACTTTCCACGCGCAGAGAAAATTGCCGACCAGTTGCTTTCGCTGCCGATGCATCCCTATCTCCAACCAAGCCAGATAGAGCATACCGTGGCGCAGATTGCCGATTTCATGCGAACCAAGCTCCGCTAGACCTTCTTGTGTGCACAATAGTCGTGCCGATAGCCACTGCTCCCTATTAGGACTATAATCGCCCGGCTCTATGAGACCCACTGAGGCGGACAATGTTGTGCTTCTATGAGCAGTAAAACCCTGAGCTCCACACCGAAACACAACCGAACCGGATTCAAGGAGCAACTTGCGTTTGGAGTCCGGGAGCTGCTCCTCGGGCTTTCCTCGGTCAACTTGGCCGCCTGTGGCCTGCTTTTTAAGAAGGGCCGGAAGCCTGCGGTGGATTTTGTCTCGTATACCTACAAGCTATATAGCGGTTACGGACTGCAGGGACCGTTCCATGACCTGCCCTGGCGGTCCGACTGCCTGCTGCCGCGGATACGAGCTAGTAAGGCCTTCCATGAAATTGACTTTACGCGATCTCCCGAGTTGCTTTTTCCTTTTCCGACGGCTCTCAGTGTGTCTCCGCTGGAACTGGCTATATTGGCTCTCCTGGTCCGTAACCTAAAGCCAAAGCGTGTGATTGAGTTCGGTACTGCCGAAGGGAGAACCACCGTGAACTTGGCGCTTTATCTTCCTCCCGATGGTGAAGTTGTGACGATCGATCTTCCTCCGCGATCAGGTGCAAGTAGTGCAGGGCACCTGGGTTCGGGCCAAGCCGTGGAAGGGAGGATCAAGCAACTTTTGGGTGACGTTACACAATTCGACTGGACTCCCTATGAAAGATCCGCGGAATTTGTTTTCTGTGATGCCTGTGATCTCTATGAAGGTTTTGCCAAGGAGACGGCTGCCGCCTTTCGGGTGGTTCAGCCCGGCGGAATTGTCCTATGGCACGATTATGGTTTTGTCAGGGACAGGACGAAGTTCCTGAACGAACTTGGCCGTAAGCTGCCGGTCAAGCACATCGAGGGAACGACGGTCGCTTACCTGCGCATCGAATCGTCGGAATTTCTGACCAAGTTGTAGAAGAGGCACGGTACAATTGTGTTCAGCTGTCTAACGTAAGCCTGTGGAGTGGGTATCGTGTTGAACGCTCGGTTTGCAGCATAACTTACCATGGGAATCTCCGACCTACTGTTATTCGCCCTCCCGGTTGCATTTGCCTGCTTTATTTATCTTGCCGTAGAGGATTGGCGCTACGGTCTGTGGGTGTTGTTGGGTTGGTTGCTGGTTGAAGACCTGGTCCGAAAGTTCATGGGCAATAATATGATGGTGTATTTCGGCAAGGATGTAATAGCGGGGGTTATCTACCTGGCTTTTTATGCCGCACGCCGGTCCGTTAAGATTCCGAGCTTCCGCCCTACGTTCTGGGTCCCGCTGGTGGCCTTTTTTTGGTGGGGTCTTCTTGAAGTTTTTAACCCCAATTCTCCAAGCATTTGGTACGGTGTGTTGGGAATGAAGATCTACTTCTATTATGTGCCATTGCTCTTCGTGGGGTACGCGGTCTTCCGAAGCGAGAATGATCTTCAGCGATTTCTTCTGTTCAATCTCGGGCTTGCCGGCGTAATCGCCCTGTTGGGCATAATTCAAGCGATTATTGGACCCACGTTCTTGAATCCGGCTGATATTGGAGCGGATATTCTGGAACTGAGCACTCTGACTCGCTTCGACCCTGTGACCGGGCAGCATTTTTTTCGGCCGACATCGGTGTTTGTGAGTGACGGTCGTTTTGGCGCGTACTTGCTGATGGTCTGGCTGTTGAGCGCTGGGTCCACCGCGTATTGGTTTGTGCGGCGGATCCCCGGCAAGGGATTCGTGCTCCTGGTCCTGGGCTCCATCTCCGTGGCCCTGGTGCTTGGTGGTGGCCGGTCGGCGCTTCTTCTTGCGTCCGCGAGCATACTTATTCTTGCAGGTGCATTTCTGTGGGGACTTCCAGGGGCGCGTGCTTGGGGCAATCGGGCCAAGAAGGGGTTTGCGGCAACCCTGGTCGCGGCCCTGATCGCAATTATGGGGTTGGCCGAGTTTTATCCCGAAGCTATTGCGAGCCGCTGGGGCTTCTACATCACGACGCTCTCCCCTTATAGCAACGATTACCAGTTGGGACAACGCGCATGGACAGGTCCGATAGACGAGATCGTCAAAGCCTTTAACGATCCTAACTGGCTTTTTGGGAATGGCACCGGCACTTGTTCGCTCGGCGTGCAATATGTGACGCGTATTTTGAACGTGCCTCGTTTGTCGATCGGAGTGGAAAGCGGATACGGCGCGCTCGTTCTGGAAATGGGCGCCATCGGTCTGCTGCTGTGGTTGCTCTGGACGACAGTGCTTATGGTCTCTGTCTGGAAAGTGGTCAAGCGGCTTCGAGGAAGTGCCCTGTTTCCCATCGGTGTCGTGATTGCGTTGTTTGCCTTTGCTGTCTTCTTTGCGCTGACGGCGCAGAGTAATTCGGGGTATGAGAATTTTGTCGTGAACGCCTATGTGTGGCTGTTATTGGGGATTCTGTTTCGCCTGCCAGTGTTGGAGCCGTCCACGGTTCCAGTCTTCCCGAAGAGGCGAAGGTACGTTACCATTCGCGTTCCAGCGATGGCGACTCCCCGGGACGTGATTTCCTCGTCGAACCGCTCGTCGGTCCCGGGTTCGACACAGGCCCGGACCTTCGGACCAGATCTGGAGGTTTGAAGCGTGCGCGTGGTGATCGCCAGCGTCACCAAGCAGCATGCCTATCCCGCGGCCCTGGCAGCGCAGCAATGCGGATTCCTGGACCGCTTCATCACCAGTCTCTACTACAAGCCGGATGAACTCCGGTACCGCCTCCTAGAACGCGCAATCCGCAGTAGCCACCGCAACGGCGATCTTGGCCGCATTCGGGCGCGGCGTCAGCAAGGACTGGCCGATGACCGCGTGGTCTCCATCTTTTGGCCGGAATTTACCGAGCTGGTCTGGCAAAGATCCTCGTTGCTTTCACGCGTGGTTCACCCGAATTCCGTTACCTATCTAAAAAACGAAGCCTTTGACTGGCTTGTTGCAGAGCGGCACTTGCCCCCTTGTGACATCTTTCATGGCTTTGAGCAGTGCGCGCTGTTTTCTCTGCGTCGCGCCAAGGAACTGGGCGCGGTCACTGTCCTCGATCAGCCTGTAATCCACCGCGCTCTATGGGACCGACTCGAAGAACAAGAGCGCCGCCATGTCGGCTTGCCCGCCGCGCGGCACCCGTTTTGGTACCGCGAGCACATCGAACGCAAGTACAAGGAGCTTGAGCGCGCCGACTACCTCTTTGTCGGGTTAGAGTTCGTCCGTCAGTCCTTCATTGAGGCGGGTTTTTCGGCGGAGCGTATTTTCCTGATCCCTTACGGCGCCGACTCGTCTCCTAAGCTCCAACCCATCGAGCGGCCGTGTCGTAAGACCTTCAACATTCTCATGGTCGGCCAGATTTCCTGGTATAAGGGACTCCACTACTTGCTGGACGCCTACGACAAATTGCCGGCCCAGGATGTTTCCCTCACCATCATTGGCATGGTTCATCCCGAATGGCTGCCGTATTTCGAGGACCGCTTCCGGCGCGCGCGAAACCCCGTTCGCTACCTCGGCATCGTTCCACATGGCGAACTCTCCCGGTATTACGCCGAAGCCGACGTCTTCGCATTCCCGTCTCTGGGCGGCGGTATCGGCTTGGCGGTCTTTGAGGCGATGGCTGCTGGTCTGCCCGTAATTACTGCCGATGGCGACGTCGTCATCCGCGACGGCGTGGATGGCCTGGTGGTGCCCCCTCGCGAAACGGATCGCTGGGTGGATGCGTTGCTTGGCTTGAAAGAAGATTACGAACTCCGCCGGCGCCTGGGAGCGAGTGCCGCTGAACGCGTGCGCAGCTTCAGTTGGGAGGTGTATGGCGAGGGTGTGGTTGCGGCCTACCGTCAGGTCGCTGCGCGCGAAGGATTGCGGACCTGACAGAAACTCAATGATGTTGCGAACTCTACGGCGGGCAGCAAGCCTGTTCACGGATTGTACGAGGTCCTTGCCTGATTGGCAGTTGGACCCTTGCCGGGTTGTGAGGTTGCATTGCTGATAGGCCTTTTCCCTGAATTGTTACCGGCTGGGGGCGTTCAGCGAGCGGGTCGCCAACTGGCTGCTGTGATGCAGGGAATTGCCGAGGAGCATGGCCTGGCAATTCTATTTTTGAGCCTCAACGATCCCTCCGGCAAACACGAACTGCGCGTTGCCGGTCGCGCCATCTGTTTTAGCGGCGCCGGCCGCAGCAAGGTCGACTTTATTTCCGCGGCCTATCGCGGCGCTCATGGAGTGCGTTTGGTCCTTGCCGAGCATCCCAATTTAGCGCCGGTTGGGTTGGCGCTTCGTGCGTTTCATCGCGGAGCGCGATGCGCTGTGGTCGCGCATGGCATCGAGGTCTGGGAACCGTTGCCTGCGATCAGGCGTCACGCGCTGCGCCGCGCCGACCTGGTCCTTGCGCCCAGCAACGATACGATGGAAAAAGTAGCGCGGGTTCAGGGTGTTGAGCGGGAGCGAATTCGCCTTCTCCCCTGGTCGCTGGATCCTGAGTTTCCAGTGGCGAATCTAAGACCAGCGCCGCCCCGCCCGGCAGGTTTTCCCTCAGGGCGGGTAGTGCTGACGGTTGCTCGGCTGGCGGCCAACGAACGGTACAAGGGCATTGATGAGTTGATACAGGTCATGCCGCGACTGGTGGAAGTGGCGCAGGACTTGCACCTGGCGGTCGTTGGTGATGGCGATGACCAGCCCCGATTGCGGCAGTTGGCCGTGCACCTCGGAATCGCCGAACGGGTTCTGTTCCTGGGTTCGCTCGAACGCGAGGATCTCATCGCTTGCTATGACCACTGCGATATTTTTGCGTTGCCTAGTTCCGGAGAAGGCTTCGGTTTGGTTTTTCTCGAGGCCATGGCGCGCGGGAAGCCTGTTGTGGGCGGCGCGCATGGCGGCACACCCGACATCGTGGAGGATGGAGTTACCGGGTTCCTGGTCCAGCATGGCGATCTAGCACAGCTGGAGGACCGCATCCGGCGCCTTCTAGTCAATGAGCCCGCAAGCCATCAGATGGGTACCAAGGCTCTGGAACGGGTGCGTTGCGACTTCATGTTTGGCCGCTTTTCCGGCCGCCTCACCATGCTGCTCGCGGACCTACTCGTCTCCTGAAAGAAAAACGCAACGCCGAAATACTCTAGCCCGATATGCATGTAAAGACTGACCAGCCAGTGTGGCTTACCAAGAAGAAGTACGTTGAGCAGATTCAACCACGACTTATGGCGAGTACCGTAACGGGCCCTTGCGGAGGCTCTACGAGGCTCACGGCCTTATGCCACGGGATTTATGCGGGGCGGCGCAGACCACATCCGAGGCATTGGTTGACGCTAGCAGCACTTGTCGATGTTATTGGATAGGCTTGAATTGTAAGCTGGGTCTCTTCTCTCAACGTGAGGAGTCGAGCAGACAATTCGGTTTTCGTATGGAGAGCTGCCGTGAACTTATCGAAGCGCGCCATTTGTGGGCTCACTATCAATAAACATCTCGTGCCCCTATTCATTTTTGTGCAGTCTTAGTCCATGCTAGAGTTTGCGCATGGCACAGACACGCGTTCAACAACCCCTTCGGCAAGTGAGTGCTATCGATGTTGTCCTGATCGCGGCCATCGCGCTTGGCCTAGCACTTCGCTTCAGTATCTTCATGATCTCAGCGGCTTCTTCGGACGCCTCTTTTTTTGGGGCTGGCTCGGATGCGAGTGCGTATATCACTCTGGCACATCACCTTGTCGAGGGCCGAGGCCTCTCCTTTGCAAATGTACTATCCGCGTCTCGCCCGCCACTTTACCCAATGATCTTGGCTATGGCGATGCGATTGAGTCCGGATAGGTGGATGGCCATCGTCCGGGCATTGCAGCTGTGTGCAGCCGTGCTGACGGCCCTTGCGTGTGGGGCGATAGCTTCCAAATGGGGAGGATCCCGAAAGCTTGCTATCGCGTTGGCTCTGTACATGCCTACGATGGTTTTCTTTCAATCCGAGATAATTACCGAAACGCTGGCGATGATGTTAACTGCTTTGTGGTTTCTAATGCTGACGTTCGGCGCGCGCGGGTTTTGGAAGGCGGTTGTGATTGGTATCCTGGCTGGTCTAGCTGCCTTGTTGCGCTTCAATGCTCTCCCATTTGTCTTCTTCGGCCCTGGCATCGTCGCGTATTACCTGCGCGATTGGAGGAGAGCGGCAATCATATTGTCTGTAGGATTGCTCGTCATCAGCCCTTGGATCGTTCGAAATTGGCGCGTATTTGGCCAACCCTTATGGTCTACACATTCCGGTATATCACTGGCAGAAGCCGCAATATCGCCGCTCGGGAGAAGCCAGGCTGGCGAAGCTCTCGCACTCAAGGGACAGCTCGGTTGGGTGATACAGGACTTTGAGTCGGATAACGCACCAGCTTGGCTCCGAGATGAGGTCGCACGGGATAGGGACGCGAAGCGATTTGGTCTTGCTCACTGGCGTGAGAATGTCAGAAACGTGCCCATTAAACTTGCGGCATGGTTGTTCAGTTGGGAGCAGTGGAGTCAGACGACGGCACTACCCCTTCGGGGCAGAGTTGTTCGTCGTATCGGTGTGGCGGCCTACTGGTGTGTGCTTGGAGCTGCGATCTTGGGGGGATATCGAATTCGGAAGCGGATACCGCACGTATTGATCTATGTTGTTTTCATGACCGCGATTCATCTTCCTTTGAACATGAGTACGCGCCTTCGCACATCGCTTCTGGAGCCTGTTATTATTTGCCTGGCCGCACAGGTAAAATTGCCTTTCGGCCCGGCTTCGTGATCCATCTGCATCCGTGTCGGGATTTTTACAGTCGGTTTTTGTTTCTTCCAACTTAGGCCAACTGCCGGAGCTTTTCTTTTCCTCCCACTTCTGCTTTGTTGAGTAACCAATCCAACGTCGGCATCGGCGAACAAACAAGGAAGATCTGGTAGGCAAACAACGAAGGTGAAAAATAGATGAGCGCTCGATTGAGTTTCTCTAAGACTTTTCCGAGTGCACCCGGAAAAATCATGCGGAACGGCGCGGGCACGCCTCGAACTTCCTCAATATTATAGCCGGCCTGTTCAAAGAGTTTTTGGAAGGATCGGAACGTAAACAGACGCGTATGAGTCAAATCTAGGATGCCTCGAAGTCCGTAATTAAACCAACCACAAAAAAGGCCCATTCTGATGGTAATAAAAGCCACATTTCCCGTACTGGCGATGACCCTTAGAGCGTTTCCGCTCGTGCGCGAGAATCTGAGCGATTCAACGAACTTCTCAGGGGACGGCAGGTGCTCGAGGACATCTAGCAGGAGTACATAATCAAACGTCCCCGCATCGATTGGGAATTCCGCGTACGCCAAGTCCGCCTGAATGAAGCTATCAAGCCCAATGTCACGCCCGAAAGAAAACTGATCTATGCCTGTTACGCGACATCCCTTTGCCCCTAGCGCGCGGCCTACATAGCCACCTGCACAGCCAACATCTGCGACTCTAGAGCCGGGCGATACGCGAGAAATAGCCAGTGAGTGTGTGCTTTCACCGGCCTTAAATTGGTATAGCGGATTGTTCGTTGTTGGATCTGCGATGTCAA
>Ga0207040_1063_pt2 | contig 32662 bp, 29 predicted proteins | sample Alteio_BWMinCont_72_FD_153279 | JGI IMG/M metagenome (GOLD analysis project Ga0207040, IMG submission 153279) | Enriched cells from forest soil in Barre Woods Harvard Forest LTER site, Petersham, Massachusetts, United States -... | ecosystem: Environmental > Terrestrial > Soil > Temperate forest >... | reverse complement strand
TAAAACTACTTTGGTTGACAAAATTCTTCACACCTGTAAATTATTCAGAGATAATCAGGAAACAGGTGAACTTATTCTTGATAACAACGATTTAGAGCGCGAACGTGGTATAACCATTTTGGCTAAAAACGTGTCTGTTATGTATAAAGACACAAAAATTAATATTATTGATACTCCTGGTCACGCCGATTTTGGTGGTGAGGTTGAGCGTGTATTAAACATGGCTGACGGTGTGGTTTTATTGGTAGATGCTTTTGAAGGGCCAATGCCTCAAACACGTTTCGTGTTACAAAAAGCTATCGCAGCGGGTAAAAAAGCAATTTTGGTTATCAATAAAGTTGATAAACCAAATTGTCGCCCTGAAGAGGTACACGATATGGTTTTTGATTTATTCTTTAACCTTGAAGCTTCTGAAGATCAGTTAAATTTCCCTACTATTTACGGTTCATCTAAACATGGTTGGATGAGTACTGATTATAAAGTACAAACCGATTCTATCACTCCGTTATTAGATTGTATTGTAGCTAACATTCCTCCGGCTCCAGTTCGCGAAGGCAGCTTGCAAGTACAAATCACTTCGTTAGATTATTCTTCGTTTATTGGTCGTATTGCTATCGGTCGTGTTTATCGTGGTGTTATTAAAGAAAACATGCCGGTATCGGTTGTTAAACGCGATGGCAGTATTGTAAAATCTCGTGTAAAAGACTTATTTATTTTTGATGGTTTAGGTAAATTAAAAGTTACTGAAGTAATTGCTGGAGATATTTGTGCATTTACAGGTATCGAAGGGTTTGAAATTGGTGATACTGTTTCTGATTTTGAAAAACCGGAAGGTTTACCGGTTATTTCTATCGATGAGCCTACTATGAGCATGTTGTTTACTATTAACACATCTCCTTTCTTTGGTAAAGATGGTAAGTTTGTAACATCTCGTCACTTACGCGATAGATTATTTAAAGAACTTGAAAAAAACTTAGCACTTCGTGTAGAAGAAACATCTTCACCTGATTCTTATATTGTATTTGGTCGTGGTATCCTTCACTTATCAGTTTTAATTGAAACTATGCGCCGTGAAGGGTATGAGTTACAAGTTGGTCAGCCACAAGTAATCATTAAAGAAATTGATGGTAGAAAACATGAACCGGTGGAGGTTTTAACAATTGATACACCGCAAGAAACATCAAGTCGTGTAATCGATTTGGTATCTCAACGTAAAGGTGATATGTTAGTAATGCAACCAAAAGGAGATTTAATTCACATCGAATTTGAAATTCCTTCTCGCGGTATCATCGGTTTACGTAACAATATCCTTACGGCTACTGCCGGAGAAGCTATTATGGCTCACCGTTTTAAATCGTACGAACCATGGAAAGGGCCTATCTCTCAACGTATCTCAGGAGTTTTAATCTCTAAAGATAAAGGTACATCGGTTGCTTACAGTATCGACAAATTACAAGACCGTGGTAAATTCTTTATCAATGCCGGTGAAGAGGTTTATCCTGGTATGGTTATAGGTGAGCACATTCGTCCTGATGATTTAGTTGTAAACGTTTGTGGTGAGAAAAAATTAACCAACATGCGCGCATCTGGTACCGATGAAAAAATGCGTATTGTGCCTGCAATTAAATTCTCTTTAGAAGAATCTATGGAGTATATAGCAGCTGATGAGTATGTTGAAATTACACCAAGCTCGTTACGTATTCGTAAAATCGTGTTAGACGAAAACGAACGTAAACGTACTACTAAAAAAGCTGAAGCTTAATTTTAGTAATCGTAATAAAATCAAAAAGGCTTACATATAAAAATGTAAGCCTTTTTTGTTATGTATCATTTTGAAAGATAGGGGTTAACCAATCTTTATACCAATAATCATTACATCATCTACCTGCTCTAAATTACCACGCCATTGCTCAAAATCTTCTACCAGTAATTGTTTTTGAATATCCATTGGTTTGTTGTTGTTTTTAACCAACAATTGTTGCATTTGGCTATACTTATATTTTTTTCCTTTATCGCCACCAAACTGGTCGGCAAAACCATCACTAAACATGTACAACACGTCGTCTTTTTCTATTTTAAATGTTTGGTTAGTATATGGTCTATTGTCATCATTATTACCAATATATATGCTATCAGCATCGTACTCAATTAATTTATTATCGCGCACTAAGTAAATAGAATTGAAAGCTCCCGCATACTCAACAGTATATGTATCAAAATTTATTTTACAAATGGCTATATCCATGCCATCTCTAATTTCAATATCATCTACCTTGTTATGTAACGATTGTTCTACCAATTTATCTAATTTATTTAAAATACTTGCCGGAGATTTAGTTTCATCTCCATTAAAGGCTGTATTTAATAAGTTGCTTGATTCTATACTTAAAAACGCACCAGGTACACCATGCCCGGTACAATCTACCGCTGCTATATACACTAAGTTACCATGTTGTTTTAGCCAATAAAAATCTCCGCTAACAATGTCTTTTGGTTTATATAAAACAAAGTAATTATGTAAAAGCTTTTGCAGCATATGTTGCTTAGGCAACATGGCATCTTGTATATATTTAGCATAGCGTATAGAATCTGTAATGTTTTTATTTTTCTCAGCCAGTTCAGCATTTTTAACGGCAAGTTGCTCAGTACGTTCTTTAACTTTACTTTCTAATAAGGCATTAGCCAGTTTTAAATTGCGGGTTCTTACTCTGTCAAAAACAAATACGCCAAAAACAAGCATACAAATCATTAACACGTAAAACATGGCTGTTTGCCAAAAAGGTGGTTTTACTTTAAAAGCGTAAGCAACAGGTTCACTGCAAATGTCGTTGTTATTATAAGCTCGTACCTTAAATACATAATCTCCGGCAGGTAAGTTTGTATAAACGGCCTCTTGTAACGATTTGGCAGGTATCCAGCCATGGTCGAAGCCTTCAAGTGTATATTCGTATCTTATTTTTTCTGGCGATGTTAAGCTAACACCAATAAATTTAAAGGTTATGTTATTTTGCTTATAAGTAAAAATATTATCTGATGGAAACGGCGCATCTTCTAACTGAATTTTTATACCTGTAACTTTTGTAAGTGGCGCTAAAGTGTTTGGTGTTTCTTCATTCAGGTTAAAACGTACAGCACCCATAATGGTACCAAACCAAAGATTGCCATTTTTATCGGTACAGGCTGCATTTGGGTTACACTCTACACCTAAAAACCCTTCATTTTTGCCATAATGATAAAACTTGTTTTGTTTTACATCAAACTTTTCAATGCCTCGGTTATCACCAATCCATATATTGTCATTTTTATCAATAGTAATAGAAAAAGGCGATTCTGTTTTTAACCCCTGCTGTTTAGCATAGTTGGTAAACGTTTTTCCGTCATACTTAAACAAACCTCCTCCGTAACAACCAAACCATAAATTGTTATTTTTATCTTCATTAACACAAAGTATAAATTTTTGTTTTAAGCCCTCTTCTTCGCCAAATTTTTTAAAACTGGCTCCATCATATACACTAAGGTTTCCACCCAATGCGCCAAGCCACAATAAACCTTTACTGTCTTTAAATATGCGATAAATATGATTTCCGCCAAGCCCGTCTGTTTCAGTAAAATTTCTAAACTCATTGGTAGTTGGGTTAAAACGCGTAGCACCTGCTTTTGTACCAAACCACATATTTCCTATTTTATCTTCGGCAATGGTATAAACCATTTCATTTGCCAAGCCATCCTTTACCGTATACGATTTAAATTTAGTAGCACCTTTAGGTAACATACTAACGCCATTAAAAGCTGTACCAAACCACATGTTTCCTTTACTATCTTGAAAAGAAGAAAGAATTACGTTTGATGCCAAACCGTCTTTCTCTGTATATTTAGTAAGTTCATGGTTTTCTACTTTCCCCTCACGCTCATAGCTGAAAGATACTTTTGCAAGTCCGTTATTAGTGCCCATCCATATATTGTTGTCGGCATCTGCAAACACACTCCAAACAATGTTGTTGGGTAAATTATCAACTTCATCAAAGGTTTGCATAAAGTCGCCGCGATATTGGTTTAATCCTAAATCGGTACCAATCCAAACGTTGTTTTCTCTATCCTGAAAAATGGCGTTAACATTAAAATAATTTAACCCCTGACGTGTACTATATGTTTTAAAAAAGCCGTTTTTAAGACCTTGTGCATTAAATTTTTTATCGTTCACAAATAAAGAAACCCCGCCACCAATGGTTCCTATCCATATATTCTTTTTATTGTCTTCAAAAATGGTTTTAATAAAGGTTGATTTTAAACCTGAAACTTCATTAAACAATAACTGATTTTTTACAATGTACGATTTCCAATCTATCACGTTATTTTGTAAGGCAACCATAGCAACACCTTGGTCGGCAGAACCTATAACCAATACATTGCTTGAGGTAACTTTAATAGCCGTAATGTTTTTACTGAATAAGCCATGTGTATTTGTTACACGTGTGTACGAAGCTGGGTTTGAAACGGAGTTATTTAGGTTAACTACCGTAATGCCCGAATCGGTTGCCATCCACATGTTTTTATTTTCATCGGTACATATATCATAAACGGTGTTGCTTGATAACCCATCTTTTTTCGAAAGTGCAAACATTTTTTTGTTTTCTGCATCAAAAATAAAAACACCTGCTCCTTCTGTAGCTATCCATAATTTACCGGTAAAATCTTGCGTAATATTGCGTATGGTTTTAAGCTTGGTGTACTCTTCTAAATTAATGTTTTCTAATAATTGAGTAGTTGCATTATAACGTGTAACACCACCTGCCCAATGCCCAAACCAAATATTTCCATCTTTATCTTTAAACGAGCACGTAATCCAATCTTCGGCAAGGTTAGTATTTTTAGTATATGAGGTCCATTGGGTGCCATTGTATTTAGATAAACCGGCAATGGTTCCTACAAACAGGTTGCCCTCATTATCTTGCGTAATACTTTGTATTTGGTTTTGTACCAAACCTTGGTCCATGCTATAATTTATAAAGCTGGTGGTTTGCGCGTTTACTAAAATGCTTAGTAAAAGGGCAAGGGTTATAAATATTTTTCTACTCATACTATTGTATATTGTATTGTGCTATTTCTTTTAAATAATCTAACTCGTTAATTTCTTTATCGTTTTTATAATAATAATTTAAGCCCCAATTAAAGCTTTCTCTACGATAGGTAGTTTTATTAGTTCCTTCAGAAATTGTATATGTGTATGTTGTTTTAAAAGTTCCTTTATCAACATCTGAGCTAATGCCTACAAATCCTTTTGGTTTATAATTTTTTGCTTCCGGAAATTTTTTTATCGAAGCTAATGTGGCATCTCTTTCGTTAAAAGCAGTTTGCCTAATCAGCGTAAGCATTTCTCTATTTTTAATGCCTCTGTTTAAAACAACTTGTTTGTTACGCATTTTAAAGTCAAACATAATTTGCTCGCTTCGGGCTTTTACTTCAGCATCTTTCCTTAATGTTTCAATTACTTCGCTTGCCATTGCTTTACCCTTGTCTTTGGTAAACTGCCCTTCTTTCTCTTTACGCTCGTTGGTAGCTACAATTTTAAGTAAATCGCTTTCGTAGGTAGACCGTATGGCCTTGTTTTGCTTTTCTTTAATACTGCGTTTTTCTTTATCAATGGTTAATTGAACTTCTTCAGTAGCCATTGATTGGTTCGATTCACTTTCTTGTTTCGCAATTGGTGTTTTTGCTTCGCTGTTTTTCTTATTGGCGCGAGCTTGCTCGTCGGCCTGTTTTTTTATACGGTCTGCCTCTTCCTGAGCCTGCCTTTGTGCTTCAGCTAATTGCGCCTGCCTTTCTTTTTCTTCCGCATCGCGTTTTAGCTTGGCTTCCATTTCCAGTTTTTCTTTTTCAATAGCAAGCTGTACGTTTTTCTTGTTTATTTCTTCGGGGTCTATTAATAATTTCTCTAAAAAGTCTTTCACATAAGGTTCATCATCGCCAAAGGTTTTTTTACCATCGTAATTAATTTTTGTAAACGGATTTTTAAAAAGAGGGTAGTTTATGGTTGGGTTATTGAACTCGAAAAAAGGAATATCGCCATCATAAATAGGAAAAATGCCTTTATCATAAGGGCATTTAGAGGCATAAATCATTAAATACATATCGGCACAACCCGTATACGAAAATGCTACTTTGTAATCTGTACCAAAATCTAAAAAAAACTGAAACTTACCGTTTTTGCCGGTTGTTAAGTCGGTAACTTTTGTGCCATTTTTATAAATGGCAACAGTAGCTCCTTTAATGAGCTGACGGTTCTTTAAACAACGCCCCGCAAACTCTAAATAACCCCGCTCTTGCGAAAACGTGCTAAGTGTTAATAAACCAAAAAAAAGAAAATATAATAATCTCCTCATATGTTAAAATACCGAATGAAATTAACTAATAAATATGAGCGGTACAAATGAAATTTTAAAGAAAATAAAAAACCCGTGCGTCCCTACAACGACGGGTTTTCTAAAACTAAACAAAACATATAAAGAACGTAACACAATGTTACGACTCAATTACATGAAATAAAGCTCAACTTTTTAAACGGCGGAGTTTTCTTTTTAAGCGGTAGTGTTTTTTAAATAAACGGTAAGGTTTTATATGCCTTTAAGTGCTTCTAAAAACTCATCTTTTTTCCTGCGAGAAACTTCTATTTTGGTATCGTCGCTCATAATAGCAATTCCCCCGTCAACTTTTAAATAACGCACCACATGATTAATATTTATAAGGTGATGCCTATGTATGCGTATAAACTCTTTTGAGGGTAATAATTCTTCGTACTGCAACAACCCTGCGGTTACTAATAATTTTTTACCGCCAACTAAGTGAAAAGTAGTGTAACTTCCTTCGGCCTCACAATGTATAATGTCTTTAATAAACACAATTTCGTACGCTGTACCGGTTGGCAGGGTTATTTTTTGATAGTTATCGTTACTTTGCTTTAAATTTTGAAGTAATTGGGCTACGTTTTCTACCGTAGTTAATTGCGATTTTTTTTGTACCAGTTTATTTACCGAAGTTTTAAGCTCTTCAATATCAATGGGTTTTAAAAGATAATCTAAGGCAGAATATTTAATGGCTTTAATGGCATATTTATCAGTAGCGGTAGTAAAAATAATATCAAATTTTATGGGTGATGTTTTTTCCAATAAATCAAATCCGGTGCCATCGGGCATGGTAATATCTAAAAAAACCAGATCGGGCTGGTGTTTGTTTATAGCATCTAAAGCTTCTTTAACGTTGGCAGCAGTAGCTGCAACTTCCACAAGGCCGCAGTATTTGTCAACCATGGTGTTTAGCATTTCTCTGCTTTGTTTTTCGTCTTCAACTATTAAAGCTTTAATCATAGGTGGGGTAAAATTTAATGGGCAAAGTACAAAAAAATAATTACTGTTCTTTTATATGTAATAAAAAATAAAAAGTATTTTTTTAGCCTGCAAACTTTAAAGATTAGTTTTACTTCTACAAAATTTAATTAAAAAATATGTCGTACTGCAGCGCAATAGAATATATGTCAGGAGATAGAAAGGACTTACATAAAGCCTATCACGATAAACTATATGGTTTTCCTATCCACGATGATAATGAATTGTTTTGTCGCCTTGTTCTCGAAATTAACCAGGCAGGCTTGAGCTGGGAAACTATATTGAAAAAGGAATCTACTTTCAGGAAAGCCTACCACAACTTTAATATTAAAAAAGTAGCCGCTTATAGTGAAAAAGATAGAGAAAGACTTTTAGCCGACCCGGGCATTATTAGAAATCGCCTAAAAGTAAATGCAGCTATTGAAAATGCTAAAACTATTATGCAGTTGCAAAAAGAACATGGTTCGTTTGAAAAATGGTTAGAGCACCATCACCCAAAAACAAAAGATGAATGGGTAAAACTGTTTAAGAAAACATTTAAGTTTACAGGTGGCGAAATTGTAAACGAGTTTTTAATGAGTATAGGTTATTTAGAAGGAGCGCACGCCGCAAATTGCCATATCTATACTAAAGTAGCCAAAGCCAAACCCCTTTGGATGAAAAAGAAATAATTAGCGTTTATTATACAACTCTATTTTTTCCCGAAGCAACTGTATAATTATCTCAATAGGAATATCCGCATTAGGATCTATTTGCATGCTTTCCATTTTATCTTTTCTTTTTACGCCATCTTTTTTAGGGTAGATGCTTTTATCCTCGACAACACCAAACAATAATTTTTTCTTATCCTTTACCCAAAGGTAACATAGCTTTTTATCTTTATAATAAAAAAAGGGGATTTGAAATTTTCGTTGATGCGTAATGTTTTTATCAAGCCCTAAAATAATATCTTTTAAAGCAAGTAAGCAGCCCTGTATAGGTTCGGGTTGCTTTAAATAATAATTATTTAATTGTGTTTCTATAACGCTTACAAATTATTTTACACTAAGCGAAGATATTTGGTTAAGCTCTTTTAAATCTCCTTCTGTAAATTCAATAGCATTCGCTTTCATATTTTCTTCTAAATGTTTCACGCTTGATGTGCCTGGTATAAGCAATATATTATTTGAATGATGCAGCAGCCAGCTTAAGGCTATCTGTTGTATGTTAGTATTATGTCTATCAGCTATTTTTTGAAGTACGGCAAGTTTTTCTGTATTGCCCCCGCTTAATGGATACCATGGAATAAACGCAATATTGTTTTGATTGCAATATTCAAGTACCGGCTCCCATTTGCGGTTATCTACACTATACATATTTTGTACCGATACCACACTAAAATATTGCTGCGCTTTTTTAATTTCTTCTACACTTACTTCTGATAAACCAATGTGTTTTATTTTTCCTTCTTTTTGCGCTTGTTTTAAAAAAGCAAATGTTTCTTCAGCAGGTGTTTTTGGATCTATACGGTGTAGTTGATACAAATCAATTGTATCAAGTTTTAATCTTTTTAAACTGCCTGCTAAGGCTTCTTTTAAATGTTTTACGCTTGCATCAGGTGCCCATTGGTCAGGGCCCGCTCTTAATAAACCACCTTTGGTTCCAACAACTAACCCTTTAGGGTAAGGATATAATGCCTCTGCAATTAATTCTTCGGATACATTTGGCCCATAACTATCGGCTGTATCTATAAAAGTAACGCCTAATTCTACGGCACGTTTTAAAACTTTTATGGCTTCATTTTTATCAGCAGGCTGACCCCAAATGCCTTTGCCTGTTATACGCATTGCACCGTATCCTAAACGATTAACAGTTAAATCACCACCTATGCTAAATGTTTTTTTTAATTTTTCGTTGTTCATGTTTGTATTATTTAGTTTTTTTATTTCTTCTTTTGCTTGGTAATAAAAGTATCGTTTAATGGTAAAATGCCAAAATTTTTAACTTTATAATTTATATCTATTTCTTTTGGATATTGGGCTAACAAACAAAATTTGAGCCGAAAAAATGACTAATTTTAAAGACAAATTTTAATTGATTTTAGTATATAAATTATACTGATAAAGTATCTGAAATGAAAATTACCTATATAAGCCACGCAACGCTGCTGATAGAAGTTGAAGGCCTTAAAATTGTTACTGACCCATGGGTAAAGGGAGCTTCGTATTGTAATCAGTGGCATTTGTTTCCAAAACCACTAAGCCCTAATTTAATAAGTGATGCTGATTATGTTATTTATTCACACGGACACGAAGATCACCTAAACCCCGAAAGCTTACAACTGATAAACAAGAATGCCACTATTTTCTATCCTTATTCTTGGTACGGTGGTACAACGGAGTTTTTTAATGAGCAAGGCTTTAAAAATATAAACGAAGTTGTAAACGAGAAAACGGTTCGCATTGGTAAGAATATTCAGTTAACTTATCTCTCCAATAATTTAGATAATGTTATTGTTATTGAGAGTAACGATACGGTGCTTGTTAATGTAAATGATGCTTTGCCTTCTGCTTCTGCATCAATGATTGATTATTTTATTGGTAAAATTAAAAAGCGTTGGAAAAAAATAGATTATGTTTTTTCGAGTTATGGAGGCGCGGCTTATTTCCCAAACGCAGTACATTTTGCTAATAAAAACGATAGAGAAATTGGCGAAGCCAGAGAGCTTTTTTTTATTACAAATTTTTGTAAAATAGTATCGGGTTTAAATCCCAAAATGGCCGTGCCTTTTGCTACCGATTTTGTACTTTTAGATGATAACCAAAGATGGATAAACGAAGTAAAATTCCCCCGCGATAAAATAAAAGAGTTTTATACCAAGTTTACTAAGGGAAATAACGCAACAGAAATTATAGAGGCTTACCCCGATGATTATTTTATAGATAAAAAGTTTATTCAAAGCTCTACCTATCATCAAAAAAAATTGAATGGTAATTTATTAGATACTATAGATGCTGAATATAAAACCGAAATAGAGGAAAAACGAAAAACAACTTATTTAACGTCGTCCCAATTTCAATTGTTAATTGAAAAAGTTAAAAAGCATATTGTAGAAAAACAATATATTATACCTGAGCCTGTAAGAAAGAAAATAAAATTTTCTATAAAAATAATTGATGCTGAAAACGAAAACATTTTAACAACTTCTTTTAGAGAAGCTGATACTTTATTTACGCTATCTAATTTGCCCGATAAGGATGTTGATTTGTTGATTGAAATAAAAAGTAAAACCTTAACGTATGCTTTAGATAATGAGTGGGGCGGAGATGCCATTATAATTGGCTATGGTGCCGAAGTGTTTATTTATAGCGAAGATTCGGTAATATTAGAATACGAAAATTATTGTGTGCGTTTATTGAGCAGGTATCCTAATACCAAAGAATATTTAAAGAAAGAGCCTTGGCGTGCCATAAAATATTTATTGGCAGATGATGTTAAAAGAAATAATTTAATTAATAAGGCTTTAAGAAATCACAATAAAATGGTTGATTACTCTGACCCAATTTTGGGTGAGCGCAATTTGTGGTTAAATAAAAGCAAGTGTGATGTTTGCAAGGCATGCAACATATGAACAGATTTTGTAAATCTGTTAACATTAAAAAACAAAAAAATAGATACATTACAATTAAAATGCTCTAACTTAGTTATACAAAAGGCAGTAGTTATTCCTTAATATTTTGCAATATGTTTGAATTAAGTAAACGAATTTTAGAAAAAGTAAGTTTCGATAAAACACTTTTTCGTAAAGAATTGACAAAAGCCGTTAAATGGGTTAAGCCAAATGAAAAAACACTTTTAAAAGTGTGGTGTTTAGCCACATTCGGACACCAATACATGGAAGAAATAACTGAAGTTTTTAAAAATGTTGGGTAACCTCCATGTTTTAAAACGCTATCCATTTCCTTATACGTGAGCAGTATTTTCCAAAAAATAATTGAAGTAGAAAACGGTAAACTTAAAGCGGCTCTGTGTACTATAATTACTACTAAAGGCTCTGCCCCGAGAAAAATGGGTGCAAAAATGCTGGTGTATCAAAACGGGACTATTGCAGGCACTATTGGGGGCGGCTCGTTAGAAAAAGTAGTTATTGGGCAAGCATTAGAAGCTATAAAAAATAATGAAGCAAAAACGGTAAAGCATAATTTGGTAAGCGAACTTGCCATGTGTTGCGGTGGTACTGTAGAACTTTTTATAGAACCCATTATGAATAGAAAAAGAATATACATTTTTGGTGCGGGGCATATTGGTAAAGCTTTGGCAAAGTTTGCCGGCGACCTTGATTTTGATGTTACCCTAATTGATGAACGTTACGAAGCTTTTGATGATATAGATATATCCGAATGCACTTTGGTAAAAGAACAACACGTTACGGCAATTGAACAATTAGATTTTAACGAAAACACATTTGTGGTTATTTTAACGCATAATCACGCTTATGATAGAGAAATATTGGCTTTAACATCAAAAAAACCGCATCAATATATAGGCATGATTGGTAGCGAACGCAAGGTGGAGATTGCAAAAAAGAATATGATTGCGGCTAATTTTTTAAACGAAGAAGAAATTAGAGAAATTGATATGCCTATTGGAATAGATATTGAAGCAATAACGCCGCAAGAAATTGCCATTAGTATTTTGGCAAAACTAATTGATGTAAGAAATATAAAAACTACCCTGAAAGTTTTAAAGTAGGTATAAAATACGACGGAACTTTTTATCTTTAAACTTTATACGGAAGAACTATGCAACAAACTATTTCATTTGTATTGGATGATAAAATACAAACACTTGCTTTTAACGAGCAATTGTCACCTACTACCACTGTGTTAAATTATTTACGTAATAGTCCTGTTCATAAAGGGGTGAAAGAGGGTTGTGCAGAGGGTGATTGCGGTGCTTGTACAGTTGCTATTGGTGAGCTGGGCGCAGATGGAAAATTACATTATCATGCTATCGATTCTTGTTTAGTTTTCCTTCCAATGCTTAATGGTAAGCAATTAATTACGGTGGAGAATTTAATGCAGAGAGGAGGAGGAGAAGAAATTTTGCACCCGGTACAAAAAGAAATGGTCGAGTGCAATGGTAGCCAGTGTGGTTATTGTACACCAGGCATTGTAATGTCTATATTCTCTTTATATAAAACCGAAAACAATCCTACAAAAGAAATCATTGAAGATTCCCTTACGGGAAATCTTTGTCGATGTACCGGTTATAAGCCTATTATTGAAGCAGCAGCCAAAGCTTGTGTAAATAATGGAGTAGATTTTTTTACGAAGAACGAAAAGCATATTATAGGCTTACTTACACAAATTAAAAAAGATAGTCAATCGGTAGATATAGAAACTAAAAAACAAAAATATTTTCAACCTAAAACCAAAGCAGAAGCATTAGAGTTGAGAGATAAAAAACCTAACTCTATTTTAATAAGCGGAGCAACCGATGTGGCCTTACGTGTTACCAAACGACATGATTTATTGGAAGAGATAATAGACCTATCCCATATAGAAGAATTAAAAAAATGTACCAGAACGGATTATGTGATAAAGTTTGGTGCAGGCATGAGCTTAGAGGAAGTAAAAAAAGTTTCAAAAAATGAATTACCTGCATTGAATGAAGCTTTAACGGTTTTTGGGTCGAAACAAATACGCACACTTGCAACCTTTGGGGGGAACCTTGGGTCAGGCTCACCCATTGGGGATACGCTGCCTGTACTAATGGCTTATAATGCCGATATAAAATTGCAAAGCGTAAACGAAGAACGTATTGTAAATATGAATAATTATGTTTTGAGTTATCGTGTAACGGCACGCAAACCAAATGAACTGATTACAAAAGTTATTATACCAAAACCTGTTGCGGGTACGATAGTGAAATTTTACAAAGTATCTAAACGAAAAGATTTGGATATATCTACGGTGAGTGCAGGTTTTAGTTTACTGATAGAAAAAAATAAAGTTAGCGCCATAACCCTTGCTTATGGGGGTATGGCAGCCATTACAAAACGGGTCGCAAAAGCAGAAGCTTTTTTAATGGGTAATGAATGGACACGTGAAAATGTGGAGCAGGCTATGGAATTAATTGCGGGAGATTTTACGCCGATATCTGATGCGCGGTCAGGTGCTGAATTTAGAAGTGTGGCTGCAAAAAATTTGTTGTTAAAGTTTTGGAACGAAACACATCATTAATATATCTACTATGAACATTCCTCACGATAGCGCACATAAACATGTATCGGGTCAGTCAGTATATATTGATGATATACAGGTTAATTCCCAATTATTAATTGGGCGCATTGTATATAGTAAATGCGCTCATGGCAAAATAAAAACACTTGATTTAGAAGCTGCAAAAAAATTACAGGGTGTACATGCTGTGCTTTGTTATAAAGATATACCAGGTGCAAACCAAATGGGACCCGTTATACATGATGAACCTTGTTTGGCTGCCGATGAAGTAATTTGTGTGGGGCAAGCCATTGTACTTATAGCTGCTGAGACAGAAGAGATTGCCATTGCTGCAGAAAAATTAATACGCATTGAGTATGAAGAACAGGAGGCTATTTTAAATTTACGCACCGCAATTGCAAAAAACTCTTTACTGGCACCTGCTCGTACCATGAAACGTGGTGATGCTGATGCGGCATTAAAAAAAGCAAAGCACATTTTAAAAGGAGAGCTTGAAACAGGCGCGCAAGAACATTGGTACTTAGAAACACAATCATGTTTATGTGTGCCGGGCGAGCAGCAAGAAATTACAGCATATAGCTCAACACAACATCCATCAGAAACTCAAGCAATTATTGCTGAAGTTTTAGGGGTGGGAAAAAATGAGATAGTAGTGGAAACACGTCGTATGGGGGGAGGCTTTGGTGGTAAAGAAACGCAAGGTAACTGGGCTGCTGCATGGTCGGCGTTATTGTGTAATGCGACTAAGCGTCCGGTAAAAATTAGGTTGTTTAGAGATGATGACCAAATTATAACAGGTAAGCGTCATCCGTATTTAATACAATATGAAGTTGGTTTTGACGATGTGGGAAAAATATCGGCATTAAAATTTGAACAGCATGCTGATGGTGGTTGTGCTACCGATTTAAGTTTAGCAATTTTAGAGCGAGCTATGTTACATGCTGATAGTAGTTACTTTATTGCGAATATGGAAGTAATTGGCAAGGCATATAAAACAAATTTACCATCAAACACTGCCTTTAGAGGATTTGGTGGTCCGCAAGGAATGGCGGGCATGGAAAGTGTAATTGACCGCATTGCTCGTTTCCTGAAAAAAGATGCGGTTGATGTGCGCAAAATAAATTTTTACGGAATCGATAAAGATAACATAACACATTACGGACAAGAAGTTGAGCTGAATCGTTTAGATACGATGTACGAGCAGCTGATGAAATCGTCGGATTACAGGAGTAGAAGAAAAGCGGTTGATGAATTCAATTCAAAAAATGAATTTTATAAAAAAGGATTAGCTTTAACGCCTGTAAAATTTGGTATATCGTTTACTACGTCGTTTTTAAATCAGGCAGGTGCTTTGGTAAATATTTATAAAGATGGAACAATTTTGGTTAATCATGGAGGTACCGAAATGGGGCAGGGGCTTAACACAAAAATAGCACAGATTGCAGCGGCAGAGTTGGGTGTAAGCTTATCAAAAATAAAAGTAAACGCTACCAACACTTCTAAAGTGCCTAACACATCAGCTACTGCAGCTTCAGCGGGGACTGATTTGAACGGCATGGCGGTTAAAGTAGCGGTAGATAAATTAAGAGGAAGAATAACAGAATTGTTTGCGAAAGAATTTAGTAAAAAATATATAAATAATCCTTCTGAAAAAGAAAACGTAGTTATTGAAAATGATTTAATTTTTGATACCAAACACCCTGATAGAAAAATTGCTTTTGACGAAGCAATGAATGTTTGCCATTTTAACCAAGTAAGTTTAAGTGCTACCGGTTTTTATAGAACGCCTGATATTGGTTGGGATAAGGCAACTGGTTGGGGCAAACCTTTCAATTATTACTCTTTCGGCATGTGTGTAAGCGAGGTGATGGTTGATACATTAACAGGCTTTTATAAAAATTTGCGTACCGATATTTTGCATGATGTAGGAGATTCAATTAATGCAGGACTTGATATTGGACAAGTAGAAGGTGGTTATATACAAGGTGTGGGTTGGTGCACTACCGAAGAAGTAAAATGGAACGATAAAGGGCATTTGCTTAACCACTCACCAGATACCTATAAGATACCATCAGTACAAGACATCCCTATTGATTTTAGAACGCATTTATTACAAAGTGCGCCAAACCCCAATGCTATACGTAAAAGTAAAGCGGTTGCCGAGCCGCCTTTAATGCTTGCCTTTGCAACGTGGTTGGCAATTAAGGATGCGGTTTCGTCGGTAGCTAACCATCAGTTTGAACCTGAATTTAAATTGCCTGCTACCAACGAAGTTATTTTGTTGAGCATAGAAGATTTAAAGAAAAAACTAAAAGGGAATAACTAATTTATACTTGAATTAAATCGGTTTGAGAAATTATTTCGTTAAGCGCATTATAGAGGCTATCTAAATGTTGTTGTGTATTAAAGACTTGTATAGAGTAGCGAATAAAAACAAGCGCATCTTGTCGCATTACAGGAATTTCTATTTTATATTTTTCAAAAAGTAAGCGTTGTAATTTTTCGGGTTGAGAAGTTTTAATGGGTATGCTGCACATTTGTCCTAAAAACTCATCGGTAATCGGGCATAGGGGTTGAGTATTTAGTAAGGTACAAAAGCGTTGGTAATTTTTATGTGCTAATGCCCTACAATCAACAGCAATTTTATCCCAATTATTATCTTGCAAAAATTGTATGGCTTTTGGTACAGTTAAAAAAGCGGTAAAATCACGCGTGCCTTGTATTTGGTTGTAATCTAAAAACTGAGAGTGGGAGGGAGTGGCACTTTCATATCCCCAACTAATAATTAATGGATCGAAGAGTGGTTGAAATTCTTTTTTTATGTAGAGGAACGAGCAGCCTTTTGGTGTACACATCCATTTGTGGCAAGCACCTGTGTAAACATCAGCTTTAAGTTCGGCTAAGTTTAATGGAATATGCCCTGGAACATGTGCTCCATCAACAATAGTAAATAAGCCTTTTGCTTTAGCTATTTCGCAAATTTCTTTTACAGGAAAAATTAAAGCTGTGGTGCTTGTAATTTGACTGATGAAAATGGCCTTTGTTTTAGGTGTTAAACCTTTAAAAAAATCTTCAATAAATTTTTCTTTAGTGGTAAGCGGAAGTGTAATTGGTTGGCGCACATATTTTGCTCCAGCTTTTTTACAATAGTAATTCCAAGTGCGGTCTAATGCGCCATATTCGAGGTTAGTAGTTAAAATTTCATCTTCAGGATTTAATTTGAAACTTTTTGCAATAATGTTTATAGCATACGAAGGACTTGGTGTATATACAACATCATCCGCATGGCAATTTATATGCTTTCCTAAGGCTTCTCGCGATTTTTTTAAATACTCAAAACCATTAAAGGCAATAAACTGAACAGGCTCGGTTTCTAACTCAAGTTGCCATTTTTGAAGGTCGTAGAAAATGGGTTTTGGACAGGCCCCAAACGAACCAAAGTTTAAAAAGGTAATGTTGGGGTTTAATAAAAATTGCGAGGCTAAAGGGTGGTTTTGCATGGAGGTAAAAATATAACTTTTTGGCTTCTTTATTTTTGCTTACTGCAATTAAAAATAATTGTATCGTTTATTATACCGTTGCGGGAATTTTTTACCAATGCCGTAATAAAATCCAAACCCAAAATTAATGATGCCTGTTATACTACTTGTTTTTAAACCGGCAAGGCTGGTAACATCTTGCAAGGCAATGTTATATGGGTTAAAAGCAGTAGGCATATAAGTATAGGATAGAAAAATGCCGATTGAAAAATTTTCTTCAATGGCAAAATTTAAACTATACTCAGGTTCTATAACCATTGAATTATATGATGTGATTAAATTGGGTTCGCTTTTGGGGTTTACAACATCCGTAAAAACAGATTTGTTATAGCCAATGTTTACGGCAAAAGTTGAATATATGTTTTCGGTATGAAATTTATTGTAACCCAGTTTTACATAACTGGTATAAAGGTGCATTTTTGTATTTAAGTCTATATTATTAGACGGATTTGGAATAGCGTTTAAACCCAATAAACCATCTTTAAAACCAAGGCCGGCAAAAAAGTTATGGGTTAACCTTACGTTGGCAGAGAGATTCATATCGTAAATGCCCCTAAATTTTGCGCGTAACGGTCCATTAGAAACAGCAGCTGGTAAGGTGGTAGAAAAACGTATGGCAAATAACGATTCTTTAAAATTGGAGTGTACACGCCGACTTTCTATATATTCATTATAATTTTCTTCATCTTTATTTTCATTTTGCGCATTTAATTGCCCAAAAGGAAGTAATAAGAGTATATATATAATTTTCTTCATTTTTTATTACTAATATAAGTAATTTTTCTCCTACTCAAAAAAGAAACTTATATAAAACCAAACTAACTATAATATTTGGTTCATTAAAGAGTGAGTTTTACTCTACGCGACCTACAATGATTTTATCGAGGGCTTTTACATAGCGACGGCCTGTTTTAAAATCGGTAGTGGTAATGGTAAGAATGCGGTCATCAAGGTCTGTAAGTTTTTTGCCATCTTTTTCGGTGATAATAAAAAGATTGTTGCCTGTTTCTGAATTAAAAATTTCGTTCCATGAGTAAACAACTTTATATCCATCAGATGCTACAAAGGTTAAATAAAACTCGCTTAATTCTTTAGGTTTTTCTGCTAAGAATTCTATTTTTTCTAAAAGTGGCTTTAGTGCTATGCCTTTTATGTTTTGTATATTTCCTTTTACCTCGCCTAAGTGGTTGGTTAATATTACATTTTTAATTGGCACCACAGGATAACTATTTATATCAGCTAACGTAAATTTTAACTCAGTTTTTATTTTACCTGTTATAATAAATTGCTCAGTTGGTGTAATTTTTGTTTGTGCCCAAGCAAAAATATTTACGAGTAGTAATAAAATTAAGATGTGTTTTTTCATGTAAAGCAAAAGTAAATAAAAAATAGTAACAGATATACTTTGCGCCTATTATTTGGAATCCTTAGAGTTGTGAGCCAGCATTTTCTCTCTGTACAAAATGCCCCATGTACCCATAACTGCTATTACTTTTTTTAGCGTTAAACCAATTTGTGTTACGGCATACTCAACCGTTACAGGTTTGGTATTGCAAACTGTGCGGGTAATTAGTTTGTTCATTTCCATATCTTGCAGTTCACGTGTAAGCATGCGCGGACTGATTCGCAATTTTCGGCATAACTCTTTAAACGTATAAGGTTTTTCAAATAAGGTTATTAAAATGGGCAATTTCCATTTTCCACTTATAATTTCCATTAAGTCTTGAATGCCCCTGCGAGTTTGAGCTGAATAAATAAGCTGGGTGGTTACTTTTTTTTTGATCATCTGTTGTCTGAAACTTTTACAAAGGTGCTTGATAGTGTTGGTATTTAGAATAATTAACAACGCTTGTTTCAGGACAAATCAGACATTTTTGTAAGTTTGGTTTATGAATAGAAAACGACTTCCCATTTACAGTATAGAAAATTTTAATTATTCTGGTAAGGAGGCTGATTTTTTTGCCAACACACTTAAAGAGCAATTAAAGAGTAATCGAGGTATTTTAATGCCACATAGGCATAACTTTTTTTTCGCGCTATTAATCACGAAAGGCTCTGGTACACATACAATTGATTTTATGGAATATGATGTAAAACCGGGAAGAGTGTTTATGATTTCGCCGGGGCAAGTCCATGATTTTAATTTATCAGATGATGCAGACGGGTATCTTTTTTTTCATACCAGAAGTTTTTATGATTCTTATTCTCCAACAAAAAAAGTGCAGGATTATCCTTTTTTCTGCTCGCTATATAACACATCTTTAATTACCCCAAGCAGTAGGCATCTGATAAGAATTGAAGAATTGTTTTCGGAAATACAAGAAGAGTTTGCGCATCATTATTTGATGAAATATCAACGGATACACGTATTAATGGAGCAGCTATATATTGATTTAACAAGAATATATTTGCCTCAGAAGCACATAGATAGTCAGAACCAAAATTATTTGAGCAAAGTAAGAAAGCTGGAAGACTTGATTGACAGAAATTTTAAAAAAATAAAGTCGCCGAGCGAATATGCCAAGAAGATGTTTATAAGCGAGAAGCATTTAAACCGAATATGTAAAGAGTGTTTAAATAAAACTACATCCGATTTGATTGTGGATAGAATAATGCTTGAAGCTAAACGAATGCTAATTTATACCGGCGACTCTGTTACAGAAATAGCAGACCAATTAGGTTATGAAGACCATTCGTACTTTTCGCGCTTATTTAAAAAGAAATGTGGTAAAACTCCTTTGGAGTTTGCGAAACTTGCCGATAAGTAATTAGCTGCAAAAATTTAATTAGCTAATTTTTTACGTCGGTTTTCTAATATTTTTAGGAACGAACGTGTTCTTATTTCTTCCATGGTTAAACCTGTAGCTATAACATCTTCAGCAGATATGGCTCCGCAATTCATAGCACGAAGAAAATAATTTAAAAGCCCTTGTCCGGTTGCGGCATCATCAAACACATCATCGGTTAAGGTTGCACGGGCGGCTTTTTCTACAAAAGCTTTAAGTCGTTTAGCGGCGTCCTCATAACTCTCTAAAAAGAAAGAGTACACGGCAGCATAACGCATAGGGAACTGCGCAGGGTTTAAATCCCAACCTTGGTAAAGGCCTTTCCATAAAGAATAGCGTGTATGATTATAAGCTTTTTTCCACGAACGTTGAACCACCATTTTATTTTCGGCAATTTGCTCAGCACTTAATTTATCGCCACGGTGCGGGCCAATAGGCATTACGTTTGTTGCTCCATCAGAAAGCCAAATGCCGGTTGCCCCAAGAGATACTTTCATAAAATGATGTGCGAAATCGCAAACAGCATGCCCCATATCTTGATACTTGGCAGTGATGTTGCAGGCTGCGGTATAATCGTAGGTGCCAAATGCTGTTGCAATCATACGACCCTTGCTTGCTTCAACAAAAGTGCGCAATGGGTTTTTACCATCTTTATCAATAACGGCTTGCGTGGTTTCAACCATCATTTCCATTTTAAGTGCGCCGCTTGGTATTTGTGTGTTGGCTTCGATGGTTTCGAATAATTTTACCAAAGCGCTCACTTGCTCAGGGATGCTAACCTTGGGTAACATAACTACAAAGTTGTTGGGTAGTTTGCCATTGGTTTGCTCAGACAATGTGCTAAGAAAAATATCGAGTGTGCGAACACCCCGTTCTTTTAAATCTTCGGTAAAAGGTTTTATGCGTATGCCGATGAAAGGTGAAAGCGAGTTTGCTCTCATACCTTTGGCTACTTCGGTAGCGGCTTGTGCGGCGGTTGCATCCTCTTCATCCCACGAGCGGTTGCCAAAACCATCTTCAAAATCGATACGAAAATCTTCTAAGGCTTCGGCTTTTAATTTTGCAATTACTTTGTTGTAGGTTGTGTATGATAACCAGGCCGTTTCTTTTTTGCGTTCGGTTTCAGAAAGGCCGTCCATTTTTTTGATTAGCTTTTCTATTTCGGCAGCGTTGCTTGGCAATGTTTCGTGGCCTGATAATTCAATTGCTTTTGCAAACTCAACAAAGTTGGGTGCATTGTTTACTAAAGTTTTTAAGGCTGCCTGCCCCATTTTTTCAGCAGAATCGGCAGTGAATAAATCGGCACCACCATATACAGTGTGAACAGGTTGACGGTCGGGTTTATCGCCGGGATAAATTTTTTGGAAGGCTTTGTTGGCTTTGCCTAATTCGTTTAAGATACTTTCTTTCTCTTGAGTGGGAATAGATTGTTTCATACTAATTTGTGGTTTAAATATTTTATTTTGATTAATGATTAGCTGCCACGGTAGGTTGAGTAACCGTAGGGGTTTAATAAAAGCGGCACATGATAATGTGATTGATCGGTGGTTTGAAAAACGATGGTTACTGAAGGGTAAAATGCTTTTACGCCTTGTGCTTTGAAATAAGATTCGGTATCAAAAACTAAACGATAGATGCCGGGTTGTAATTTTACATCATCGGCTAACAAGCCAGGAAGACGACCATCAGTATTTGTTTGGCCTTTACCGAGAGGAGACCAAGTGCCATCTGCATTTGGTTTTTCTAACACGATGGAAACGTTTTGTGCGGGTTTACCGATTGAAGTATCTAATATGTGTGTGGTAAGTTGACTCATGACAATAATTTTTCTAAACGTATGTGAGTTATTTTATTTTGTTCGCCCATGGCAATTTTAATTTCGGTTTCGGCACTATTGGTTAAACGTGCGTTTAGTAAAGCTGACATTTGTTCGGCAGTTTTACCTGTGGCACAAACAATAAATATGTAACCAAATTTTTTAAAATAAGCTTCGTTACCATCGGCCAAAGCAATTAATGTATTTTGTGTGGCGGTGTTAACACCTGCCTGCTCGCCACCGGCCCAATTCTTAGTGGAGGTAAATTTTTTTTCGAGACTTTTTAAATCGCCGATTTTTGGATGATGCGTAAAAGCTTCTAAACCATCTTGCACTGAGCAGTTGTGCCAAATGGTATCAGAAATGTTTAATAAATCTGCTTTGCTTTTAAATGGTTTTTTACCTGCCAATTGCTTTGCCCATGTGGTTGAGCCACAGCACTTGAATAACTCTTCGAAAGTTTTATCTGATGATAAATTATTTAATTCTTGTATTGTCATTTACTTTTTAATGTTACCAAATAAACGTAAACGACTAACACCACCATCAGGGAAAATGTTTAAACGAATGTGTGTGAAAGGACCATGGTTGGCAATTTCTTTTTCAAAAAAATGTTCGTGGTCGGCTTGCAGTTTTTGCTTGGGTAAAATTTCTGTCCACTTAATATCAGGCGAGTTGATGTTGATTTCATCAAGCGCTACGGTTTCAATTTCGATAGTTGAACTGGTAGGCAAAACTTCTGCACGCGATAAACCCAAGGAGCTTGCACCAAGGTCTACTGTTTCTAAATCAATGCCTTCTATAGAACAGGTATCGGGATAATTGCCTTTGAAATGACAAGTATCTACTAAAATTTTATTTATGTTGCCCTGATGCGCCAGTTTTACAATTACCCAATCGCGGTTATTAGGTGTGCGGTTGCGTTTGGTTTCCCAGCCATCACCCATGTTAACACCTCGCCCCGGCATAATTAAATTATCCATGTGGCTAAAAAACATATCGTTGCAAAGTACAGATTTTGCTCCGTTGGTTGCAGCAGCTAAATCTATTACATCGGTTTCTTTTACGGCATCCCAATTTTTGTAAACTTGGCCATATACTTTTAAACGTGCCACACCACCATCGGGATAAATGTTTAAACGCAGGTGTGTATAAACTGTGTCGCTATCTGTTTCGTAAAAATTTTGACTACCGGGATTTAAAGGTGATTTGGGAAGAATTTCTGTCCAGCTTGCTTTTTGCAAAGCATCTGCCGAAGCATCATCGGGCATGTTGCAAGCCTCGATAGAAGCATGGGGCGGGTGATTGCCCAAAAAGAAATTAGTATCGATATCAAAACCTTTTATAATGCCTGATGCGCCCAGTTTAATAATGCACCAATCGTAACCCGGTACACGTTTTCTGCGCGACTCCCAACCATCCATCCATTTACCTCTATCTGTATATTTATCTGCAATAAAAATACCACGGCCGGGCTTTAATAAATTTTCTTTCTCGGCAAAAAAATCGTCGCTGCAAATAATTGCTTTGCCACCCAGGCGTTCAGATGCCAAATCAATTAACGATGTAAATGCGAGACTGTTTGTGTTACTATTTTCCATATAAATTTCTGTAATTAATTTCCTTTAAATTTTTGTTTGCCCACTAGTATTTCGAAATACAATTTAAAATCACCTTTAAGCGACATCCATGGATATTTGAATGTGGCGGGTTTATTTTTTTCGATAAATAAATGACCTATCCATGCAAAAAAATAAGCTGATACAATGCCTGCTAAAAGTAATTGGCCATTTTCTTTTATAATAGCTGTAATTGTTAGTATGAAAAAAAGACTGGTGCCTATAAAATGCGTAACACGCGTACCAACCTGACGATGCTCGTTTAAGTAGTAAGGATAAAATTCTGCAAAGGTTTTATATTCTTTATCGGCCATTAAGGTTAATGCTTTTTTAAAAGGACTTTGCCCTGTGGTAAAGATATGAAATTCCCGTTTTCAAATACTTTTTTACCCGCTATATAAGTTTGTTTAACAACACCGTTTAACTCCTGACCCATATAAGGACTTATTTTGTGGCGATAATGTATATCGGTACTTTGTACGGTAAATTTTTGGTTAGGAGCCCACACAACAATATCGGCATCGTAGCCTTTTTGTAATTGTCCTTTTGAGTTTTGAAAGCCAATGAATTTAGCCACATGCTCGCTCATTAAAGCGGCTACCTCAGCAATGCCCAAACCATGTTTTTGTGCGGCGGTAAAAACCACAGGCAGCGAAAACTGAATAGAGGCAATGCCGCCCCAGGCTTCTTTTAAATTACCGGTTTCTATTTTTTTTAAATCGGGAGTGGCGGGAGAGTGGTCGGTAACCACAAAATCAATTAAGTTGGTTTTTAATGCCTGCCATAATTTTTCGTTGTTGGCCCGTTCGCGAATTGGGGGAGCACATTTAAATAATGTATTACCATTGGGAATTTCTTCGGCACAGAAATATAAATATTGCGGACAGGTTTCAACCGTTAGTTGTAAACCTTTTTCTTTTGCCGCTTTTATTTGCGCCAGAGAATCGGCGGAAGATAAATGAACAATGTGTGTGGGGCAATTAAATTCTTCGCATAATTCAATCATCATTTCAACCGCGTTATCTTCCCAAATTTTTGGACGAGAATTTAAATACGCCATGTAGTTGGTAGGATTTTTTTCAAATGCCGAAATGCCTTCATGCATTACATCCAATTCGGCATGAGCCAATAGCGGAATTTGATATTTGGCAATGGTTGCCATGCCTTTTTTTAAATCAGCAAGTGTAACGTTCGGAAATTCATCAATGCCCGAATGCGTTAAAAATGCTTTTATGCCAAGTACACCTGCGTTTATGAGCTCATCTAAGTTATCGGCATTGGCAGGCACCAGGCCACCCCAAAAACCGCAGTTACAGTAAAGTTTTCCTTCGGTTGCTTTTAACTTATCGTTAAATGTTTTTGCGCTAATAGTTACAGGGCTCGAGTTTAAAGGCATATCTACCAAGGTTGTTATACCACCTGCAATAGCAGCTTTGGTCATAGTCTCAAAGCCTTCCCATTCGGTACGCCCGGGTTCGTTAATGTGCACGTGCGAATCTATTAAACCGGGCATAACTACTAAGTCACCCACATCTTCCATAGGAAAATCGGAGCTGTTTAGTTTGCCGGGTATAATGTCTGCAATAATTCCATCTTTAATTGAAAGCGTAGCGTTTTGTAATTTATTTTGAATGAGCACTTGCGTGCTGTGTAGGGCGAAATTGGGAAGTTGGTTTGTCATGCTGAGATACAATTTCCAACAAATTTATTAAACTTGTTTATATTTATGCTTTATTGTGAATAGATAAATTTATGAAGCTGCATTTACTTAGTAACGCGTTAAAGCGTACCAAATTATTTTTACTGTTTTTCTTTCTGCTTTTTGCACAGGATGCTTTTTGCGCTGAAAAATTTAGCACCAACTTTAGTAAAAGCAACGCCATTTTTATTTTGGTTTTTAGTGGTAGTGTTTTACTGATTATTTATGCCTTGACTTTGGCAATAAAAGCATTTAATCATTTGATAGAAAAAAGTACCAATGATACTGAGAAAGAAAAACTACATGACAAGATAGATGATGTGGTGCAGGCAAAAACAGTATTATTTTATTGTTCGTTGTTGTTTGTGTTTTTATACGCTTGTTATGCTTTTGTAAAAGGCACCAACATGGAATCGCATGTGGGGGAGTGGATGAATTTGGTTATTAGGTGGATGCACGTAGTGTTTGGCATTGCGTGGATTGGCGCATCGTTTTATTTTGTGTTTTTAGAAAATGCGTTGAACCGCACCCATAATTTACGCGATGAACTTGCCGGAAACCTATGGGCAGTACACGGCGGTGGTTTTTATTATTTAGAAAAATATAAAGTTGCCCCAAAAGAAATTCCGAAAGATTTACATTGGTTTAAGTACGAGGCTTATTTTACCTGGCTGTCGGGCTTTACGCTGTTGGTAATTGTATATTATTTAGATGCCAATATTTATTTGATTGATAAAAACGTGATGGACCTTACGCAAGGCCAAGCTGTTAGCATAGGCATTGGTACGTTGGTGGCTGGCTGGCTGGTATACGATACGTTGTGCAAATCGTTTTTGGCAAAGCACCAGGTGTTGTTATCGGTTATTTTATTAATTTTTATATCGGTGGTAGCGTGGTTTTTATCGCATGTGTTTAGTAGCCGTGCCGCTTATATACATGTAGGTGCTATGTTGGGTACGCTTATGGCGGGTAATGTTTTCAGGATAATTATACCGGGCCAAAAAGCCATGGTAAACGCTGCGAAAGAAGGCAAACCTGTTGACCCCAGTTACGGAAAAAAAGCGTTACTGCGCTCGTTGCATAATAATTATTTTACGCTGCCTGTTATTTTTATTATGATTAGCAATCACTTTCCCAGCACATACGGCAGTGCGTTTAACTGGATGGTGCTAATGGGTTTAACCGTTGCAAGTGCCTTAATAAAACATTATTTAAACCTGAAAGAGAAAGGCGAAAAATCTGTCTGGATATTGCCCATTGGCATTGTGCTGATTATATCGCTGGCGTTTATTACCAGACCTATACCAAAATCGGTTTGTAAGAACGATACCGCAGTAACCTTTGCCGAAGTGAATGCCATTATACAAAAACGTTGTGTTGCCTGTCACTCGGCTAACCCTACAGATGATGTGCAGAAAGTTGCACCCAACAATATTATGTTTGATACCAAAGAAAATATTTTGAAATATGCTGAACGTATAAACCAACGTGCCGTAATTACTAAAACTATGCCACAAGGAAATAAAACAGGCATTACACAAGAGGAACGCGATGCTATTGCCTGTTGGATTGAGAATGGGGCGAAAGCTGAATAAATAACTCGTTGTCATTTCGAAGAGGATGGTTTAACGTAAAATGACAAGAAGAGATTGCTTTGCTCACAATAGCAGAGGGAAATAAAATACACCAACGGTAAGTCATAAAAAATTGTTTGCTATAAATTTGTGGCATGCAATTACCTGTTTCAGAAAATTTACGCATTGCTTTTTCATCTATACGTGCTAACGCATTGCGTACTATTTTAACAGCGTTAATTATTGCTATTGGCATTTGGGCATTGGTAGGCATTTTAACGGCTATTGATGCGCTAAAGTTTTCTATCAGCAGTAATTTTGCGGGTATGGGCTCAAACACGTTTACTATTAGAAATCGGGGCATGAATGTGCGCATTGGTAACGATGGCAAAAAACCCAAAATATATACCAATATTACTTATTTTGAAGCGAAAGAATTCAGAGAACGGTTCAAGTTTCCGGCAACGGTAAGCATTTCTACACTGGCTACGTTTACAGGTAAGGTACAATATTTGTCTACCAAATCGAACCCAAACATACAGGTGTTTGGCATAGATGATAATTACTTAACTACATCAGGTTATGAATTGCAACAGGGTAGAAATTTTTCGACGTTCGAAATTTTAAATGGCTCACCTGATGTTATAATTGGAAGTGAAATTTTGACAACGGTTTTAAAATCTGAAAAAAGTGTGATAGGAAAAGAGATACGAATTGGTAGCGCCAAATATACTATTGTGGGTGTTTTAAAAAGTAAAGGTACAGGCATGGGTTTTGGTGGCGATAAAATTTGTTTGATACCGATACAAAACGCGCGCAGTACATTTCCGAAACAAGATGCTACATTTACTATTAATGTGTTTGCCCCTACGCCATCATTAATGGAAGCTGCAATTGCGGAGGCAACTGGTTTATTTAGGCAAATACGAAAAGTGAAAATTACCGACGAAGCTAATTTTGAAATCACAAAATCAGACTCATTAGCCAATATGCTTATAAGCAACATACAAAAGGTTACTATTGGTGCTACGCTTATTGGCATTATTACACTGTTGGGTGCAGCTATTGGGTTAATGAATATTATGCTGGTATCGGTTACAGAACGTACACGTGAAATTGGCATACGTAAATCGTTGGGGGCAACGGCAAAATTAATTCGTAATCAGTTTTTAATGGAGGCCGTTGTTATTTGCTTAATTGGAGGAACATTGGGTATAATTTTAGGTGTGGGTTTGGGCAACATGCTTTCATTTCAGTTGGGCATTGGTTTTTATATGCCGTGGAAATGGGTTATATCGGCCTCGTTTTTATGTGTGCTCGTTGGTTTGCTGTCTGGCATTATACCTGCCAGTCGTGCTGCTAAATTAGACCCAATTGATAGTTTGCGGTACGAGTAACGATTATTTTTTTGTGAAAGAAAAAATTCAATAAAAATCAGAGTATTTCAGTAGCTACAAAATTTTTGCAAAATGTTTTTATTTGTTGACGCACCTGAGCAAATTGTTGTTTGATTTCTTCTTCGGTTCCAATTGTTTTAGCTGGGTCAGGAAAATTTTGGTGAAACTTTTTTGCGGTTGAAGGAAAAACAGGGCAAGCCTCATTAGCATTATCACAAACTGTAATTACAAAATCGAAATTTATAGACAGGTACTCATTAACGTTGTTTGATGTATGGTGAGATATATCTATACCATCTTCCATCATTGTGGCAATGGCACGTGGGTTTACACCATGCACCTCTATACCCGCGCTATACACCTGCGCTTTGTTACCTGCAAAGTGTTGTAAATAACCATGTGCTATTTGGCTGCGGCAACTGTTGCCGGTACACAGTACTAAAATGTTTTTTGCAGCCATAGTTTACAGAAATAACCAAATAATATTTATAGCACAAAACTTAGCATCGAAACCAAAAAGGAGTTGCAGCACGGTTATGGAAGTTGTAATTACAATGTACTTTTTGTATTTAATAAAAAAATCTTTCATGGTGGTGTTTAAAAAACTTGGGCAAAGTTACGTAACTTATAGTTAAAATAAATTTGTTTGTTTATTATTTTAATCGTAATTTTACGATTAATTGAATTATGGGAACTACAAAAACAGAAGAATTTACTGTTAAGGATAATAAGCTGGCTAAGTACGCTAAAGCATTAGCGCACCCGGCACGCATTGCCATTTTGCAATTACTGATAAAAAAACAAGCTTGCATTTGTGGTGATATTGTGGATGAGCTGCCCTTATCGCAATCAACCGTATCTCAGCATTTAAAAGAACTGAAAGAAGCAGGCCTAATTAAAGGCGACATTGAAGGAGTTAAAGTTTGCTATTGCATTGATGAAAAAGAATGGCAAAACGCTAAAACATATTTAAACACTTTTTTTGGTTTGTATAATGCCAAAAATAAGTGCTGCTAAAAAAATTTGACGTTAATTATCGTAATAATACGATTGTAAAATATAATATCATGAAATTATCGGATTTAAAAAAACAATTATCCAACATTAACGAGTTGACTTTTATGTTGCCAAACGGAAGCAGCGTAGCTAAACATTTTCATGTTACGGAAGTGGGACAAGTAACCAAACATTTTATTGATTGCGGCGGCACGGTGCGTAATGAAAAAGTGGTAAGTTTTCAGCTATGGGAAGCCGAAGATGTTGACCACCGTTTAGAGCCGGGCAAATTATTGGGGATTATAAACCTATCAGAAAAAGTGCTGGGTGTTGAAGACGCTGAAATTGAAGTGGAGTACCAAGGCAGTACCATTAGCAAATATGGCTTAGCATTTACAGACCAACATTTTATGCTAACTACAAAACACACGGCTTGTTTGGCAAGCGATAGTTGCGGCAACCCTACTGAAAAAAAGAAAATTGCTTTGGCTGATTTAACCGTAGAAAAACAAGCTTGCTGCATACCGGGCGGTAAATGCTGTTAAAATTTTTTACCTTTTGTTATTTTGAGTGATGATTAATCAGCTCGAAAAAAGATTTTCGGTAGGTATCAGAAATGGGAATTAAAATATCTTTCAGTTTAATTCTGTCGCGCTCGATGGATTCGATTTTATTAATGGCCACCATGTACGATTTGTGCACACGACAAATAATGTTGGCGGGAATTTCTTTTTCGAAATCTTTAAAAGTTTGCAAGGTCATTATTTTTTTGGTGGGCGTGTGTATGCGTCGGTAATCGCGCATGCCTTCGATGTATAGTATTTCGTTCAGTAAAATTTTTTCTAAACGGTATTCGGTTTTTATAAACAGAAAATTTTTATCGGGTGCGGTATCTGCTTTGGTAAACTTAGCTTGCACTTTATCAACGGCCTGCACAAAACGCTCGAAGGTGAAAGGCTTTAAAAGATAATCGGTAATGCTTAAATCGAAACCTTTTATGGCGTACTCGTTATAAGCAGTGGTAAAAATTACCTGTGCTTTGCTATTGGCACTTTCTAACAACTGTATGCCCGAAAACTCGCCCATGTTTATATCTAAAAAAATTAAATCGACGGCGGTGGTTTTTAAAAACACGAGGGCATCCATGCCATTATCGAAAGTGGCAAGCAAGTTTAAGTAAGGCAGCTTTAGCACGTAAGCCTTGGTGCGCTCAAGTGCTAAAGGCTCATCCTCAACTATGATGCAATTAATTTTCATGCTTGCAGTACAACTAATTTTACGTGGTAGATTTGGTTTTTATTGCTCACATCTAATGTGTGTTTATCAGGGTACAACAATTGCAGGCGTTTGGCAATTAAATCGTTTCCTAAGCCACTTGGCTCTAAACTGTTTGCGCTTTCGTTAAATTTATTTTCACAATCAAATATAATCATCTCTTTACTAATGGTAATTTTAATGTTAACGGCGTTATCGAGCTTTTTATTTTCGGCGTGCTTAAAAGCGTTTTCTATAAACGGAATAAATAACATGGGAGCAATTACTAAATCGCCCCCATCACCCTCTACCTGATAGTTTACATAGTTAACGTTTGAGGTGCGAATTTTTTGTAAATCGATATACTTTGCAATATAGGTTAACTCCTTGCTAAGCGGTATTTTTTCGGTTTTGGTTTCGTATAGCATAAAGCGCATAATGTCTGACAGTTTGTTTAAGTAAGCCGATGCCTGGGTGGCATCCTTAGTAATCATTACATCGATATTGTTTATGGTGTTAAACAAAAAATGCGGATTAATTTGGTTTTTTACCAAGGCAAGCTCCATTTCGTAATTTTTTTTGTTTAGTTCTTCTTTTAAGGTTATATCGTTGTAAGCTGTTATAAAGCCTTTTATAAACAAACCTAAAATGCAGTTTACAAAACCAATGCAGGTTGCTATAAAAAGGGCTAAGGCAATTTCGCTGGGCTCGTAGTTAGGGAAAATAAGTTTACCTCTATCGGCACCCACGCCACCAAATATAAGCGACAAAGCAATTTCACCTGCAAGGCCGGAAACCATTGCAACTAAAAAACAATTTAAAAACAGGGCAACAATTTTTTTCTTGCTTAAAAACTTATTGTACAAAAATGTGTAGGCTAAATAAAAACCGGTAAGTCCTGGTATGATGGTAAAACCTATCATCATTTTTGTAAACAATAGATATGCCGGGTTTGGCCCACCGGTTGCACGTAGCATCACGTAAATAACCAGTAATAATAAACAGTAGCCCAACCAGTATACTGAGTGAACGGCTATGATGGCAGATTTTTTCATGATTTTTTAAATTTAAGGTTTATATGCCAACAAAACTATAGCACATATAAACGTTTTAAAATTTTGTTATGCTAAGTAGTATAGTTTATCTGCAAAGGGGGTGTTTTGTTCTGCAAAATCTCAAATTAAGACAATGGTTTTATCCTCCAATCTTAATCATACTGCGGTTCTCAATGTTTTCAAAATCAAAACAACCACCAAGGGTTTGTTTTTTATCGTGCAGACAAGTGAGAATTAAAGGCTCAATACTTTGCCCATTCCGAAAAGCAGAAAGTATATCGGTTTCGGTTTGAGAGAATAAACAGTTTTTCATTTTGCCATCTGCTGTTAAGCGTAAGCGATTGCAAGTGCCACAAAAGGGCTCAGTAACCGTAGTTATAAAACCAAAAGTACCCGGGTGATTTTTTGCGCGGTAATTTTTTGCGGTGTCGTTTGGCTGGTCGGCAATTTTATCAAAGTCGTAATGACTTGAAATTATAGCTAACATTTCTTGGTACGAAAAAACTTTATCACGCAACCATGAGTTGCCTTCAAAGGGCATAAATTCTATAAAACGAATATCGAGCGGAAAATCTTTTGTCCAGTTAATAAAATTAAGAATGGCGTGCTCATTTACTCCTTTTATTACTACCATGTTTACTTTAACCTTAAACTGATTAGTAAGTAATAAATTTATGTTGTTGATGATTTTTTGAAAATCGCCCCGTTTGGTAATGGCCTGAAACTCGTCAGGATTAAGTGTATCTAAACTTACGTTTACGCTTTTTATATTAGCTTGTTTAAACACATCAATAAACTCATCTACCAAAACTGCGTTGGTAGAAATACTAAGTTCGACAGGTAATTTTGAAAGTTGAAGGATAATTAGCGCGGCATCTTTACGCATTAAGGGTTCGCCACCCGTGAGGCGAATTTTTTTAACCCCCAGTTTTACAAATGTGTTGGCAATGCCTATTATTTCATCAGCTTGCATTAATTTGGCAGAAGGAGTAACGGCAATTTTTTCGTTGGGCATGCAATAAGTACAGCGTAAATTACAAGCATCGGTAAGTGAAATGCGCAGGTAATTATGTATGCGCCCGAAGGTGTCGTATAGTTGGGTTGTAGCCATGTTGTGGTTTCAAAGTTAACACATATATAGTAGGTGTGAGTCTAATTTTTTACATTTGGTACTTATAAGAGATGAGCGAATTACTTGAAGTTTTATTTTTACTTTTTATAGTCGCGTTTTTTTATTCGACTGTAGGGCATGGCGGTGCCAGTGGTTATATAGCTGTGCTAACTTTGATACTGCCGATGTCTCTTTTAAATTTCCCCAATTAAA
>Ga0207040_1062_pt1 | contig 33064 bp, 37 predicted proteins | sample Alteio_BWMinCont_72_FD_153279 | JGI IMG/M metagenome (GOLD analysis project Ga0207040, IMG submission 153279) | Enriched cells from forest soil in Barre Woods Harvard Forest LTER site, Petersham, Massachusetts, United States -... | ecosystem: Environmental > Terrestrial > Soil > Temperate forest >... | reverse complement strand
GGGACAAAATCGGCATGTTCGACACACGCACGGAACAATTTCAGGAATGGCCCATGTTGCGCAAGTACACGACTCCTTACGCTGTCTCGGCCCCCGACAAAAACGGCTACGTCTATGCGACGAGCAACATGGCCGAACGCCTCATGCGCCTTGATCCAAAGACTGGCGAAATCGTCGAATACCAGATACCGACAGAGTTCGACTCCAAGAAAATCGCCTTCGATCCCACAACCAACCGCACAACGCTGTGGATGTGCAACACTCGTACGGCAAGAATGATGAAGGTGGAACCGCTCGATTAGACAAATTGGTTTCTCGCTTAGTTAGGCGCTCGCCTTGTTGTCGCTCACTTCACCGCTGCCTCGGCCTCAATTTCGAGCATGTATCCTTCCTGCACGAGCGATGTCACGCCGACCAGCGTGCCCGCGGGCGGATGCTCCGGCGAAAAATACTTGTTGCGGACTTCGCGGATGACGGCGACCTGATCCGGCTTCAGATTCACCACGTAATAATTGGCCTTGATCACGTCCTTCATCGTTGCGCCCGCTGCCGCCAAAGCAGTCTTCAAGTTCTCCATCACCTGGGTGGCTTGCGCGCGAAAGTCGCCTCTGCCTACGACTTCGCCGTTGGCATTCAATGGCACTTGCCCTGAAACGTAGATCACCTTGCCCGGTGGGGCAATGACTACCTGCGTGAATCCCTTTGGCTTGCTCAGCCCCTCCGGGTTGAGAAATTGCATCTTCGTGGTTCCTTTCGATGCGCGGTCAGTTTGCGGCGCCACTGGATGCGCCATCAAGGCGATAGTCCCTGCCAATACAGCGAACCGAAATACCGAATTCTCTTTGCTCATGTTGTCGCCCCCTATTGTGGAGAGATTCCTGACGGAATATCCTTAAAGAATGCCAGTCAGTATACAGTCATCTGGGTGGCCCGCGCATCGACTTGCTTGTGTGACGAAACGTGCTGGAGCGAATATCCGGAGAATTTATGACGAATGACAAAGCGGCAACAACTGTAAGAAGCAGTATAGGAGATGTTGCACCCAAGCTGGCCGATCTAACCGAAAAAGTTCTGTTCGGCGATGTATGGGAGCGGCCAGGTCTGTCCAAGCGTGACCGAAGCGTTGTCACGGTGAGCGCACTTGTCGCCATGAACCGCACAGAACAGTTGCCCTTCCACTTGCGCCTTGCGCTTGACAATGGAGTCACCAAAGACGAACTGGTAGAACTGATTACCCACCTTGCATTCTATTCCGGGTGGCCAACGGCAATGTCCGCGATCAGGCTTGCAAAAGAAGCGTTCGAGGGCAACGCAGATTCAAAGTAGCATGATCGCCGGTCCCTGTGGCTCGGGAATTCAGGAAACACGTATGTTCCGACGTGGCCCAATTGCTGCAATCCGAATGCTGCCTTACCGGAATCTGGGAAGCTGACAATTCCCACATGACGAGAACTTCTCAGGCACAATCCGATTAATTTGCAAATCTGAACCCGCATTAGCATGAAACGTGTAGGTTCTTGTGTAGGTTCTAGCGTTATACCTCGTCCGACATGTACCTCCGGGGAGAGTATTCCTTTCGACCATGAGCAACGAAAACCAACACTTCTTTCTCAGCGCGGCACAGACGCGGTTCTCGGCGATCGTGCTTGGCGCGACTGGAAACGTCGGCGGACGCATCGTGCAGCTTCTGATCAAGAACCCGCTGTGCAAGAAGGTGGTGGTGGTGACGCGCCGCAAGACGGACGCCTTCGCCGACTCCAAGGTCTCCGAGGTGGTTGTCAATATGGACCGACTGGAGGAGGAGATTGTGGCGCACGTCCAAGGAGTCGATGTCGCGCTCGCGGCGTTCGGAGTCGGCAAGGGCAGCGCGAAGATGCCCGAGGAGGAAGTGCGCAAGATCGAAATCGCCTACCCGCAGGCCTTTTGCCGCGCCGCCAAGGCTGGAGGCGCTCGTGTGTGCGGGGTAATGACAGCAGCGGGCGCGGACCCCGAGGCCGGGATGAAGTACGCGAAGATCATCGGCGAGAAGGAGAAGGCTGTCGAGTCCGTTAAGTTCGACTTCCTTGGACTGTACCGTCCCGCCGTCATTCTCGGCAACTCCAACACGCCGGGCGTCCTTGGCTACGTCATGCCACTGCTGCACTGGGTGATGCCGTCCAAGTACCACTCGATCCACAAGAACGACCTCGCGCGTGCGATGGTGGCGCAGTCGGAGCAGGCGTTCCTCGCGATCGCGCAGGGCAACGCTCCCAAGGAGGCGACCATGAAGATCCTGGAGTACAAGGACATGGAGCCCTTCTTCGTCGAGGGCGAGAGCGACGAGGATCGCAGCGCACTCGGAAGTAATCACAGTTGAGGAGATAGGTCTGGTGAAAGGGCGTTCTCGGAACCCGGCAAATCCCAGATGACGGTGAGCGAACTTCACGGGACTTGGCCCGTTGACCACGGCAAGAATGCGCTTTAGGAGTGTGATCTGCAGAAATCTTGCGTTGTATAATGCGGTCGACGGAAGAATTGGTGGTCATGACCAAGCGCCGTATTGGAACCCACGAACTGGCTTTGCACGTCGTTTGCTTTTTAGTGCTGTGTATTTTCTGCAGCGAATTTGTCATCACTGCAAGCGCCGACCTTCGGGGTATTGGAAAATACTGTCGTGTAGTTGTATTTGATCGTTGGGACACATGCTTTCTTCTGAGTGGTCCCTACATAACCTATATCGCCGAAAATGTGAAGGAGGATTGCGACCGTACAGAGGAAAGGCCGTGCAGGTCGATGCATCAAAGGTCACGCAACGTGAAAACCCAGGCGATGCACTGATCCAGAAATATAAAATTGTTGGCGCTGCCCCGGACACGGTCCGCTGGGGAAAGCTCAACGGGCTGAAGTTAATCGCTAATAGTGATTTTGGTCCAAGGCGTACTCCGACATTCGTTATTGAAATCCGCAATACAGGCAGCAACGCCTCTGTCATCGAAAGCTTAGAGATTGGCCCCACGCTATTAACATCGAATCCGAAATTTCCCTTTGCTCCTTCCGACGGCGGCTCACAGGCAGCGATTACACGCGGAAACCTCATCAATCCCCCGTTATTTAGCAGCACGAACGTTGGCATAACTTATTCCGCAACGTATGACATCGATTCAGCAAGTCGCCCACCAGAACATTTTAAACTTGAACCAGGTCAGTCCATCAAAACTCGAATCACGTTCGAGGTTTTTCCCGGCCAATACCAATTTCTCTTCGGGTACGGCGGTGGCGTTCACGAAGAAAAGTCTCTGGCGAGCAACACAATTTCGTTCGACTTGAGTGATACAAGAGTTGCCACGCTGGCTAAACAATCGATAGGGCCTGATAAACGGTATCGTCAACTGGGAATTTCGCAATTCCCATACAGGTCTTATCGGAATCTACGACGGGTCGCTCCCGGCCAGTTCCGAGGAGTCAACTTCAGTCTTGGGTAAACGACATCCGCGAAAACTGGACCATCTTCCCTGCACGGAGAAGGCCGGATTACCTCGGTGATAAGGCTTACTTTTGCGGGAGCGGCCCCATAAGGATCCTCGAATCGACAATGCCGATCTCCACTCGCCGATTCGCTGACCGTGCCTTAGGGGTGTCGCTTTTAACGCGTGGATCGGATTTGCCAAAACCCTTGGCGGTGATCGCGTCCGGTTTGATTCCCGCATTAATCAGAGAACTGCGGACGGCTTGGGCGCGGCGGGCGGAGAGTTTGAGGTTGTAGTCTTTAGTGCCCACATCATCCGTATATCCGTACACGTAAATGGAATATTGCTTGAGCGTCATCAGGGTGCCCGCGATACGGTTCAAAATGTCGCGATATTGAGGCTTGATCTCTGCTTTGTCGAAGTCGAACCTGATCGATTTCTCGCCTAATGTCATCACCAGCCCCAGCGCAGTGCGATGAGTTTCCGCAATTTGCCCGAGTGCCTGTTGCAACTGTTGAAGCTCCTCCTCGTGCTGCTTGCGATATTCTTCGGCTTTCTGCGTAGCCTGATTGGCTAACTGTTGCGCGGTAGCCGCCGCTTGCAGGGCCGACTGCGCTTGCGCTGCCGAATTTTGCTCGGACTGTTTCGCTTCATCGCGCTGCTGCGCAGCCGCTTTGGCGCTGGCCGCAGCCTGCGAAGCCTGCTGAGCGAACTGCTGTGATTGCTGCTCTACGCCGCCGACTCTGTGGTTGAGCTGCTCCATCTGCTGGCTGAGGCGCGCCATCCGGCGGTCCTGTCGCCGGACCGACCTAGAAAGCCAAAAACCAAAAGCGAGGGTAACGCCTAGTGCGATTACACCAAGTACGATTGCCGCACGTCTGACAGAGTTAGCGGATTTGTCATGATGTTCTAGTGCGCTCGGGGGCAGCGGCGCCTCGGGCGGCCGCTCTTCCTGAATTGCTTGCTCTTCGACGTCCGTAGGTATGATCCCCATGGGCTCAGTCCTCCCTCTTCATATTTTTGGGACTCTGGGCGTTAGATCTATTCTAGGCGGAGTTTCCGAAAACATCGGACGGCGTGTAAAGAATTGCGCAAGAATTATCTGTCCGTCGGTACAGGCTGCCTTGGCCATCGGGACAACCTGAAATTCCCTCGGATCGCCCGTACATTCCGATAATGGACTTACCAGGACCTGGCTTGATCTAGCAGGAACCGGGGGGCGCTAATTTGAAGGGTGTGCTTCATTTCAAGCCTAAAGCCGTAGGATCCTTCGGTTGATACAGGCGGCGCGGCGTATCGCCTCTGCAAGTTGAGACCATCCCAAGGCGATAAGCATAATGAATAAGCTCGGCCAGAGTATGGAAGCCAAGCTTGAGCATGATGCGAGATCGGTGTGTCTCAACGGTCCGTACGGAGATGCCCAACGCGGCAGCAATTTCCTTATTAGCTCTTCCTGTTACCAGAAGCCGAGTTATTTCGGCTTCGCGCGGAGAAAGCTGGTTTTGTAATTGTTCGCTTCGCTCGGGTTGATTTCCTGATTTGAGAGATCCTATTAGCGCAATTTCTAAAACTTTGGGAGTGAGGAAATGCTTACCTTCGGTAATGACTTTCACAGCTTTCAATAGGTAATCCGCGGGATCGGATTTGAAAAGGTACCCCGAAGCTCCGGCATCCAATGCGCGGCGCACCATTTCTTCCGATTCGTGATCCGTGAGCATAAGAACTTTGGTATCCGGGACATCCTCCAGGATTTGGCGTGTCACCTCGATTCCATCCAGTTCGGGCATGCCGATATCGATCACGGCTACATCCGGTTTGAGTTTTATTGCCTTTTCTACTGCTTCGCGGCCATTCGCCGCCTCGCCGACAATTTTCCAGCCGAGTCGCGACCGGAGTACCTCGCTTATACCCCTCCGTACCAAAGCGTGATCGTCAGCTATCAGAATTTGAAGTCTTTTCACGTTCGCTTCCAAACCTCGGACCTCAGTCGTCCAGTTATTTCCAACAAGTTTGAATGCGGCCACAGCACGCAGGCTTGGACAAAATTGCTCTGCTCAGTACGTTTCTGCTCAATTCTTTATAGCGGGATGGCGTGTGCCGACACTTAACCTGAGGAAGTATCTATCGCCGGTTCCAACGAGCCGTACCGGGAGTCATGCCCGTCAGCCGGCGGAAGTGCCTGGTGAAGTGGCTCTGGTCACCAAAGCCAGATGAGATCTCGATTTCTGATAAGGAGAGATCCGTTTCCTGAAGTAGGTTCTCGGCTGGCTCAATGCGACGGTGCAGCAGGTACTGATGGGGAGGCATACCAAGAGATTGTCTAAACGCACGTACAAAGTGGAATACCGACAGGTCCGCCATTTCTGCCATTGCTTCGAGGCCGATATTTTCGGTCAGGCCTGAGTCAATGTATTCCCGTGGGCGATCCGTCATACGACCCGGTCGTTAGGCTCCTCCATTGCACTATCCCGAGGGGAATCAATAACATCCTTAGTATATCAGCACAACGTCAGCATCGAAATTCCGGAGCAAGATCGTTCCGAACGCCGCACGAACGTTCAAGACCGCCAACCTTGCGCGCACTAATCTAACCAAAAAGTGAATCTATATGGCAACCAACCCAATCAAATCGGGCAGATGAGAAGGGTATCTGACAATGCCTGTAGAACGTGCAAACCAACATCTTGATCGAGTCCAAGCCGTCGTTGAAGGCAACGGCACGTGCGGGAAGGGCTCGGTAGCCGCGTCATGGAAGCGGTCAGCGATCGATTTGGGAGTCGATCCAGCATCGAACGAGTCGCCTAGAATTCTAACCACCGGAGAATTGAAAGACCACCGGGAGAGAGCCAAAGGAATAATCTTCACTGCTCGAGAGGAACTCGATCAGCTTTTTCGGATATCTGGGCCGGCAGGCTACGTTACCCTGATGAGTAATGAGCATGGCGTCGTGATCGACCATCGCGTCGATGAGGCGCCATCATCGCGTTTCGCCAATTGGGGCAATTTGATCGGTGGTGTTTGGTCCGAAGAGGCGGAAGGAACAAACGGAACCGGAACGTGCATTGTGGAACGCCGCCCGACAACGATTCATCAGTCTCAGCATTTTCGTTCAAGGTACATCGGCAGTAGCTGCTCGGCTGCACCAATCTTTGGTGTCCACGATGAACTAATTGGCGTATTGGATATCTCGTCAGTCGATCCAATGTTGTCAGAGCACGCGCACAACTTGGCGGGCACACTCGTAATCGAGTCAGCGCGTTCTATTGAAGAACGGATTTTTCGAGAGCAGTTTCGCCGACACTGGATGATCGCAATTACAGTTCCTCAGGCTGCGGTCCGCACGGCGCTGATGGCCGTTGACGAAGATCGGCAGATTGTCGGCGTTGACCACAATGCGCGTGCTTCGTTTGCGCGAACCATTCCTCCCTTAGACACGGGGGCAGGATTTTGGACTCTATTTGAACGTGACGACCGGATTTTTCGCTCGAAGGTCGGCGATGCCGATTTCGAGGCTCAATTGACCCTCATTGGTGGTACAGAGACATTTCCGGCACTTATTACGCCGCCCGAATCATCCGCGGCGATTTGGCGCAATGCGGAGAGCGCGTGGCTGCACTGTCGACCACGCAGAGGCCATTTGACGAACATGCCGCACACCGCAGCGCCCCCTCAATGGAGGTGCGGGTTGCCGCCACGGGTGTTGCGTCGGGTGCAGGAGTATATCGAATCGCATCTCAGTGAAGATCTTGAATTGGACCAGCTCGCACCGATTGCCGGCTTGTCGTTGCACCATTTCGCGCGCGCTTTCAAGACGTCCGTAGGTGTCCCGCCGCACCAATTTGTGTTGCAACGGCGCTTGAACCTGGCTCGCGATTTACTGACCAGTACGGATCGCACAATTGCCGATATCGCGGATGCGGCGGGGTTCTCAGACCAGAGCCATCTTGCACGACATTTTCGACAGTCCTTTTTCGCTTCCCCAATCGCTTTTCGACGGTCCCACCGTTAGCGAATAACGATGGCGCTGAGAGCAGCGTTGATTTTTGGCTGATCTGCCGGACAAAATAAGAAGAAGACCGCGACGCGTCCGCCATGGCCTCCCACCGCCGGAAAACTTTTGAAATTTCCCTGTCGTGGCATCGTATACGACAATCCCAATGATCAGAAGTGCGATAAGGTCTTTCATCGTTCGTCGATTGTACTACCCTGCTAGGGATGCTCAGTCAGATCATTGGAAGCGGACCCATTACCCACAGATTTGCTGTTGGCACACCCATCTGTGAAACGGCGTTCCCGTCATGTGGGAATCCCGCAAGACCCAGATGACGAGAACTTCTCAGGATGTGGCCGACCTGCCGTGGGCGCTCCGCTCCTGTGATGATAACTTCTGAACATCCGACTGTACGCGAATAACAGCGTGAAGGCTCGGAGGCGATGACCGCACCGAGACTGACAGCGTCCGGTCAGGTCCGTTGAAGTAAGGGTCGAATCTCTCGAATGTTCTTCACACTTTCGAGACTGAGAATTTTCTCAATCAGGCTCGTAGTAGCCGCCGCACCCAGAACGGGCGCCATCAGGTCGCGCGCCTTGGCGACGACCTCGTCGCGAGGCATTGGATTTTGGGCGGTGCCCCGCACGGCATCGACGCGTTCGGTGAGCTTGGTGCCGTCCAGAAGAGTTACCTCAACAATCGATACGCGGCTCGGCAACAGGCGTTCGAGATCGCGATCCCTGACGAGCCGCACCTTTGCGCGCTCACGGAGAACTACCGGGTCCTGCATACGAGGCTTGTCGTGCGCGGCGGTGAAAGAAATTGTCTTATCGAGAAGCATGACTGCAATCAGATGCTGCATGCAAATATCCGGCATTTCCCGATTGCCGACCAGGGCGCCTTCACTAGAGGCAACACGGACGACGACCTGCTGGACCTGCGCTGGGGTGAACGGATGCTTATTCTGCAGATTTACGAGCGCGTCCATCGGCGCCTGTATGGGCGATCCGACCGTCCATTTCTTGATGTTGGTGCGCGTGACCTCGTAACGCTCGCCGAGTTTCTCGGTCAAAATGCCCGCCTGCGTATCCGAACCAAAGACCGACAGGAAATTATCCGCTCCGGAGAAAAAGTCGTCGACGCCAGTAGCGCCCGCCTGTACTAGCATGACCGCAGTGACTCCGCTGCGTGCTCCCATACCGGCGAAAAGGAAAGCCTTCTGTATGTGGTCAGTGTCCCGCTGCCAGGCTTTTGTTCCGGACGCTTCCTGCGCGGCGTAGCCGAGCACCCAGCGCATCTTCTGCGAGTTCATGGCGGCAGCGCATGCAGCCGCCGCTGTTGATCCAAAGACATTGGCGACGCTGTGCGTAGACATATGGTTCTCTGTCTGAAAGCCCGGGCGGCCGATGGACATCGTCATGCGCGTTCCGACATCGTAGCCGAGAGCAACCGAACGCAGGAACCGCGCTCCGTCGATGCCGAAGCATTCGCTGGCAGCCAGAGCGGCAGGCACGATGGAACAGCCCGGATGCGATTGCGAAGGAGCGTGCGAATCGTCGGTCTCGTCGGAGTGTGCGAGCATGGCGTTGGCGAAGGCGGCCTCGATCGGATTACAGAGGATATTTGAGGCGGCCACGGTGGCGATGGGCTCTCCACGCTGGGCGCGGGCAAAGCGAAGGGCAAATTGGCCGGCGAGGAGCTGCGATCCGGAAATCATGGCGGCAATCGTGTCGAGCGTGTGCTGTTTGGTTTTCTCAATCACCTCATCAGGCAAGGCGCGCTCGCCAGCTGCGCTCATGTACGCGCTAAGTCTGGCCATTACGGGGCTCACGTCTTGCGCGATCAACTTTGCACGGCCCGGAAACGCTGCAGCCGCGATGGCCCATCCTGCATGTTGCAACAGGCTGCGCCGGGTCAGATTTGTGCCTTCGCAATTTACCGACATGCTCGCATTTCGATCGGTTCTCATATGGTTTCTGTATCGCGCCTCTATTCATGCTGTCGTCAAGGTGCTTGGCTTATGAGGGAGAAACAGATTCTAACACGCCTCCCATGTGACCTGAATCCTGATGGCACACGGCGGCGACATCGCCATAGGACCGCTGGGCCAAGTGAAACGGGATTATTTACTGGGAATTAGGGTTTCCTACATGACGTCGGCTTCTAGCCTGGTCCAATCAGAATCGCGCCGCACGTATCATCGGGCCCGTACCACGTCGGTATGGGCTCGGTTGCGTTTCTTGCGGTCGACGCGTCCTGGGTGCCTTCCATAATCGTACAAAAAATGGGGCGACGGGAGAACTCGCCGTATTCCGAGAAGCGGACTTAACGCGCCTTGGTACGATGTTCATTTCGATTCGATGGCATCTGGACCTGACCGGCCTGCAGAATTACGTGTTTTTGGATAGGGTTAGACGGCATGAGGTGATGGGATTGAAACAAGCAACGCGGCGCATCGCCGCGAACAGTCGAACTCCGTATACAATTGTTGTAGCTCTCAAATTCAAGATGGGCTATGTACCAAGGGAGGCACGGCGTCAATGGCCCCGATACTTCTCTGGCTCGTAATGGTCCTTTGCCTTCTAATTTCTGTCGTCAAGTACGTGATGGGGATCATCCTCAAGCTTTCGTTCCCCAGCACGAGAATCCAAAAGGATTACACATATCAACCCTCCGTGGGTGTTCTCATGCCTTGTTTCAACGAGGGCAAGACCGTGTATGAAACCATCGAAAGTATCAGCAAGAGTAATTATCCGAACAAGAAATTTGAAGTCATCGCCCAAGACGACTGTTCCGTCGACGACAGCTACGAGTGGATGCTCAAAGCCCAGCGCGATTTCACCAACATTCGCATCCGCACGGGACGGAACGCGGTTAATAGCGGGAAGGCTCGCACGGTTTGCAATGCGCTGCGGCAGTCGGAAGCCGACATTATCATCTCGATTGATTCCGATTGCATTTTCCATGAGGATGCGATCCGGGAGTTGACTGCCTGTTTCTCAGAACCGCGCATCGGCTCGGTAGGCGGCAGGGTGGGTGTCCGGAATCCGAACGATACCGTAATTAGCGCCATTCAAGCCGTCATCTACTACTCCGCATTCCAGCTTTACAAGATTCCAGAGAATTGGACTCGGAGTGTTTGCTGCATCAGTGGATGCCTATTCGCTATCCGGCGTGAATTGCTCCTGGAGATCGAGCCCGCGATCCGCGCGCGGCACTGGTTCGGCATTCCCGTAAATCAGGGCGAAGACAGGTTCCTGACCCATCAGACCCTGCTACTCGGTTATGGGACCTATATTAACAATGACGCACTCTGCTGGACTACAGTCCCGAACTCGCTCCCGGTCCTTTTCAAACAGCAACTCCGATGGCGCCGCAGCATCTTGCGCGATTTTTTCTATACACTCCGTGCACTGCCTCAACATGTCTGGAAGCTACACCCGAACACCGTATTTACGCTGGTACTCACGCCACTGGGAGCGCTCGTTGCGTTTCTGGTGGTGGTAACCATGCTCTCATCGGACCCCTTGGCATGGGCGGGACCGCTGCCGCTGATCACAGCTCTCGGAATAGGCGCTGTGCTGACTTGGGTTATCAAAAAATATAGTGCTCGAGAAGCGCTGGCCCATCCGCTGGTCTTTGGCGCTTATGTTGCTTGGTCGATCGTGAGCAGCTTGTTCCTGACTCCCCTCGCTCTGTGCACCATGGATTCTGCAGACTGGGGAACCCGGACCAAAGCAGAACAAGAGGTGCTTCTTGCCAACTCTAACCGCTGAAACTCCGCCAGCCGAACAGAAAAAAGGTCCGCCCAGGCAATCGCTCCACTATAGGCTGGTTATTTCGCTCTACCGCGTCTTTGCCATAACGATCCTCTATCTCATCCTCAGCGGCATCCTCGCATATGCCTTTGTGATGGGTTTTTACGGGGTCAACAGCTCGTGGGCCGCGCCGCTCATCCTTTCAGCTGTCGACGAGAAAAGTCTCGACTTCCGCGACAAGTTAGTGACCAGCCAGCAGACCATCGAAGATCTAAGGGTAGATTCACAGAAGCTGGAAAGCGGCATTGCCGAGATGAAAAAGCACCGAGCTGCTCTGTTGGCGCTCGAGCCTCAACTTCAAGACGCGATTGGCCGCGAAGGGAAGCACAACCGCGCCATCGGACCACAACTCGCGACACTCGACGTGGAGAAACGGGCCGATAACGTGAAAACGCAAGCGGTCGTCGCGCAGCTGGAGCAAGTCGAGTCCAACATCAATAAGGACTTGAGTGCTGGCCTGATCACAAAAGGCGACGCTGCCACGCAGTTGTCTGCACTGAACCAGGCCGAGAGCGCTTACACGGACAGCAAAATTGCGGAGGTGCTGCTGACAGACAGCGTGTTGCAGAAAACCACGACTGGCACAGACTCCCTTGACGTCCTCGAAAAGCAAGCGGAGTTGCGCTCCGAGGGCGCCCAGCTTGATGTCGCCGTCAACGTCGCTGAAAAACAGCTTCAGGAAGAATCGCGCCAGATCGACCGGTTGCGCCAAGCCATCACCACTGCCAAACAAAGTCCGTACTATCTGAACGCGGCCGGGAACCAGACTCTGTACTTCGCCTTTGTTCCTTATGACAACTACGCCAACGCGGTAGCGGGGCATCCGATATACGACTGCTACCTCAATATGATTGTGTGCCGCAAAGTCGGCACTGTGAGCAAGATATTCACGGGCGAAGAGACAGCCATTCATCCGATCTTCAAAACGAACCTTCGCGGCTTCCTTATGCAAATGAATCTCGAACACCCTGATTCTGCAAAATCCAAGACCGTGTTTCTCGGCCGCAAGCCGCTTCTGTTTTGAGGAGAAACGTATGTTTAGGAATTATTGGAAAATTGTAATGGCTGCAGCTTTTCTTTTCCCCGTCCGCGCGTTTGCAGGAAACCAAGACGATCAACAAACCTACTGCGCCTACGTTCTCGAGCAGGCGCAAGCACAGCGGGACCTGTTGCGCACGCCGACAGCCACTACAGGTTTTACCCAGCCCGAGACCGGACTTCCGATGCAACTTTTCGGGGGCGCCTCGCTAGGGCTTTCTGATTTTAAGAAAGCTGGATTGACTGTCGACGCTGCCCGCAAGAACTGCAACCTCTACAAGGCCACCACGAGCGCTCAGCAAGATATCCAATACGCGGTGCCCAACCTGGAGAAAGAAGCTCTTCTTAACAGGCTCTTGTTGATCGATCATGCTTTGAAATCGCTGGACGCGCTGATAGAGCAGACTTCCGAGATGCTGGAGGCCCAGAATGCCACCCGGCTCATGCTCTTCACCCTGCAGACCACGAAAATCAAGCTGGAGGCTGACCGCGCTGACACTCAATCCAAGGCTAATGCGATCTATGTTCCACCCCTGAGCGATCAACCATTGAAAGAGCTCGTCGCAGAAAAACAACGCAGCGAAGAGGCCGAGCAGAAAGCTTTGGATAAACTAAGTCGGCAGAATACTTGGGATGTTGTTCTCACCGTTGGCGTCCATCAGCAGGTCCATCCGGTTGCTCAGGGCACGCAGCCGTATGGGGAAGTCTCCCTAAACTACAATCTGGCCAGCCGCTTTATCGACAAACATCTGGATCGCGCGGTCCAAGCGCACGACGATTGGAAAAAAGTGCAGGAAAGCGACGTTGTACAGCAATGGGAAGTCCTTCGTCAGCAGTTAGTAAATGGCGCCACAGTGCAAGAGAACAAACTCAAATCTCTCCAAGAAGAAAGCGAACAGATCGAGAAAAATCTTCAGCTTGTTGCCGCACCGGACACTTCCGCCGCCTTCGACTTCCGCAATCAATTGGCGGCTGCCCAGCTGCTTTTGCAAATCGAAACCGCTGATGCGAGATTCCGAATCGACCGTCTGCTTGAATACCTCCAAAGACATTACTGAGTGACTTATACCCCGTGCGTTTGCGCGCCACGGTTTGACAACCAGAACCAAGCGCTTCGCAGGAGAGCGCCACAATACCATCTGCGAAACGGCGTTATCGCTAATTGGGAATCGCGGCTTCCTTTACTTTGGACCGACTTGGAAATAGGATTTCTTTTATGAAATCCGAATGGTGCTGCCCGGAGTTTCAGGAGCGTTTCTTTCAATCGGAGGGAAGACGGGACGGTCTCGGAATTTTGTGGAATGACCATCCCAGAGCCGCTGCGGTGTTCCTACTGGAATATCGTCGTCCGAACCGAATGCCGACCGAACCCATAGCCGAAGACGGCTTCAAATTAAAATTCTGTCCTTGGTGTGGGCGCAATTTACTTGAGCAATACGGGTCTGATGCGCGTCTTGTAGAAGAAGGGCTAATGTTTCCGATCGGGCAAATTGACCATACCGCGGTATGGGTATCCGACCTTGAGCGAGCACGCGCCTTCTATGAGCGTTGGTTTAAGGCCACGGCAGGCGCGAAATACTCAAGCTCGAAGCGGGACTTTACATCCTATTTCCTCTCGCTCGGCTCTGGAGCGCGTCTCGAACTGATGACATCGCCAGGCGAAGTTGCGCGGCTCTCGCATCTCGCTGTCTCTGTGGGATCGCGCAATGCCGTTGATCGTCTAGTGAAGGCAATGGAGGCGGCGGGAGTTCACATAGTGAGTGGGCCGAGGCTCACCGGGGATAGGTATTACGAAGCCTTGGTAATCGATACGGAAGGCAATCTCATAGAGATCACCTCCTAGCGTTGCCACATCCGAACTTCCAAACAAAAAAAATACGGCGAAGCTGGTGTCGCGAAGGCGGAACCCCACGTGAAACGGGATAGGGCCCTATCAGAAGGTGGCATTTGGGGGTTTCAGGCCAGACTTCCGAGAAGACGACTTTTCAGACTTCTACCGCGACCTCAGACGATGCTGCCCGCATCCGGCGGGAGCGTCATTTCTGGGGCTCTGCCGCAGGCGAAGAGATGACAGGTTGCTTCGTCAACTCCACGCCCATGACGATTGCGTTCCGAATCTGACCAAATAGGTCTGTAAGGGTGTTCGGCGTGTGCGGGATCATGACGGTGTTGGTGTGATCGTTCGCCGCGATTTCCTTCAGCGTGTCAAAGTACTGCGTCATCAGCACTAGTTGCATCACGTCTTGCGGCGTCGAGCCCGGTACGGTTTTCGCGAAGTCCTCGACGGAATCTTTCAAGCCAGCGATGATTGCCTTCCGCTGATTCGCGATACCTTCTCCTTGGAGTCGCTTTGACTCCGCCTCTGCCTCCGCCTGCTTGACCAGGAGCAACTTATTCGTTTCAGCGCGCGACACGGTCGCTTCCCGCTCACGCTGCGCGGCGTTGATATCATTCATCGCCGCCTTCACCTTCTGGTCGGGCACGATGTCAGAGATCAGGACTTTGACGATCGAATAACCGTACTCCTTCATCGACCCATCGAGGTTGTCCCTCAAATCGTTCGCAATATCCGCTTGGTTGAGGAAAGTATCGTCCAGCTTCATTTTCGGAACGTGGCCGAGCACCACGTTGTAGACCATCGATTCAATCTGCTTGACCGGGTCAGACAATTTATAGAAGGCGGACTCGACGCCATCGGGCATCACCTTGTACTGGATCGAGACGGGTATCTGAACGAATACGTTGTCCTGTGTTTTCGTTTCGACCTGAACGTCAAACTGCTGGACCTTCATACTCATGCGGTGGATCACAGTTTCGATCAGCGGCGTCTTCCAATTCAAACCCGGGCCAGCCACGCGCGCGAACTTTCCGAGGCGTTGCACGAGGGCTACCTGTGCTGTCTGAACCGTGAAGAACGATCCCAGGATTACGCTCAAAGCGAAGATAGCTACGATGAGCCCGATAAACAGAAGCACACCTGTTGTCGAATCCATCTGTACTCTCCTTCCACTCTTACCGAGTCCCAACGCTTGACCGAGATGCAGTCCTCTGGCACGCGCATCATACGTTTCTCCTGCCTTCGACACAACGAACATCCCATAAGAGCAGGCTCTGCGGGAAGATCGTGGGTTTTGGCAGGCAGGTCCTGAGAACGGCCTTATCGGAATGTGGAAATTACCTAAACAGCGAGCCGCAATATCCATTTTGGTGCCGGACGACTGGCTGCGGCGGGGAGCGCCTACTCAAACACAGTGTGATCGTCCGAAAACTGCCGAGCGAGTTTTTTGCGAAAGGCCGAATCGTGAATGAGCTTTTGAATTTTGCGATTGTAGGTAGTTTGTGCTTTCTCTGCGTCTTTCCCAGTCTCGATGGCCCGGGCTCTCTCCCACTCCATTTCGAAGAATAGTGCCCCAAGAATGTGCTCAGCGTGATGTGCTGAGATGCCAGTGGCTACCAACTTTTCAAAGGCGGCTCTAATCGAAGGATCCTGTTCGATCTGTTCTTTGACGGCTGAATGCGCCGCGATATGGGCCATCGGATTCACGGTTTCGCCTTTTACCGTGATCTCGTACTGTTCTCCCTCACGCACGTCTGCGAATTCAAGGGCATTGTGAATATGTTTTAGATGCATGTGTTCTTGAATTGCTTGCGCGTAGAGCTGACTTTCATGCGGGAGTTCACCCACCGTTCCGGTCCTGATTGCATCGTAGACGAGTTTCGCATGTTGGCCAACCAGTTCGCGAAGTTCTTTCAGTATGTCATCGTCCATTTCCTTCACTCCCTTCTTAGTGACCATACTACTACGCTGTTGCTCGGTATGTCGTGAGAGCGCTTCGGTCCAGCCATCCAGGCACGCGCACAATCGCTTAACAGGGCGTCGTTCACTGGAAAATCCGAATCAAGTCCCTAAAGGGCCTCATGTAGTTGGTCTTGCCTGGCATAAAACGTTAGGCCACGCTCACAAGGTTTCAAGACCGATCTTGTCATTGACCGCTTCTCGCAGTCGTTGTTTGCAACCCAAGGTACGCTCGGTCTCTTGCACGCTGACGTGCCCCAGTAAGAACTGGATCTGCTCCAGCTCAACCGCCCGACTCGTGACACAGCCGCGCGCATGTACGCCGCAAATCATGTGGCGCCAATCTTTCGATCTTGGCCTTTGAGGCGCACTCCCGAACCGTGCACCAAACGACTTTTTCAGTGATGCCCCGGCCCCAATTCGAGCCAGTCTTGTTTACACATCGGAACAGCTTTCCACTATTGATGTTTGCGGTCGTGGACCAGACGTCGATGGCCTTCTTAACCCACGCTGGAATCGGAACTGTCCGCACATGACCACCTTTGCCGACCAAGTCGATGATGGCCCAATGCTCCTCTCGTTGCTGCAAATGCTCAATCGTCAGGTGAACCAATTCAGAACGCTTCAGACCGCAACCGAGCAGCAACGCTAACATCGCAAAGTCTCGCTTGTCCCGGACCGAGCTTGCAGCAGGAACGCTGAGAAGCTCTTTTCCTTGAGCTGCGGTCAGCCAGTTTCCGAGCCGGACCCCGAGTTTCTTCGGTCCCTTAACCCGCCGAATGCTGGCAGCAAGTTCAGGGCTGAGCAATCCGCTATCGGCAGCTTCGTAGGCGAGGCGACGAACCGCGGCCAGACGAACATTGATCGTGGATGCAGACAAGTGGCGAGCTTCCAGTTGTAATCGGTAGCGGAGAACGACGGTCTTATTGAAAGCGAGCCTTGGCTCCGAGCAATACCAAGCAATGAAGTCTTCGATCGCGAATCGATAAGATCGTTGTGATTCTTGCGAACCGAGTGTATTTAAGACGGCTGTCTTGGAGTGATCCAGATCAGGCAGCCGAAGCACCCGTTTGGGTTTCCGAGAGTACAGTTTCTTCTCCATCGATCAGCGGCCTCCCGACCGCCGACCTACAATGCGACTTCAAAGCCACATGACGATAAAGCCCCGTTTATCAGGCGCAATCTACACGTGCTATTATTTGCGCCGATAAACTCGCGAAAAGCGTCACTCATACGGCCCTGCTGCTGACCAACACTTTCTTGTTTTATGCTCCCGTTGCACTCAGCCAATCCACGTACACAAGCGCAACAGGTCAACAATTTTGGACAGGGTTGCACACTATTCTGAACCGGTCGTGAATCAAGAAGGTGCGATCGAAAATGGCTATGTTGTAGTGCTATACTCCTGTTCTCAGCATGTGAAATCAAGCGCATATCAAGTGGAGGTCTCGCATGAGGCGCATTGCCGTGTTAGTCCTGGGCGTAATGGTGGTTTCCATCTGCGCGCTAGCGCAATCGCCGGACGCGGCCGTCGAGACGGCTTTGCTCGCCGCTCCGGCCAGTCTGCGCGATGGTGCGACGGTCATCAAGTGGAAGCCTGACTTCACGTATGACACGCTAAGGAAAGGCACGAACCGTCTGGTGTGCTATGACCGAACGGGCTTTCCAGAGCAGCAGCCATTCTCGATTGAGTGCACCAGCGTTGCTAACCTGGACCGGGTCGCTCAGAATCTGAAGTTTGAAGCGGTCGGCGACAAGATCAAAACACAGGCGATGCTCGATGCCGCGGAAAAAGACGGAACCCGAGTCAAGCCCGAGTACGGATCGGTGTGGTACCACATGCTGGGTCCCGACCGGGAGCACGGTCACATACACGTGACCATTGCGGTGCCGGGCGCGACGTCACAGTCTCTCGGACTGCCGGACAATAATAAGGCGGGAACCGTGTGGATTATGAATGCGGGTACCTCCACTGCCCACCTCATGACTCCCGGCGCTTAAAACGCATTCGGCGGAATAAAGAAATGGCCGGGATCCTTCGACCTGACCCCACCTGATTTCCGACAGCGGCGCGAGAGGCTCTATGAGTTTCAGCACGTTCGTTGTAAGCGCTAAACCTGCAAAGTCGATTTCATTTAGATGGCGCGGAAATTAAAAATAGCGGTAGGATATGAAACATCTAACGTTAAGTCTTCTTGTAGTTTCGGCGCTAGCCGCATCTCCAGCCAAGCAAACATTCACTGGTATCATCACGGACGACAATTGCCCTAGAGCAGATCATTCCCAAATGCGAATGGGCCCTACAGACGTCGAGTGCGCAATGGCCTGCATCGAGGCCCATGGCGCCCAGTACGGCCTGTATGACGGCAGTGTTTTCTACACGCTGAGCGACCAGCGCACTTCGGAAAAATTGGTGACTAAAAAAGTGAAGGTAGTAGGCATTCTGGACATCAAGACCAAGACGATCCAAGTGGACTCGATGATACTGGAAAAATGAGTCCCGCGTTTGTTAGGTGCAGTGCGCAGGGTCAGATCGAAGCATCCAGTAATATTTGATCCGGGATCACTGAACTCAGGAGACAGAGCGGCATGAGTCAAGGTTCAGAATATCGAAACTGCGAAATTCCCAGTTAGCGATAACACCGTTTATCGGCCGGAATCCATATTGGTTACCGCATAAGCTCGTCTTCGAACGTGCCTGTCGCTACTCGTGTGTTCCTTTGGGCACTGAAGTGTGCTAGAAGACTCGAATGTAGCGTCACTATTGCCACTTCTCACCGAGCTACAGCAAGAGCGGCTACAGTTCCATCGCCACATGCCGCAAAGGTGAGTTTTATGCTGCATGTCCAAAACTATGGATTCCGGATCAATCTCGCGCTTTCGTTTTGCCCGCCAGAGGAACAGAGGCGAATTGGAGTCCATACCTATCCAGGGCGTGATCTCGATTCGACGCACAGCATGGATGTCGACTACGCAGTGTTTCCACCCGGCTTGTTCGAGCTGAAGATGCGATCTTTTCACAGTGCGCCTGTGGGTGAGCAGGACGTACCGCAAGTCTTAAGAGTTATACGCAAACACCTGAAACCGGACCAGCGAACTTTCGCCGGAGCCATTGCTCCGATTGACGTTTGTTCTCTGATTGAAGCGCGGCGCGGCTGGTCCGCGTAGCAACCGGATGGAGTCAAATGGCTGCCGTGAACTTGATTGGCTCGTACAACTACACGCTCGTGGCGCTTTCGGTGTTGATCGCCATTTTTGCGTCGTACGCCGCTCTGGATCTTGCAGGTCGCGTAACGGCCGCAGGCGGTTGGACTCGCGTGTTTTGGCTATTGGGCGGGGCCGGTGCGATGGGGACTGGAATTTGGTCCATGCACTACATTGGGATGCTGGCGTTCATCCTACCGATTCCCGTCGCCTACCATTGGCCGACCGTTATGATGTCACTGATTGCGGCCATCCTCGCGTCGGTCATCGCGCTATACGTGGTGAGCCGGCAGGAAATGGGTGCGTTCCGAGCGCTCGCTGGAAGTGTTCTGATGGGTGCGGGTATTGTGACCATGCATTACATTGGCATGGGCGCCATGCGTTTACCTGCAGTATGCCAGTTTAATTCCTTTCTCGTCGTGCTGTCCGTCGTGTTCGCGGTTCTGATTTCTCTCGCCGCGCTATGGATCACTTTTCACTTTCGGGATGAGACAACGGGGATCGGCTGGGGAAAAATAGCCGGAGCCGTTGTTATGGGTGCTGGGATCCCCGTCATGCACTACACTGGCATGGCCGCCGCCAGTTTCACGCCCTCCCGCATGCCAACAGACCTGTCTCGCGCTGTAAGCATCTCCACACTTGGCACCGCCGGAATTGCTGTCGTCGCTTTCATGGTCCTCGGGCTGGCTCTGCTGACGTCCTGGGCAGATAGGCGATTCGCTACCCAGACCTTGGAGCTCCAGGAACAGAAACTGCACCAAAGCGAGGCATACTTATCAGAAGCACAGCTATTAAGCCACACCGGAAGCTTCGGCTGGAGTGTTCCCACCGGCGAGATCCTCTGGTCAGAGGAAACTTTTCGGATCTTCCAATACGACCGAACGACGAAACCGACAGTAGAACTTATCCTCCAACGGACTCATCCGGAAGACGCGGCCCTCGTGAAACAGACAATCGAGCGGGCGTTGCAGGATGGGAAGGATTTTAACCATGAATATCGCTTAGTGATGCCGGATGGTTCCATCAAATATGTCCATGTTGTTGCTCATGCCTTAAGTAATGAATCCGGTAACATCGATTTTGTTGGAGCGGTGATGGACGTCACCGACCGCAAGCGGGCCGAAGAGGCGCTGCTTCAGGCGCAGGCGGATCTCGCGCACGTCAACCGGGTGACCACCATGGGAGAACTGACTGCCTCCCTAGCGCACGAAGTGAATCAACCGATCGCTGCCGCCGTCACCAATGCCAAGACTTGCTTGCGATGGCTTACACGCGATCAGCCCGATCTGGAAGAGGCACGCGAGGCGGCCATGAGGATTGTGAAAGACGGGACGCGTGCCGCGGAAATCATCAGCCGGATCCGCCTTCTCTTCAAGAAGGGTACTCCGACGCGGGAGTTGGTTGATGTAAACGGTATCATTCGAGAGATGATCGTCCTCCTGCGCGGCGAGGCATTGCGATACAACATTTCATTCCGGACGGAGCTGGCGGAAGATCTCCCTCAGTTCATCGGAGATCGCGTGCAATTGCAACAGGTCATGATGAATTTAATCATTAACAGCATCGACGCGATGAAGGATGTGGATGGTGGACGGGAGATCGCCATCGAGTCGCAGCGAGCGGAAAACGACCATATTGTGGTGTCCGTCAGCGATAGCGGCGTGGGACTGCCCGCGCAGCAGACGGACCAGATTTTCAATGCGTTCTTTACGACGAAGCCTCAGGGGACCGGCATGGGATTGTCCATCAGCCGAACTATCGTTGAATCACATGGTGGCCGTTTGTGGGCTGCCAACAGCTCTCCGCGCGGCGCGAGTTTTTACCTTAGCCTACCCACCAAAAACAACGCACAGAAAGACGCCCGCTAGCCATCAATCGCTACTGGCCGTGCGGTGACGAAGCAGTTTAGTGAGCCGTACACCGCTTTAGCCGCCATGTCCCGAGAAGTCATTTGGCCTTCCCTTGATTCCCACATAACGATAAGTCGTTTGTCAGGACTTGCAAGCCGCTCCGTGGATACTGGCTGTCCTGTCCGACCGCTGATCCATTGCGCTGATTCCTAATCCAGCGGCTCCCTTCCTCAATTAGGCCTGCGATCTTTCTGTAGAAACCGTGGCTGCTGTTTTCTCTCTCGCTGCCATAAACGCTACAACGCCAAAAGTGAGCGTGTCTTGAGAAGTTCGCTTAGCGTCATGTGGGTTTTGCTCGATTCTCAGATTCCGACAATGCAGGGTTTATCGGAATGTGCCCTCGCTCAGATTTGCTACCCAGGACTGATTTGCACTACACGGGCGGTTAGCGCTAATCACATTTTGGCGCTAAACGCGCCGGAAAAGTCATTTCCGCTTGGCTACAATGGAGTAGATTCTCGAGCTAGCCTAAGATATTAGATACCGTGAGGATTCCCTCGAACGAACTCTTTGCCGTCCTGATTGCAACCAGCTTCGCAGCCGGACTCAACGTGTACGCAACGGTGGCGACGCTGGGTCTTCTGGCTCATGCTGGTGTGATCCCACTGCCAGCAGCTTTGCACATACTCTCCAGTTGGTACGTGATTGCGTGCTCCGTCGTCCTTTTTTTGATAGAGTTCTTCGCAGACAAATTTCCTGTTTTTGATCTGCTGTGGAACGCTCTCCATACATTTGTGCGAATCCCAGCAGCAGCACTGCTCGCCTATGCCGCCACTGCCCAGCTCTCATCAGGAATGCAACTGCTTGCCACACTGTTGGGAGGAACGATTGCACTGGTAGCACACGGTGGTAAGACCGCCGTTCGTGCAGCTCTGACTCCGTATCCGGAACCCTTTTCGAATTTCATATTGAGCTTGGGGGAGGACGCGCTCGCTGTGTTCCTTGCATGGTTTGCCACGAGGCATCCTTATTTGGCCGCGACGATCGCACTCGCATTCATATTGGTGATCGTCGTTTTGATGCGCTGGGTCGTGGACGCCCTTCGCAGTATGTTCCGCAGGACCAAGGAGCAAATCGATCTTCTTTTTAACGGAGTTTGACGACCTGTTCCACAAACCGATTGTGGACCGCTCCTGGCCGAATGAAGACTCTCTGCAACAATTCCAGGAATAGTGGTCTCTAGCGAGACACCGCCTCACCCAGCCGTGACCGTTCCTGGCAGCACCTGAACCTCTTGACACTTCATTTTCATTTGCCGTAGGGCACGGCTGCGCGATGACGCTGGTTTTCGTGAGCACGGCTAATTTTGCTTTGCGCGGCCTGAATGATGCCAGTTTGGACTGTGTGCTCGAAATCCGCGAGGCAACTTTTCTAAACTTTAGACGTCATTCTGTGAACGGTGCCTCGTGTGAGCATGCTAATCCGGAAGTTGGCAGAATTCGGTCGATCTTTCCGGGATTGAGGTGTGCCCGTTAGCGCCAATCGCAAAAGGCATGGTACTAGCAAACGAGCTATAGCATACTTGCGCTGCCAGCAGCTTGGGACTCAAGTTGGGCAGCCCGGGAGAGAAGCTAGATGCGGATACCAAAAAACCGACTCGCCGTTCTTCGCGAGCACATCAAGGCCGAGAGCACACACGATATGGAAGCGCTCCTTGAGGGAATGACCGCCGACTGCTTTAACGATGTTTGCTGCGTGCCGAAACCCTTCGTCGGTCCTAAAAAGGTGGCCGAGCGATATAGGAAACATTGGGCCGGCTTTCCCGATTTCAAGGTCCGCGTAAAGCGATTCCTTGCGGCGGATGACAAGTGCATCGTGACCGAAAACGAGTGGAGCGGGACCCATCGGGGCACGTTTCTCGGCCTTCGTTCTACCGGAAAACGTGTGCGAGTGCGGGCGCTGGTCGTGTGGCACTTTCGAGGGAACAAACTCTGGGGCGAAACAGTCTTTTTTGATATGGGGTCGATCCAGAGGCAAATCGGCGCAAAAGTCGCAGTAGCCGCGCGCCGCAGGTCACACTCGGATTGAATTTGACATCCTCTACTATTCAACCATGGTATCGCTCACTTAGCCGCACCCAATGGAATACGCTCTTGGCGTCGAATCTTGGTTGGGTGTTTGACGGCTTTGAGGCGTATGCATTAATTCTGACAGCTAGCGTGGCACTCCATCAGTTGCTCCCTCCCAGACAATATTCGCAAATCCCGGCCTATGCGGGTGCGGTCATCGCCACGACATTGTGCGGCTGGGCCATCGGAGGCATGTCGGGCGGCATCCTCGCCGACTATATCGGCCGCAAGAGGACGATGATTTACGCCATTCTTACCTATTCGATCATGACCGGACTCAGCGCGTTTTCCTGGAATTGGACTTCCTTTGCCGTCCTTCGTTTTCTTGCCGGGTTGGCCATCGGATCCGAGTGGGTAACCGGCACTTCCATGACCGCTGAATTCTGGCCGGATTGTGCACGCGGTAAAGGCAGCGGGCTATTCCAGTGTGGTTTCGGAATCGGCTTCTTCCTTGCCTCCCTCCTTTGGCTCTTCATTGGCGCGAGCGGTCCCGGTGCGTGGCGAACCATGTACCTGATTGGAGTACTTCCGGCACTGCTAACTCTTTGGATTCGGCGTGCCATCCCGGAATCGACTCTTTGGGAGAAGGCGAATGAGCAACGCAGAGCTGCAAACCAACGGAAGCGACGAGGTTACGCTGCAATGGCGGATGACCGTGCCCTGACACGCTTTTCATTTCTCGACTTATTCGCCTCGCCAACGATCCGTAAGAGGACGACGATAGCATTCCTCATGGCTACGGCCTCAGCCGTCGGATTCTGGGGGATCTCGACCTGGGTTCCTCCTTACATTGGCTCGGTGGCGGCGAGTGTTGGTCTTTCATCAACGCAGTGGGCGAGTTTCACCGGATTGACTTATAACGCCGGAGCGATCGCTGGATATGTCAGCTTGGGTTTTCTGGCCGACGCATTTGGGCGAAGGCCGGTCACACTCGCTTACTTCGCGTGTTCACTCTTAGCTACGCCACTCTTATTCCTTTGGACGCACGAGCTTCATCTTCTCGTTATGGTTTCAGCGATCGTCGGGTTCTTTGGCTCGGGACAACTTACCTGGCTGTCGACGTGGCTTCCCGAACTTTACCCAACGCGCATGCGCGCTACTGCCCTGGGGTTCATCTTCAATGCGCCTCGATTGATCGCTGCTGGAGGCACGCTTATGGCCGGCAGGTTGATCGTGAGATTTGGCGGCTATGGGAATGCTGCAATGATTGTGGCCACAATTTATCTGTTGGGTCTCGCAGTTGGACCGTTCTTACCTGAGACTCGTGGCAAATCGTTACCGGAAGCAACCTGAGTTTGGGAACGGTGTACGGAAGCACGATCAAAGTGGCAAGCGGTTGAGAGTGCTGCCGGAAAGGTCGTGGCTGCTAAGGGCGGTCTCCTGAGACACCGAATCATGGTGGAACAAACCGCCAATTCCGCTGTCCGATCTTTTCAAACGCCTCTAATTACAACCCCCTCCACATTGAAAGGTAATGCAACAGAATCTATGTTTTGTTGCGTTTGTTCAAATCTCTACTTCGATTCTTCGGGACTTAGGACGCCTCAACGAGGGAAGCAATCGAGTGTAATGTTGCATTTCCTCTCTCGCTTTCAGCATTCGTCCCAGACTGCGGGTCGCACGGGCCGCACCTCTGTCTCACCCTTAATTTCTTCTACCGCGATGCGGTAGGTTATAGGATTTCGTCTCAGACCCCACAAATCGCCTTGCAGCTCACTCCGCTTGCCACGATGCGCCGCGCGTCAGTGCCCCGTTCCAAAACGCAGGAAAGGGAATTTGGAACGCGATAGAGGTGTCGTTTGACGCTTCCGGCCAGATTCCGAGAATTTCTCGGACAGAATCGTGATTCGGACTTATTGCTAATAAACGACCTTAACTTTCGGGGGTGGTGTCACGATTGTCACTGAATCGGGAAGATCAAATTTGCAGATACTTGATGGGTAATCATATTTCGGGTCCCCCTCAAGCCTAAAGTGGTATGTGACCGTCACCTCTGACGACTCGGGACCGGCTTGAAAGCGCCAGGTGAGGAGTTACGGTCAAGAGCAAGAGAGCAATCAGCAGTCCACGTGCAGGCATGAGATGCTTCCTTGCCCTGCACTCTACAACTTCTAGAGTCCTGCGGCGGACCATACATAGCGGTAATCCCGTTTCACACTTATTGATGATAGGCTTATCTTCTCGCGACCCAAAACGCTACAAAAACCAACAAAATTCATTCTTTTTCACTAGGGGGGCTTGCGTTGTGACCACATGCTGACACGCTCCGAAATTTTGGACATGGACAGTGGGATTTCGTCGGCATGCCCCGGAACTTATGCGCCCCAATCAACGATCCAGATTATTCAGCGGGAATGAGTTACCTCGCGTAGGCCAATGATGGAGTGATTGGAACCTTGAGTGCTCTTTTTACCTTGGAAGTTGCTATGCGTAAGAGCGAACGTGAATTGCACAAATCTAGGACCCCCATCGAGCGAATTTTCTACGATGTATTCAAACGCGAGATGATCACAGCGGAGCGCCGCGTTCTCCTTGCAAAGCCCAAAAAGGTTAGCAAGTGAAATTGATCCGACTGCCAAACCTGAAACCCTAGCCCTCGCATTTGAACATAGTAGACCGAGACCGACAGCGTGTCGCCTCGCGACCGCCGCAAGTATGAGCGCTTTTGGGAGGACACCATGGATGTCTACAATCGCTTTGAAAGAGTTCGAGCAGCTATAGAGCAACTCGGTCCGGCAGACCACGTCTGCACGTTGTACGACCAGCGCGATGAGGAGTTGGCGATCGCCGTCTCGTATGTCCGCGCCGGCCTTGAGCGCAGTGAGCTTTGTGTCTGTGTAGTCGACGATGGCGGACAGAACATCATCGAGGCGCTCGAGTCCGAGGGCATCGATACGGGCGCCGAGATGCGCAAAGGAAGGCTAGTGATGTTCGAGAAGCCGCTCGCGCAGGGGCTCAAGACGCAGGACATGCTTAGGAAGATTGAGCATTACGCCGGAGGGGCCCGCAGCGCCGGCCATGCCGGCTTCCGGATTGTCGGAGAAATGACCTGGGCGCTGGACGGCGACCTGAAAGCGCTCGCCGAGTTCGAGGCGCGGCTCAACTTCAACCGCGTCTGGGAACGTCACGCTTGCGTCGGCCTATGTCAATTCGATGTGCGGCGGTTCACTCCCGAGACGCTTCGCGAGATCATCATCGTTCACCCGCTCGTGGTCATCGGTGACCGGGTCTGCCGAAATCCCTATTATGTAACGCCCGAGCGGTACCTCTCGCCCGAGTGGCCGTCGCATGAAGTCGATTGGATGATGACGAACCTCGAGGAGCTTCAGGAGGCACAGGACAGCCTGGAAGCGTCGCGGGAGCGCTACCGCGCATTATCAGGACGACTTTTGCGGTTGCAGGACGAAGAGCGAAGAAGAATCGCGCGGGACTTGCACGACTCCACTGGTCAAGACCTCGTCGCGTTGGCAACCATGCTTAGTCAACTCGGTCGTTCAATTCCCTCGGACGAACGAAAATCGCGGCGCCTTCTTTCCCAATGTAGGGCATTGGCGGATGGCTGTATCCGTGACATCCGCACTCTTTCTTACGTGTTGCACCCACCGGCGTTGGATGAGGCTGGTTTAGGGGATGCAATTCGTGATTATGTGAACGGCTTCACCAAGAGAAGTGGAATTCAGGTGGAGCTGGAGCTGTCATCGCGTCTCGGACGAATGACCGGTGATGTGGAGTTGACTTTGTATCGAGTCCTGCAAGAGAGCCTCACCAACATCCAGCGCCATTCGGGAAGTCAGCAAGCAAAGGTACGCATTCATTGCAATTCGCACCTCATCATGGAAATTAGTGATTTAGGCAGAGGACTCTCTACAGTTACACAGAAACAGAAAGAGGAGTCCCGTCTCGACATTGGTGTCGGCATTCCTAGCATGCGGGAACGAGTGCAGCTGATCGGCGGTCGGCTTGATGTTGAATCTAGCAGTAACGGCACAACAGTAAGGGTGACACTTTCTTTCGGAGGAGAACATGAAAAAACTCCGAATTCTGGCAACTGACGATCGCGGGGTGGTGCGACGTGGTTTGGAAATAAGCATCTGCGAACTCAACTAATTCTCCGTTGCCGGTCTCTGCCTCAAGCACGATGTGGCGCATCCGCCGACTATGTGGCGGCAGCCGACCCAGCGCCGAGTCCGAAATAAGTTGAATAGGCACCATTGAATATCTTCAAGACGGGCATCAGTCATTTTAATCGGTAACACAAACGGGCCAAGTCCGCTTATCGGTGCGCCGTGAAAAGGCGCTGGTCCACAGCGGGGGTAAATCCGCCCGGGAACTGGTTCGCTCCACCCGGCAGCAATCAGAGCAGCAGTGGAGGCAACGAAACTGCTGAAGCCTCTGGTGTAGAGGGTCGCCAAAGGCGACTTGGCAAGCGTGCAGGCCGTAACGTGAGTGAACGCTGAGCAGGCCTCGAAAAGACTAACGCAGGAGCCGACCCGCCCGATAACGAGGGAAGGCCGAAGTTGGATGGAATCGTACGAGCGAACAAATTCCATCAGATCTGCCGGGGTAATGGCGACGGCATGCAGGCAAAGTGGACCATGCGCAACACGGGAAGTCCCAGCGGTGATCGCGGTCCGGATCAACTGGCAACTCGTGAGAGAAGGGCCGGGCCGTTTGGGATGGCGGAGAGGCTCGTAGTACCGACGAAGCCGGGTAATTCCGGTGGAGGGAAGGAGCCTCAGTTGAAGGCGGACGCAAGAAGCGACGAGGGAACGGGAGATTGGCGATGAGCCTGATAACTCCCAAGTTGTTTTCAGAAGTTGCAGACGGCGTCACATGCAATGGCTACGGCGATTGTGTGAGTCTTCTCCGAGAGCCGGATGCGGGAAATCCGCATGTCCGGTTCGATGAGCGGGGTGTGGAACCGGAAGCATGGTGGGGCTAGTGAGGCACCGACGAACGAAAGAGTCGGCAAACGGATAGGCCGCCCCTAAACCACCGCGCCACACCTCGACTCTACTCATCTGAGATTTTGGGTGGAATCCGTTTCGGGCCACATTCCGAAAACGCAGACGAGTCAAAATCACTTATTTCGCCGCGCCTCATACTTTTCTTTGAATTTCTCAATCGCTGCTCCAGCGCCGAGTATGGCGAAGAACGGGAAGAACCAATAGTGCGAACCTAGCAATTGTGCGGCCTCTTCAATAGTCCCGTAGGTTGTCTTGGTCCATGGTAAAGGTCCAGTCCACCCTTTTTCTGGTTCCGGTTCACGCGGACGCTTCACTGAGCAGTAGCCAATTAGCCCGAACGACCAAACAAGTGTAGCCAGACAACCTGTGCCGCCAATAGATTTCAGAACAATTGACCATATTTGCCGCGGTTTACGGTAAAGGAAACGCAGGACGCAATCTTATGCCAGTCCTAGTTTCTTGAAGCTGTTGGAAGCCCCTCCGTTCGCATTTAGTTAGCTGCGCGTTGGACGTAGCTCGCTGAGTCTTGCTCACAAGTACGAAGCCAAGTCCGTCAACGACACTTATGGACATTTCGCGGGCGATGCCGTCCTTCGGCAAATCACGAAAAGAATTCAGGTGGAGGTGCGGCCTTATGACGCTATTGGCCGGTATGGAGGCGAAGAGTTCCTGATCCACCTGCCCGGATGCAATGGTACAGATACCCGAGCAAAAACCCAGCGGCTGCGGGATGCAATTTTCCGCAAACCCGTTGCGACATCGGCGGGGAATCTAAGCGCCACCGTCAGCATTGGCGGCGTTGCTACCTCGGATTGGCCGGATGAAACTGCGAATCAACTTTTACAAATGGCCGATTCGGACTTTTACCGCGCGAAAGAGGAAGGGCGGAATCGTACCTCAATGGCGGCAGCCGCGGATCATGACGAGGCGCATCACAATACCTTGGAGTTCTCGTCTCCGGGTCCCGAAAAGGAATAACATTTTTTTTGATTTTGATGGCCTCAAGAATTGGAACGCACAGTAAAACTTTGCGGCGATTCGTTGCCGACGATTTCTACGCGCTGCACCCCGCCCCAGCGAATATGTTCCTGCTCGAAACGGATTTGAAGTCGGCGGCGCAACTCGCGCGCCGCGTCATCCTGCCGTCCGGGAATTGTGCGAAGCACCAGCCGCAGCGTTGATCCGGCAGGTCCGAGTGACTCCACCCCCAGGGCGCGCGGCCCGTCCACGAAGACCGGCGTCCAGGATGCATCGGCGCGAAGTTCGGCGCACGCGCGTTCCAGCGCCGCGAGCGCCGCATCGGACGATGTCTCCTGCGGGATGGAAATGTCGACGAACACCTGGCCCCAGTCGCGGCTGAGGTTTGAGACCTGGGCAATCTCTCCATTGGGGATACTGACCACGGCACCCTGAATATCGCGGACCACGGTGCGGCGCAGCGTCATGTGTTCGACGCGTCCTACCACGGTTCCGATCCTCACGGATTCCCCCATCACGAACTGATCCTCAACAATGATAAAAAAACCATTAATAAGATCGCGAACCAAATGTTGAGCGCCGAAACCCACCGCCAGGCTCGCCAACCCTGCTGCCGCCGCAAGGGGCGTAACATTGAAACCGAACTCCGGCAATGCCGTGAGAATTGCGCCGACGACGATGACCGCGGTTCCCGCGCTGTAAACCATCCCTGCCAGTGTTTTTACGTGGTGCTCGCGCATGCGCGCGATCCGGCCCAAACTCTCACTCCCGGCGACTGGAATTAAACGGCGCGTTAGGGAACGCAGTAGCCGATTCAAGATCAGGGCGATCAATACAATGGCGGCGATGCGAATTCCGCGTTCCGCTGCAAAATCTGTCCATTTGGCTACGTTTGGGTTCATAATATTCGGCGGCAATTATAGCACCGTGATTCGTCCAAAGATGAAGGATGCCAGCCGCGATTGCGGCTGAGGAGAACTCGTTGAAAACCGGGCGCAGGATTTTTCTTTCCGGCTTTGCCGTAGCGCTGGCCGGACCGCGGGCCCTGCTGGACACCGCGCAGGGGCAACGGCGTGACAAACCTTCCCGCCTTCCGCAAGTGCCCGACGCCAGCGATTCCAGCGGAACGGACGATATTCCTCTGCCGCCACGGTCAAGTCCAAAAACGCAACTTAAGGAAGACCAGAAAGTATTGAGGCACGATGTTGACCGCCTGCTGCAAATGGCCACAGACTTGAAGGATGAATCGGACAAGACGCCGGAGACCGATGTTTTATCGCTTTCCATGGTCAAAAAGGCGGAAGATATCGAAAAGCTGGCGCGCCAGATCAAAGAACGAATTCGTCAAAGCTGAAAAATTCCCTCTCGACTGGTTCCCCTCGTTGAACTCCCTGAAAATGCAACGAATCTGTCGCTGCGGCGTGTGACCGTCGTCACGGTGCACTGTGACCGGTGTCATGGCTGAATTCCGCCCATTCTTCTATCTTCATGAATGAGAAGAGAGCCGAGAAATCGCCGCGAGGCGCTAACTCAGGCTCGGGCGTGGGATGAGCAATGTATCTGACGGATAGGCCCGGAAGATTCGAGGATAGTCCAATGCGAAGTCACCATCTTCTTTTCCTTGCCGAAACGCAGCCGATGATTAGACCAAGGACGCACATTGTCCTGGAGCCGCCGAAACTAGAGCCGCTGCACGAAGTGTTTGCCGAAGCGATGCTCGAGGATACCTCCACGCACCAACGGCGCGGCGCTTTTGACTGGGTAGTATCGATCGGTGTCCACTTCGCAATCTTGTCCTTGCTATTGATTTTGCCGCTTTATTTCACGACCGGGCTCGATTCCCGGAAGTTAAATCTGACGTTTCTGGCTACTCCGACCATGCCTCCGGGTCCTCCCCCTGCGCCCCTGACTACCACAGCCGTGCGCCCTGTCCGGGTTGCACCAGTGCGGCAACTAACACCTGGACGGCTGACAGCCCCCTCCTTCATCCCAAAGGCCGTCGTAACCACTCCAGAGCCCGCAGTTGCACCCTCGGACGAAGCGCTGATGGGCGTACCCGGAGGAGTTCCAGGAGGCCAGATGGGAGGAGTCCTCGGAGGTGTGCTCGGAGGTCTTTCGAAGGGTCCGCCGCCTGCCCCGCTTGCCGCTGCGGCACCCAAGGAGGCAGTGCGCGTGGGTGGCGATGTGAAAGCGCCGCGCCTGCTCTTTGGGCCCGATCCGGAATATCCAGTTCTGGCGAGGCAGTCTCACCTTTCCGGCATCGTCATCATCGAGGCGGTCATTGACGAGCACGGCAAAGTGACAGCGATGCGCGCGGTCAGCGGGCATCCGCTCTTGATCCCTGCTGCAATGAACGCCGTTTCGAAAAGAAAGTATCAACCAACGATCCTCGATGGCGAGGCGACACCGATTGATCTGAGAGTGGAGATCAGCTTTAAATTTTCGTAGCTCGCAGAAGGCGCGGAGGATTCGACAAGCCACACGATAATGATTCAACGAATTTGCAAGATTGCTTAATTGACTAGCTTTCGCGCTTGCCCATCGTCCTGGTTATCGTCAGTCACCTTATATTGCTCGATCAATCCCCGCAACTGTGTTGACATCTGGGCCAGCCGTTGCGCCGCCTTCATCGAGTCGCTGGCGCTCGAAGTTGTTCCCCGCGCTGCTTGGGAAACCCTGCAATGTTCTGGGTGATCTCATTCGAGGCCTTTGCGGCCTCGGTAATGTGAAGCCGCCTCGCCTGATCTACACGCCTGACCCGGTGTATCCGCTTCTTGCCAGGCAGACTCACATTTCCGGGATTGTGGTCATCGAGGCGGTCATTGATGAGCAAGGCAAAGTGACGGGCATGCGCTTCATCAGCGGGTACCCGCCTCTAATCCCAGCGGCCTTGAGCGCCGTTTCGAATAGAAGATACGAACCGACCATCCTCGATGGCGAGCCGATGCCAATTGATTTGAGGGTGGAGATCAACTTTAGTTTTACCTAGCTCGCAGCCACTTGGCAGGAAAGCCGGCGCCGATCATTTACGGTGTGGCCCGGGCCGGTGGGCTGCCGCCCGACTTCCAAAAAGCTTCCGGTGGTTTTTTTCTGGAGGTTGAAAGGGGAAAAATGGTGCGGCTGGGGAGATTCGAACTCCCGACCTCGTGCTTCGGAGGCACGCGCTCTATCCATCTGAGCTACAGCCGCTTGGTTCCTTTATATCATGCGTTCTGGTTTGGGCGCATGGGTGCTCTTAATTTTGGAACTTGGTATAGGCGAAGGGTGACGGCTGCCTGTTACTGCTCTATACCATCCGCGACGATGGAGTGGCCACTCACCTTTACGTCTATTGAAATGGGAGGACGGAGACTGCCGCCTTGCACGATTTCTCCGCGAGCCCAGGTGTTGCCTTCGAGCGGCCCGACTTTCAGAGGGTCGAAGACAGTGTTTTCGCAGGGACTCACAACCATGGGATGACTGGCCTTGAATCGATATTGCGTGGAAAGCCTCGAGAGATCGGTCACGTATTCCAAATCACATTGGCCGAATGGCGCTCGCAGGGAAAATGCCCAGAAGTCTTCGCCGGGCAGCCGGATCACGATGGCGTTGATTTTTTCCTGCGTGAGGGGATTCACAAAAATGAACTTCTTCGCGGCCCACGGCTTGGAAAGCTCGTCGAGGGTCGCAGCCACCGTTGGGCCCTCGTGAGCTGCTGCAACGGGATTTGGCTGCGGGGAAGGCGACTGTTCCGCGACGTCCGAATCAGACGACGAGTTTATTGCGCTTCGCGATTTCGGCTTGAAAGTCCAAAAAGTTGTGGCGCCGAGCAACACGACGACGGCAATGCCTCCACCAATTTGAAACT
>Ga0207040_1061_pt1 | contig 33260 bp, 31 predicted proteins | sample Alteio_BWMinCont_72_FD_153279 | JGI IMG/M metagenome (GOLD analysis project Ga0207040, IMG submission 153279) | Enriched cells from forest soil in Barre Woods Harvard Forest LTER site, Petersham, Massachusetts, United States -... | ecosystem: Environmental > Terrestrial > Soil > Temperate forest >... | reverse complement strand
GAGTACTGATCCTGGCGCGTGCCGTGGCGGACGCTCCGCAGGGACCTGAGGAAAATTCGACGGAAGGAAAAGCCGTCTTAGCCGGCGAACAGGAAAAATCGAAGCAGGAAGACTGGCTGCTCGTCTTGCGCACTATAAATTCGTTGCCGGCAATGGACGACGGCCCGGCGCCGCCGATCAATGGCCCGGCCGTAGTAAAAGCAGCGACGGGTGACTCTGTCAGCGGCGGACCCGTTCTGGCGCAATCAGTCCCAGGGGCAATGAGTGATCCGGCGGGGCCCATCGCAGGTTGGGTGCTGGCGCGATTCATTGAACTCGACTTGCCGGGCCCTGTAAAAGATTATGCCAGTTCCGCCGATCTGCACGTGGTGGCGTGGTTCGAACTGAATCGCGTGCCGGATGGCTCCGGCGGCGAAGCGCCACAATACCTGGTGGCGGGATCGCATGGCGGCGAAGGCAGCGCTTGCGACTTCACCATGCTGCGCGTATACACGTGGAGCATGGTGCGCAAGCGCTACGAAACCGCGTACGTGGAAAGCGATCTGTGCGGGCGCTTGCCGATTCGCACGTCGAGCGGCGCCAAGGGCCCGGATTTCCACTTTTCCGATGTGAACGAAGGCGGTGCGGATAGAAAGTATGTCATGTTGCAGACGTCCATCCGGCGAGTGAAAGACGCTACTGCGCATTCTCGCAGGCCCTAGTATGACAGGCGTTTGCCTGTCTGGTTTCGGCCTTGCAATATTCAAAGGCAGACAGGCTGACGCCTGTCCTACTGAAAAAGTTCGCGCGTCTTCGGAATGTAATTTTAAAAATGGCAAATTCAAATTCCGATCCGATTCGATGGAAGTTTCCTCAAGCGGTGCTGCTGATCGTCTTCTTTCTCATATCTTGCGGGAATCGCGCGAACCCGGCGCCGAAACCCCAGCAGCCTCCGCCGCCTTTTGAATTCCTCGGCGCTTGGGGAGATAAAGGCGAAGGCCCGGGCAAACTCGACGCGCCGGTGGCATTTGCGTCCGATTCGCTGGGCAATATTTTCTTCGCCGATCCGGGCGCCGGGTTCGTCCACAAATTTGAAACGAGCGGAACTCCGCTACAATCTTTTGAGGACTCGCGTTTGCGGCATGCCGCGGGAATCGCGGTAGACGCCGGTGGCGCAATTTATGTTTCCGACGCCCAACTAGGCAATATCCACGTCTTCTTTCCCGACGGAACTTTTTTTCAGTCCTGGCGGGCTGCCGCGCAGCGGCATTTTTCCGGCGCGCTCGGATTCGGCGCTGATGAAGAGGGAACCCTCTATGTGCCCGATCCCGCGAATTCTCGCATCCAGAAATTCAACAGCCACGGACGTCTCGTAAAATCCTGGCCGGCCCCGCAAAAAGCGCTTTCTGCGGAGGAGCGGCCATCGTGGGTTTCCGTGGAACCGGATAATTTCATATATGTGGCTTACTTCAGCACCGGGCGGATTGAGAAATTTTCCGCCGATGGTTCGCCGGTCGCCTCATGGCCCGCGGCGAATTCCTCGTCCGGAGAATCCACTCCGATCAGCGGTTTTGCCGCGACCGGCGAATTTGTATTTACGATGGCCGCTTCGTCTTCGGAGATTCGCGTTTGGACCCTGGATGGACAGCATAAACTCGATGCGGACCTGGGGGCAAACCTCGGCAAAATCGCCGCGCCTCAACTCGCCGTGACGACTCACGAAGAGCTTCTGGTGTTCGATCCATCCGCGCCGAAAGTGTTCCGGTTTCGCATGCACCTGTACAATAAGGAGCCCCTATGACGCTGCTTCTTAGCGAAGCCGATGTTCGCTCCCTTTTGACAATGTCCATCGCGCTGGAAGTCGTGGAGGACTCCCTGCGCCAGCAGGGCAACGGCGAACTTGTTCTGCATTCTCGGCGTAGAGTTAAGCTTCCGGACAATGCGCTGCTGCATTACATGGCGGCCGGCGATTCCGTTCGGGGATATTTCGGGATAAAACTTTATACAGCGGTGCGAGGCGTCGCGCGTTTTGTCGTTCCGCTCTTCCGGTCGACGACGGGCGAGATGGCGGCGCTGATTGAGGCCGATGCTCTCGGCCAGATACGCACGGGAGCGGCGAGCGGTGTCGCGACCAAATATCTCGCAAATGGAACTTCGCGGATCGCCTGCATCATCGGCACCGGCTATCAGGCGCGAACGCAGCTTGAAGCCGTCGCAGCCGTCCGGCGCCTCGAGCTCGTCCGCGCATTCGGGCGCGATCCCGAGCGCCGCGAAAAGTTTTGCCGCGAGATGAGCGAACGGATCGGCGTTACGGTCGAACCCATGAAATCGGGAGAAGAAGCCGTGCGAGGCGCGGACATCCTTATCACCGCGACTTCCGCGACGAAGATTGTGCTCGAAGGCGCGTGGCTCGCGCCCGGCATGCACGTCAACGCCATGGGAGCGAATTGGCCGCAGAAACGCGAACTTGACGAGGCAGCGGTCGGCCGCGCGAATAAAATTGTGGTGGACTCCATCGAGCAGTCCACGATGGAAGCGGGCGACCTCATTCAGGCGTTCGGAGACGATGAGTCAAGATGGAACGAGATACAGGAGCTTGCGCAAATCGTCGCCGGTAAAGCACCTGGCAGAACGAGCGCCGATCAAGTCACGCTGTTCAAATCGAATGGAATCGCAACCTGGGATCTGGCGGCGGCTGTGCGCGTCTACGAAATGGCCGTCGCGCAAGGCATGGGCACGCCCATTTCCATCTGGCAATCTGAAAACAAATAGCTTTTTTGTAGCACAGGCTTCGGCCTGTGGGGTTTCGTACCTACCAAAGTCAAAAACCACAGGCTGAAGCCTGTGCTACATATGCCACTGGATATTTTATGGCCTGCGCAACACGAGACAACCTGCGATAAAATCATGCAAGGCTTGCTTCTTCTCCGTGAACGCCGCAAGAAGATACCCGATAAAAAATATGCCCGAAATTTGCCGGGCTAAATTACGAATTACCGCGCGGCCGAACGTGACGCGCTGGCCGTTCAGGTCCGTGACGTACAGTCTCAAGATTCGTTTGCCTGGCGTAGCCTGCCAACTCGAAGCTTCAAACACACTGTAGTAGAGGCATCCAAGCGCGGCTAATAGAGCAATCACGAGGGGTGCGGGCCGCGGCATATCCATCAGCGAACCAGAGCTCGGAGGGAGCAGCTTTTCAAATGTTGAAGGAAAGAAGGACGCAACCAGAATAAAAATGGTCACGATGAGGATGGTGTCGATGATACACGCGATCGCCCTCAGCCAAAAGCCGGCGAATCCGGGCCGTAGCGGCAACGCCGTAAGTTGCGGGACCGCGGGGATAACTTCCGGCGGGAGCGTGCTTTGTGGAACGTAAACAGGGCCGATCTGACCGACGTTCACAGGGGTTTCGCATTGAGGACAAACGCTGGCCCCTTTCGGAATTTCCGCTTGGCATTTTTCACAAATTAAAATCGCAGTCCTCCAGAGCGCACCACAAGCAACCTAACAGCCGAAGATTTGGTTTGCAATGAGTAGTCATTCGATTGGCAGTGACTCGATATTTGGCGACGATTTCTTTTATTCACAACTCGTCGACCCATCCGCGGATGGAATTGTGGCGCCGCATTCTTCCCGGCATGATTTGAAGTTGCGGCCAAGAGCCGGCGGGACGCCGGCGCCACGCAACCTGCGCACCCATCAGTAGGCGAGCAATTCGCGAATGGCAGTGACCAGGTCGCTGGTTTGCGGAAGGATTTCGTCTTCGAGCGTCGGCTGGTAGGCGCAAAAAGTGTCCATCGCCGCAACGCGGCGCACGGGCGCATCCAATTCATCAAACAGCTTGTCGGAAATGAGCGCAGCGATTTCGGCACCGTAGCCCCATGAGAGCATATCTTCATGGGCGACAATTACTCGATTGGTCTTCCGGACCGTGGCGGCAATCGCCTCCCAATCAAAAGGCGAGAGCGAGCGAAGATCGATAATTTCCACGGAGACACCTTCGCGTTCGAGGTGCGCCGCGGCAACTTCGGCGCGATGGACCACGGCGCCGTACGTGATGATGCTAACGTCGTTGCCTTCCCGCACGACACGAGCGCGCCCAAATGAAACGGTGTAATTCGGTCCGGGATAGGGCGAGCGGTTGTAGGGCTGGCGATACAAATGCTTGTGTTCGAGGAACAGCACGGGGTCATCGCAACGAATCGCCGTGCGCAACATGCCGCATAGATCGAGCGCGGTCGACGGCATCACCACGCGAATTCCCGGTGTGTGCGTGAAGAGCACTTCCCCGCTTTGACTGTGATAAATCGCGCCGCCTGTCAGGTAGCCGCCGGTAGCCACACGAATCACCGCAGGCGATTTGAACGCCCCATTCGAGCGCCAGCGAAATAAAGATAATTCGTTGCGCAGCTGCATCATCGCCGGCCAGATGTAGTCGAAGAACTGAATTTCCGCCACGGGCTTCAGCCCGCGAGCGGCCATGCCCAGCGCGCTCCCAACAATGCAGGCCTCGGCAATCGGTGTATTGAAGACGCGCCCGTATCCGAAGCGCCGCTGCAAGCCAATCGTGGCTTTGAAAACGCCGCCCTTCCCTTTCACGAATTCCAGGTCTTCTTCGTTGCAGCAATCGGCCACGTCCTCGCCGAGTACGACGATTCGTTCGTCGCGCGCCATCTCGTCGGCCAGCGTCGCGGAAATCATTTCCACCATCGTGCGCGGTTCTCCGGAAAACTGGGGAGCGGATTCAAAGTGACTAGAAACCGGATCGACGTCGGGAGAATATTGATTTACAAGAATGGATTCCTTGGCGGGCGGTTCAGCTGCGAGGGCCCGGTCGGAAGATTCGCGGACTTCCCCGTCCACTTCCGCTTCGATGGCTTCCAATTCTTTTTCATCGACGATGCCTTCGCGCACCAGAAAAAGTCCGAACTTGGGAATTGGATCGCGATGCGCCTCTTCCTGTCGCAAAGCGTCGGTTTTATAAAGTTTTTCGTCATCGGAAAGCGAATGAGAGTAGGGACGCGTGACGCGCGCATGCACCAGCGCCGGCCCCTTTCGCATCCGGCAATATTCCGCGGCGCGTTTGACAACCGCGTAGCTCGCAAGCGGATCGGTGCCGTCGCATTCTTCCAGAAAAAGCCCGGGATAATTCGCCACTAATTTCGCAATGTTGCCGCCAGCCGTCTGGAAATCTACCGGAACGGAAATCGCCCAGCCATTGTCTTCGATCATAAAGAGAATCGGAAGTTTGCGCAGGCAAGCGGAATTTAGCCCTTCAAAAAACTCGCCTTCGCTTGTGGAACCATCGCCGCCCGAAACGTACACAATCTCGTCGGGCTTGTGGCGCACATGTTCCCCAAGCGGCGCGTGCCGAGCCTCCTCCAGCGCGCGCGGGTATATCTCGAAATATTGCGTGGCTTCCGCCATGCCGACGGCTTGCGTGTACTGCATTCCCGTGGACGAAGACCGCGGAAGAATATTCAGCCGCGGGATGCCCCAGTGCGAGGGCATCTGCCGCCCGCCGGAACTCGGATCGTCCTTGGCACCCACCGCCTGAAGAAACATTTCAAGAGAAGTAACTCCCAGCGCGAGGCAAAGCGCGCGATCACGATAGTAGGGGTAAACCCAGTCGTGGCCGGGGCGAAGAACGAGGCCCGCGGCGGTCAAAACGCCTTCATGTCCTGCTCCGCTGATCTGGAAAAAGGTTTTGTTCTGGCGTTTCAGTTGAATTTCGCGGTCATCGATCCGCCGCGAAAGGTACATCGTGCGGTAAATACGAAGAAGATCCCTCCGTGACAGGCCGTGATACTTACTGGAATCAATTTTCGCCGTCTTGGAACGCGCCTGTACCGGCATCCGAATCACCTTGAGCTGAGCTAGGTCAGCTAGTTTCGGAAGTACAACCCATTATATCCAAACCCGGGCGCAGAGCGAACCCGATTTGAAACCACGGATTCACACGGATGAACACGGATAAAAAAAAGGAAGGAAAAATCCATGTCAGTACAAAAGAAGGAATCGATATCGGCTCCTTGCAGGAAATCCACTTAATCTTAGCCTGAAATCCGTGTTCATCCGTGTGAATCCGTGGTTCCAAATCTGGAGCAAAAAATCGCGGAGAGCGTTCCATCCCAGGGTGTGGTGCTGGGATGGATACGCTCGGCCGCGTTGCATGACGGCGCAACCGGGGGGATGAGCGCCGACATATTGCTAGCGCACAGCATCGCGGCAGCGAAGGTGCGCCCGCAATCTCAATAAATCCGCTGCGGTATCTTTTCTGGGTGAAGCAGGCAGCCATGAGCCTATCTCGCAGCCAGCACCTACGAGGCATAAAGTGGCTCCCGGTCCTACCCAAGAGCCTAGCGGCGGGAAGGGAAATAAAACGCTGGCCGAAAGGACAGGTTTGGGACGGGGTGTTTACGCTGTACGGACGAACAGGCTAAATGGGAACGCCTATCGGAGATCTCAATTGTGCGAGTAGAAGAATCTTGACGGAAAATATTGCATTGTGGCCATTCTGAGAGGTATAGTCCTCCCGCAAGATCAACATCGTCGAACTTCGAATAAATTTGGGCAGCCGCTACTTGATCGTGACTTCCGGGGCTTGGCATAACGCTTTTCGACCAACTGTTTGGCTCTTGTCTTGCCGCGCCTAATGCTTGATTCCAACGTGCCGAGGGGAGGCGAAGATGGGCATCCTATTCCTGAAGATTCTGGTGATGTGGTGGCTGGTTGGCATGGCGACGGGATTGAGCCTGGGCGCCGTCATTCGTAGAGGCGAGCGCGTTCGCACGGATGAGTTCCTCACGTATGTGTTTGGATCCATTGAGGCCTTGCAAACTTCCCGCAGTTAAGAATCCTGCCAGTCCGCGCCGCAAGAATTTTCAATCGAGTGAATCAAATAAGTCGGAGGTCGCTTTGAATTCCGGATCGCCTGCGCGGAATATGCGCGGTTTTGCATCTTTGAAAGGCTCTTCGGTCGGAATGCGTTCGATCCAGCGCTGGTGCGAAAGCTTTTCGTGGTCTGAAAAATCGAGGCGAACGATCAACCGAATTCGGCTAGGATCGCCCGTCGTGGAATCCTTGTGCGAATCTGAATCGCGCTTGGATTTTGATTTGCCGCCAGACTTGGCCTTCCCTTTTGCGGCGGGTTTCGCTGTGGCCGTTGAAGACTCGATAGGCGTAGAGTCCGATTTCGCTTCCGGCTCCCTGCGTTCAAACTTGACCTGGAGCTTTTTGTCGAGCCGGAATCCCTGCTTCCAGCCCTCAATCCGATGCCGCGCCTGCTGAGCGGCGCCTTCGTTAGCAGCAAAATCAAAAATTAAGAAGGAATGTGCCATGCCCTGAATATTGGCGGGCGATACGCCATGTGTCAAGACCGGAAGCTACTGTAGGACTGCCTTTCGACACCGCTTGTGCGTCCCAGTTGCGCCGAGTTATGCTTCGCGAGTATGCTGAAGCGGAGAGGACGCCCCCAAATTGCGTGAAGCAGTCCGCAGACTCGCAGCGATCACAGCCCTTCTGGCGCTGGTTCTGCCCGGCGTTTCCGTGCTGGCGGAATCGCTTTCGGCCGCCGATTTGCCTACCTGCTGCAATACGCTTTATTGCCCCGTACATCATCGCCAGATGGGCAATCTCCAAAAGGACAAGAGCAATTGCGACGGCATAGGTATGCCAAGACAAAACGATTGTTCGATGCGAGCCTGTGACGCTGCGCCGAATCCGATCGTTGGAATCGCTCCCTTTGTTGTCGTAACCCCTGTCGCACTTCGACGTCCCGTTGTCGCACCGGCCGCTGTTGCCCTGGCGGCGCAGTTCTTCCCTTTCGTCGCCACACACCCGTTAACCCCTCCTCCTCGCGCCTTCCCGAACTAACCGAACGAATCCCAGTTGAATTGCGAATTCTGGCGGATTACGCGCCGGCAGACGGCGACATTGTCTGGCTGTGTATTTAAGCGAGGATGAAAATGAATTTTAGGCATCTCGTTGTCTGGCTGGGAATCGTTTTTGCTTTTGTCCCATGCGCCGCGACATTTTTCACTGCGCGGGCGCACGCTGAAATTTTTGGCAACGTGCACGGCATCGTGCACGACCCTCAGCACCGGCCTATTCAGGATGCGGTAGTGGACCTGAAAGCGCTGCGCTCGGATTTGGTACTTCATCAGAAAACGAACGACAGCGGCGAGTTCGATTTCAGCGCCGTGCTGCTCGGCGAATACACCGTTACAGTGACCGTCGCTAATTTTCAGACGGCCTCACAAAGCGTCGTTGTGGCCTCGGGATCGAGCCCCGTTTTGCACTTTCAATTGGAAATTGCCAGCATCGCGGATAAAACGGTGGTCACCGGGGAACCCGTTAGCGCATCGGTCGAATCCGTCACGCCTACAACTCTTCTCAGCCGTGAGACGATTCAAAATACGCCCGGAGCCGACCGCACGAACAGCCTCTCGATCATCACGGAATATGTCCCTGGCTCGTACGTTACCCACGATCAACTTCACATTCGCGGCGGCCACCAGGTGAGCTGGCTGATCGACGGCGTTCCGGTTCCGAACACGAATATCGCCAGCAATGTGGGACCTCAGTTCGATCCCAAAGACATCGATTATATGGAAGTGCAAAGAGGCAGTTATGACGCGGATTACGGCGATCGAACGTATGGAGTCTTTAACGTAGTGCCGCGAACCGGGTTCGGGCGCGATAAAGAATGCGATCTCGTGGCAAGCTTTGGAAATTTCTTCCAGACGAACGACCAGATCAGTTGTGGCGGACACACGGAGCGTTTCGCCTATTACGGCAGCTTGAGCGGAAATCGAAGCAATCTTGGACTCCAGCCTCCGACGCCTGCGGTTCTACACGATGCGGAAAACGGCATCGGCGGATTTGGTTCTCTGATTTTCAACGTGGATCCGAAAGATCAATTGCGCTTAGTCGTGTCTTCGCGAAGAGATTATTATCAGATTCCAGTTTCGCCGGGCGTGATCACCGAGATTTCCGGCGCTCCAGGAGCAATTTCCATTAGTCCTTGTTCGCCCCCATCCGCTTGCGTCGACGGTAACGGCAATCCACAGGGAGGAATTTACCAATTCGATGGCCAGCAAGAGGCGGATACCTTTTTAAATTTCTCCTGGGTACGGACCATCAGCGCCAATGCCCTGCTGACGGTGTCTCCCTTCTTCCACTTCAATAGCGCGGACTACGCCGGCAACCGTAGTGATTTTCCGACAGACACGACCGACATCAGAACTTCCATTTATGCCGGGGCCCAAGTCACTTTCAGCGCGACCGTGGCGCGAAATAGCATCAGCGCCGGGTACTACGGCTTCTACCAGCATGACAATCAACTATTCGCAATTACATATACGGACGGCAGCGCCCCGAATCTTTCGCCCGACCGAGAAATCATCGGCGGGAATTTACAGGAATTTTGGGTCGAAGATAAATTTAAGGCCGCGTCGTGGCTGACGCTGAGCGGTGGCGTGAGGGAATCGTTTTTTTTGGGTGGCATCGCCGAAAATGCTACGAGTCCGCGCGCCGGAATTTCGCTCCGTATTCCAAAGATCGATTGGATATTCCATGGTTTCTACGGACATTTCTACCAGGCCCCGCCGTTGCTCACCTTCTCCGGCCCCGCGCTGGTAAATGCGGCGAGCGGGCAAGGCTACAGCTTTGGATCATTGCACGGCGAAAGGGACGAAGAATATCAATTCGGCGTGACCATCCCGTACAAAAGCTGGAGCCTTGACGCAGACACTTTTCGCACACGCGCAAACAATTTCTTCGATCACAATAATTTGGGCGAATCCAATGTGTTCATTCCAGTCACGCTGACAGAAGCGCTGATCCGCGGCTGGGAATTGACGCTAAAATCTCCGCGTCTTTGGAAAAGGGCTCAATTGCATCTGGCTTATTCTAACCAGATCGGCGAATCCAGAGGGAACATCACAGGCGGCCTTATCCCGACCGACAACATTCCCGCCATCGATTATCACCAATTGGATCATGACCAGCGGAATACGCTCAACGTGGGAGTACAAACCACTCTTGCCTGGCAGTCATTTATCTTCGCCAACGTTTACTACGGTTCGGGCTTCAGCAATGGCAATGGTCCAGCAGTGACGGGAATTGCTCCTTGTTGCTCCGCTCTGGATTACTTGCCCGCGCACACGACGGTCGATCTATCCGTCGGCAAGGATTTCGGCGAAAATGTCACCATTTCCGCAAGCGCTCTGAACGTGGGAAACCGGCGCATAATGCTCGACGATAGCTTGACCTTCGGCGGATTCCATTTCAATAACCCGCGCGAGATTTTTGTCGAGTTGCGTTACCGGTTTCATTATTAAGTGTGGATTGACTATCATGTAGCGAATGGCGCGAACCTCCGGGGCGCTTCCATTTGCGAATCAAGCTGCCGCGGAAGATTCAAAATAGAGTTAGGGGAATGATCATGCAGAAATCGGGAAGATCAAATTTGGTTCGCTTCGGCCTCCTGGTATCCGCTTTTCCAATCCTGGTCAGTTGCGGAAATTCGCGAAAAACGTACGTCCTGACCGGGCGCATCATTAGCAAGCTGCCCTCCAAACAATTACTTATCATCAACAATGACGACATTCCTGGATTCATGCCGGCGATGACGATGCCCTATGAGGTGAACGATCCCGATGGATTCGCGCAAGTCCAACCGTCCGACGTAATTCGCGCACAAGTCGTGGTGGAAAAACCAAATCAATTCTACTTGGAACATTTGATGGTGACAGGAAGGAGCGGGGCCGGATCTTCACCGTCCGCCGCGGCGCGGCACGTACTCATGGTCGGTGAAAAAGCTCCCGACGTCCCACTTGTAAATCAAGACGCCAAAACGCTACGCTTCAGTCAATTAAAAGGCAAAGCAGTTCTCCTCACGTTTATTTATACCCGTTGCCCTTTTCCGGACTACTGCCCTTTGCTGAGCCGACAATTCGCCGCCATCCAAAAGGACCTTGCAAATAATCCCGAGGACTTTAAAAGAACCCACCTGATTAGCATCAGCCTGGACCCGAACTACGACAAGGCGCCAATCCTGCGCGAGTATGGGCTTCCCTACGTGGAGCATGATGCCAAAGGTTTTCAACACTGGGATTTCGTTTCCACAACTCCGGACGATCTGCAAAAACTTGTCGGCAGTTTTGGTCTCGAATATTCCGAGGAAGACAGCCAAATATCACACAGCATGAATACAATTTTGCTGGCCCCGGACGGCACAGTTGCAAACATGTGGCCCGGTAACGAATGGAAACCGGACGAAGTTACCGAAGTCATGCGCCACACATTGGAACGACCTGAAACCACCGATGAACACAGATGAACACGGATCAAGAATAAAAGCGCTTTTGATTGAGCTGAATTCTTTCTTTTGTTGTCGATTCTTCAACTACTTGTTGCCCTTTCTCTTTCCTGCGGCTTTTATCCGTGTCGATTTGTGTTCCTGCCGCTGCGAGTGGCTCCCTCAAAATCGGCATGGGGGGAGCGGTCGCCCGCTCTCCCGTGCCACACCACCCGACGTGCGGGTCCGCAGCGGGCGGTTCAGAGGGTTACGCAAGGCCATCGAAGAGTCGAGGTAGCCCGAGAGAGTCGAAGTAGGCGAGCGGAAGCGCGAGGGACACGGCCGGGCTGTTCGCCACACCCCAGGGACCGTGCGGACTACCCGCTGTTTGTGCACCGAGTGCCTTACCAACCCCGCGTTGACGTCGCTTCCCGCACCGCTGCTTCCCACGTTTCCATTGCTTCCAGATCATGGACCGCAGACGATGGCGTATCCGTTGATCCAGTTGCTGCAGCAGTGAGGGAGTCTGACAGAAGCCGAAGTAACTCTTCCAGTCCCTTAAGTAGGCTACAAGTTCCTTCGTCATCTGTTCCAGACTGATTCCTCGCGTCCGTCGCGTCCGTTCCCGGATTTTCTGCTTGCAGCGCAACACGGCCTTCGGTGCGATGCGCCGTTTCGGTTCCTTGTTGTTGCTGAAGCTGAACCCCAAGAACTTTCGCTCGACTGGTCGAGCCACCGTACTCTTGGATTCGTTCACCTTGAGCTTGAGCCGCAGCGTGAGAAAGCCGGTGACACGATTCATCACCCGCTGACCCGCTCATCGGCTACGGACGTAGATGTTGCAGTCTTCCGCATACTGTACGAAGCGATGCTTGCGCCGTTCGAGCTCGCGGTGGAGGTCGTCGAGTACGATATTCGATAAAAGCGTGAGCGGGCCACCTTGCGGTGTTCCTTCCTCCGCCGGACTCACCAGCCCATTCTCCATCACTCCCACTTTCAAGAACGCTCCGATCAAGTGGAGCACTCTCTTGTCGGTCACCCGCCGTGCGATCGCCGCCATCCGTCTGTCGTGATGGACCCGATCAAAGAATTTCTCAAGATCGAGGTCTACCACCCAGCGATGGCCTGCGGCCATGCACTGCTGCGCTTTGGCTACCGCTTTCGGTTTTGCATTTTGCCGTGCGCGATTCGGTCCCTTCCTGAGAAGCCTTCGGAGCTTCACTCCTCCCCTCCTCAGTAAAGGCCAACCCTAGCTGGTTCTTCTGGCGCTTGTCGCTCATCGAGTCCTGCGTCCTACTTGTCGCTCCCTGCTGTTTGGGCCTTCATCGCTTGCGCGACTAGTACGCACGCTGCTGACTTCTGCCGCACGGTCAGAGTGAATCGCTTCACCCTCAGTCACGATTCCGTGACATGCAGCAGACCTCCCGAGGTAAGTTCGACCACCTTCCACGCACAACCGCCGGATTTACCGCCAGTGCCTTTGATGGACGTGGGCTTCGCGGTCATTTGCTCGCTCGCCCGGCACCGTTGGCCTCAAATCCAGTTCTTGTCCATCGGCTCGTATGTTTGCTCCGCGCTTCCTTCAGGTCCCATCTCACGATGACACTCTTGCGCTTCACTAACTCTTCTCCTCCATCAGGACGGGTAGAGGACTTTCGGCTCCAAGCTGTCGAACATGCTCGGCGCACCATATGACAAGGAGCCGCGATGGGAATCGCGGCTCCTGTTTATGCTGCGTTGAGATTACGGAACGAGCGCGCTAACCTCGCCGGAGTAACCGCTCTCCGTATTGCTGGAATCGACCGAGGTAACCACGAAGTAGTAGGTCGTTCCGCCCTGGACTGTGGAATCGCTGTACGAGGTCGCCGCAAGCGGTGTTGAGGTCAGTTTGGCGTAAGGCCCGCCGGATTGCTGTGAGGAGTACGCGTTGTATCCCATCACCTTGGACGTGCTCGGCAGCCAGGATAATCCAACCGAGTGATTCACGACCGCGACTCCCGTGCCCGACAGCGAGATCGAGTCCGGTGAATTTGTCGCGTTGCTGGCGACCGAAACGCTACCCGTCACGCTGCCCGAGCCGGATGGAGCGAAGGTTGCCGTCAAGGACGCCGTCTGTCCCGGAGTCAAGATCAGGCCGGAGGAAATTCCGCCCGCGTTGAAGCCCGCGCCGGAAACGGTGAGATTTGAAACCGTGATTGTGGAATTTCCCGCGTTCGTAAACATGACGGTCTTCGTGCTGTTGCTGGACACATTCACGCTGCCGAAGTTCAGCGAGGATGTAGTGCAACTGAGAAGATGCGTCGCTGCGCTCACGGTGAGCGTCGCGGCATCGCTTGTCGAGCTCCCCGCGCTATTGCTCGCCGCGACCGTGAACCGCGCGTTGTTGTCTGTCGTCGTTTCCGCCGGCGTCGAGTACGCGGACGAGGTCGCTCCGCTGATCGCCACGCCGTTCTTCTTCCACTGAAATGTCATAGGCGCTGTCCCGGCTGCCGCAACGGTGAACGATGCCGTGTTTCCGGCAATCACCGTCTTGCTGACCGGCTGCGATGTGATCGAGGGAGCTACGGCAGAAGGTGCTAGCGCCGCGTTGCACACACTTACATTGCCAATGGTGTCCACCGCCCCGAGATTATTCAGAGACGAAGTACTCGCTTGTTCAGAGCGAAATGCAAAATTGGTACCTATGGTCGCCTGCACGGAGCCAATCATTACGTACGCGGTATAGGTATGCGCAACTGCATTCACATCCAGAATGAAGTGGTATTTAGTGCCGGCAGAGTACGGAATTTTCGCGGCGGCCGCGAACACAGTGCTATTCCTGGCGTCGATGGTTCCGGTCTCATTGAACCGCACGATCGCAGCAAGATTGGTGTAGCCGCTGGCCGCTCCGAAAGAGAGGCCCATGGTGCCATTAATGGACGCCGCGGATGGTGTGGCGTCGAACGTAACCTGAAATTTTCCCGTCGCCGCCTGAGAAAGCGGATAATTTGCCCACGAGCCGTACGACGTAAAACACGTAGATGCGTGCGCCGCTGTTCCAAAAGCGAACATCATGGTCATAACGGCCGCAATGGTCTGAATTTTATTTTTGATCTTTTCCGTAATTCTGATGGTTTTCATTTTAGGTCCCCCAAACAAGACGCAGCTTAGTTCACGGTAGGAGCGCGATTCGACTGGTCATCGGGACGGAATAAGTACAGGCGAATGGCAAATTTTGTGACAGTCGCGTCTGGTCATATGGGCAGGGAAAAATGGCCCAGGTACACGCGAGAAAACTCGAGGAGCACAGACGCCCAAAATCAAAAAGAATTGCTGGGCGGGCACGGGGGAGAGCAGGAATAGTTCTGTCCAAATAAAAGACATCCAAATAAAAGACCGTTGCGCCGCATGCGTCGGCATGTTAGCGTAGCGAATAAAAGGCGAAGTGCAAAGGAGACAAGAATTGGCTCAATCTCTCGCAGTTCGGCCTACCAGGGACTCGGTCACGCTCGCGCAAGTGCGCGAAATCGTGGAACAGTTTGCCGAGCGCGACCGTCACGGCGAAATCATTACCGCCGTGCACCATATCCCTGCGAGCGATGCCAGCTTTGCGCCCATGCCGGAATGGGTACGCGCCGAACTGGCGCAAACGTATGCGGAAAAAGGCGTCACGCAGTTGTACAGCCACCAGGCTATGGCCGCTTCCGCCGTCCGGGACGGCCGTAACGTCGTGGTGGTCACGCCGACAGCCTCCGGAAAAACGCTGTGCTACAACCTCCCGGTCCTGAACGCGGTCCTTGAAAATCCAGATACGCGCGCGCTGTATGTATTCCCTACGAAAGCGCTGGCGCAGGATCAACTCGCCGAGTTGCATGACTTGTCCGCGCGTCTTGACAATCGCTTCGGAGTTTTTACCTACGACGGCGATACGCCGGCTGACGCGCGTAAGGCCATTCGCGAGCGTGGGCACATCGTGCTATCGAATCCGGACATGCTGCACACCGGCATCCTGCCGCATCACACGCGTTGGCAGCGGCTGTTTGAGAACTTGCGCTACGTCGTGCTGGACGAACTGCACACCTATCGCGGAGTGTTCGGCAGCCACCTGGCCAACGTGCTGCGGAGGCTGCGGCGCATCGCACGGTTCTACGGCTCGAATCCCCAATTTGTTTGCTCCTCGGCGACGATTGCGAATCCAGGTGAGCTGGCGTCCCGTCTCGCTGAAACTGATTTCGAGACGATTGAAGAAAATGGCGCGCCCGCAGGAGAGAAATTTTTCATCTTCTATAATCCGCCGGTGGTGAACCGTTTCCTGGGAATACGCCGCAGCTATATCAACGAGTCGTCGCGCGTCGCCCAGGAATTTCTGAAGCGAAATTTGCAGACCATCGTCTTCGCCAACTCACGCCTTCACACCGAAGTATTGCTCACCTATTTACAGCAGGCCAATCCCGTGCCGGCCGGCCGGCCGGCCGCGATTCGCGGCTATCGTGGCGGTTATCTTCCCAGCGAGCGCCGCGAAATCGAGCGCGGTTTGCGCGAAGGCCGCATTCGCGGCGTGGTCTCGACCAACGCGCTGGAGCTTGGGATTGATGTTGGTTCGCTCGACTCCACAATCATGGCCGGTTACGCCGGAACGATTGCCTCCACCTGGCAGCGCGCTGGGCGCACCGGACGCCGCAGCGGAAGCTCTTGCGCCGTGCTGGTCGCCTCCTCCGCGCCGCTCGATCAATACATCGTGCAGCACCCGGATTATTTTTTTGGCCGCTCGCCCGAACACGCGTTCGTCCAGCCGGACAATCTGGAAATTCTGATCAATCACCTCAAGTGCGCCGCCTTTGAATTACCGATCTCGGCCGACGAAACTTTTGGAAGCGTGGACGTCCCCGATCTTTGCGACCGGCTGGCCGAAGCGGGCTTTCTGCATCGCACCGGCGAACACTGGCACTGGACCCAGGAAGCCTATCCAGCCGACACCGTGAGCCTGCGCTCGGTCACGTCGGATAACTTCGTCATCGTGAACATCACGGAGGGCGCCGAAGTGATCGGCGAAGTGGATTTTTCAAGCGCGCTCACCACGGTTCACCCGAAGGCGATTTACCTGCACCAGGGACGGCAGTTTCACGTCGAAGCGCTAAATTTTGAAGAGCGGAAAGCATACGTGAAACGCGTCGATGTGGATTATTACACCGACGCGATCCGCTATACGCAGGTCCGCGTGCTGGAATGCGCGGCCAGCGAGCGCATCGAGGCAGGCGTCGCCGATGCACACGCCTCGCGATCCCACGGAGACGTGCTGGTCCGATCGCAGGTTATCGGCTTTAAGAAAATTAAATTTTTCACGAACGAAAACGTCGGCGACGGAAAACTCGAACTGCCGGAAAACGAAATGCACACAACGGCCTTCTGGCTGACCCTCGAACGCCCGCTCAGCGAATCGCTTCCCTTTTCCGTGAGCGACCGCCAGAGTGGAATGTTTGGTCTGCTGCATGCCCTGGAATCCATCGCTACTCTGCTCTTGATGTGCGATGCACGCGACCTCGGCACATCGATTGGAGAGCGCCCGCCGTCTCCCGGCTCGGAAATTGAATGGGAAGAAGCGGCAAGTCCCGAAGCCATAGCCGCCCTCGCGGAAAAGGAATTCTTCGAGCCCAATCTATATCTCTACGACGCGTATCCCGGAGGAATAGGATTTTCCGAGCCTTTGTACCGCGCGCACAGCATCCTGCTCGCAAAGACCCGCGAGCTGATCGCCGCCTGCCCCTGCGAAAACGGCTGCCCATCGTGCGTCGGCCCCGTGGGCGAGCGAGGCGAGCGCGCCAAAGAAGCAGCTCTGGCAATCCTCTCCCGTCTCGGCGCATAGAACCTCACTGGGAGAAATGGAACCACAGATAAACACAGATGAACACTGATAAGAGAAGGAAAAGACAAAACGATCCATTGATCACAATCGATTCAAATCTATTGTCGTTCCCCTTGCCAGAGCCCGGGGTTTTTCTTATCAGTGTTCATCTGCGGCTTCATTTTCCGAGCCTCTAATTTGAATAACGACGACAAATTCGCGCGGATCGCCGCGTTGCGCCCTCCGCGAACAAAGGAAGCTCCGGCGCTGAGTGTCTCGGAAGCTGCCCTCGCAGGCGACCGCCTGGCGCAACTGCTTGGCGCACGCATCAACCGGAATCACTACGGAGAGCATTTATCCCTGCGGCAGTGGTACGCCACTCCAGAAATTTGCTCACCGGATGTGCGCTCGCTCTCCTTGCTTCTTCCCCATCTCGTCGACGCGCAAGATTCCGAGAACGCCGCGATCGACACCGAACAGTGGCTGTTCCTTGACACCGAAACCACCGGCCTCGCTGGAGGCACGGGCACGTATGCATTTATGGTCGGCATTGCGTGGTGGGATGCGGGAGGCCTGCAGGTCGAGCAGTTCTTCCTGCGCGATCTCGATGAAGAGCATTCGCTGCTGCTTGAACTATCCGAGCGCATGAAGCAGCGTCCCGTGCTCGTGACATTCAACGGAAAAAGTTTTGACTGGCCACTTCTTGAGACACGCTATCGCATGACCCGAGCCGTCCCTGCATTCCCTCCCAAGCTTCATCTGGATTTATTGCACCCGGCGCGCCAGCTTTGGCAGTTGCGGCTAGGTTCCGTTCGCCTCAAGGACCTCGAGCGCCATGTTCTGGGCGCTGAGGGCCGCTCGCTTGACTGGTCCCGCCACGATGACATCGACTCTTCGCTGATCCCGCAAATGTATTTCGATTATCTGCGCGGTGGGCCCGCCGAACCTCTCGTGGGAATTTTCCGCCACAACCAGATGGATCTGCGCGGCCTCGCGGCGCTCGCCGGAAAAATTCTCGCGCTGCTCGACAGCGGACATGGAATCGCAAGCGCTGCGCACGCTGAGACGCACGATCCGATCGAGGTGTTAGGCCTCTCCCGAATCATGCGCAAACGCGGCCATTCGACGCGCGCGCGTCAACTTTACGAAACCGCGCTTCAGTTTGGCCTGCCGCGCTCCATGGAGCGCCTCGCGCAGCGTGAACTCGCACAGCTTGCGAAACGCGAACTCGACTACACGCGCGCCATTTCGCTCTGGGACGCGCTGCGCGAAGCCCCCGGCCCAGGAAACACCAAGGATGCGCCCCTACACGTGGAAGATGCGCAGAGAGCGCTCGAATCCGCGATCGATGCCGCCGAGCAACTCGCAATTTACTACGAGCACCGCGCGAAACAGCCGCAGCGCGCACTCGATCTAATCCGCGCCGCAATCGCTGAATTGCACGTTGCCAGCGAGCGCGATGCCAAATTCGCCCGCGACCACGCGGTGAATATACAGACGCGCCTGACCCGCCGCCTAAAACGCCTGCAACGCCGCTGCGAAGCCGGCCTTTCAGTAGCACAGGCTTCAGCCTGTGGGGTTTCAGCCTCGCAAGGACTAAAACCCACTGGCTGAAGCCTCCGCCACTAAAAGCGGGCCTCGATTTTTCTGAACCCATCTCACCGATAAACACCGTTACAATCCTCACGCCATGAATACTGAGAGCTAGCGGAGCTAATCAGGAGAGGAACGCCATGTTCCTCGGCCATTTCGGACTGGCGTTTGCCGCGAAAAAACGAGCGCCAAAAGTTTCATTAGGCACACTCGTGTTTTCCGCTCAGTTCGCAGATATGTTGTGGCCCATCCTGCTACTCCTGGGCGTCGAAAAGGTGCGGATTGTCCCCGGCCTTCTCCACGCTTCGCCGTTCGATTTCACGTCCTATCCAATTTCACACAGCCTCGCCGCCCAGTTGGGATGGGGAACGCTTGTGGGCCTCATTAATTTTGCGATAAGGCGTGAATTCAGGAGCGCGCTGCCTGGGGGCGGCTTAGTACCCACGCACTGGCTCCTCGATGTCATCGCGCACCGGCCGGACATGCCGATCTTTCCCGGCGGCCCAAAGTACGGACTCGGAATGTGGCAGTCCATTCCTTTAACAGTCTCGCTGGAATAGATTCTGTTTGCGGTGGGCAGCGCGGTCTGCGTCAGCGCGACGCGCGCAAAAGACAAGACGGGAAATCTGGCTCTGTGGTCGCTGGTCGGTCTGCTAGGCGTTCTCTACCGAGCGTCCATGTTCGGGCCTCCGCCCCCAAGCGTGCAAGCCCTGGCCTGGAGCGCGATCACCATCTGGCTCACGGTGCCGTGGGTTGCGTGGGCTGACCGGCATCGGCAATAAGGCCCTGGTGAACCGGAAACGCAGTCTCGTGAACGTGCGAATCGCTCGGGCTCATCGGCACTACCGGCCCCGCCGGCCACCCCAATTCCATCGTCAGGCGATCGAACATGGCGCGGTTGCCGCCTTCCAGTATGAAACAATCGTTGTCCGTGCAACGAACGAAGACACCGTCCTCCGGTGTGTCGAATGAAAAGAAATTCGGCCGTCTCATCAAATTAGTCCGCCGGTCGTACTTCATTTCCAAAATTTCGCTGTAGGCTCCGAAAAAGCGGGCTGCGCCGGCATCGCTCGCCAAGTGAATGCGAAACTCCAGCAGTGTCCGCTTATTTTTTTGATTCTCGAAAATCGCGTAGCGATCGCCAGCCCAGGCGGCGGCAAGAGTCTCGGAACGGTCCTTCGGCAAAAATTGCTTTAAAATTTCCAATATCCCGAATTCGCCCATATCGTTTTCATCGAGCTTTTTCCATTCAGTGGAGACCACGCCTTTCGTCGCCGGCAACTCTACCTTGGCAGGCACAGTACCCTGCAAATACATTTCGGGATGCATGATTTGCTGCGTGGAAACCGGCGGCTTATCAAACACCTTGTAGAAGTCCGGCCATCCGTTCCCGGCCTTCAATATATGCTGCGTGAATCTGATTCCGGCGATGTACGGGAACATTAGCTCGTCCTGCAGGACCTTCGGCGCTTTGGAGAGTTCCGGGCTGCTGTCCATATCGCCCATCAGTATGCCGGGATCGAAATCGCCGAGGTCACGGATGCTTCCCTTGCCGCCAAGCTCGTAGTCGAGCATGGCGGCCATGGCCGAGCCCTCGAGCACTGCGTCGCGAGCAAGCTCCCCATCGTCATTCGGCTTCGCCGCGTCCGTCCATTTGTCGATGTGAAAATGCTGATCCTGCAGTGCGTGCGTTAACTCGTGTGACATGACCGAGCGCTCGTCGGCCGGAGAAGTCCAGTCCGCGATGAAAAACTCCTGGCTATCCGGATCGTAAAGTCCTGCAATCTGTTCCGTCAGCACTTTTACAAGTACTTGATCGAGTGGATAGTCCTTGGGGAGCAGGCCGAATTTCTCCATGGTTTTCTGGTCCGCATAGCGCTTGTCCGCGTCTTTGTCTTCCTTCATTTTCTGCAGGAGATACGCTCGAATCTCCTCTCGGGAGCGAATGCTCTTTTTCAACGGAGATAGAATCGGAAGCGAAATCAACTTGCTCATTTCCGCCAGGACTTCATCGGCCGCCTGAAGAAATTCCTCGCTTTGTGCGGACGCGGGTGGCGCGATTTTTTGCGCTGCCGCTCCCGTTCCCAGGAAAAGCAGAGCGACCATAAAAGCTAGGATTCTTTTCACGCCGTCCGTCCCTTCCGTTGCAAGAACGAGTTCCAGATTAACATTTTGATGTGAAATTTAAAGGAATGGATGTCGTAGAACGGGGAAGACTCGTTAACCCATGGGCCGCGCGCGCATGAAAGAACGCCTATTTCGCTGCAGGGTTCGTCGCCGGCATATCGGCTGTCTCAATCCGCTTCCATTCTCCCGATTGAAAACGGTACAAGTCGCGCGACATCTTGAGGCATTGGGACGGGCGGTCGTCATTTACTTCGGAACAATACGCAATACGAAAGCCGTTTTGATCGGCTTCATAGCTTGACTGTTGCAGTAAATCCGAATTCCATAGATTCAGCACACGACGCCCATCGAATCGCCACGCCGAAAACAGGCCCGTCGACAAATCGTCTGTTCTGCCGGAAATCGTAACAAATACCGGCCCGGAATTGGAAATCGGCACCAGCTCCAGGTCGCTATCCAAAAAATCTTTCTGCACGAAATGGTCGATCTTCGCGGCCAGGCCATAGTTTCCAGCAGAGCCCGCATAGATTCGCACAGCTGCTGGTCCCCCAAGACCAAAATTGACCACCATCGCATAGCTCGCGGGCGTGCCGCCAAGTTTCACCAGGCGGTAATTCTCACCCACCGGAGGAGTATGGGAGGCGAGCGTCGCCAGTCCGCGATTCACTCCTTCCAAATTCGGTTCTCCCGGAAGGTCCAAGCCGGAAATGGCGAGGGAATCCAGATAGGCCAGGGCCTTCTCCATCAGCGTTGCATTTTCGGACCCGCCACTCAGCCGGGCTTCGGAAAGCTCCGCGGAAATCCGCTTGAACTCCGCGGACGCGTCGCCGGCGGACTGCTCACGAGGCCGGGCCGCAAATGCAATGGCACCAAATATGACAAAGCCTGCTACAATCGCTGCTCTGGCAAACAGCGGCTCAGCCATTGTAGTTTTTTTCCGATGACATGAAAAAATAGGGTCCATTTGGGCCTCGACTCTAATACACTCAATGCGCACGAAGCAACACGAGCGAGGCATCGTGGCAGGGCGATGCTTTATAAATATTACAATTCAGATTGTACAGGAACGCAGGATCGTGAAGTCCAGTTCGGAATTTCCAGTTTAAGGACCAGTTCGCAAAACTCGGTTTTTTGGGGAACAGACCCCCGGCCGTTCCTTTGTAGTTAAATTCAACTAAGCCGTAAGCTAAACTCGATCGAATGCGTTTGTCTCGCGCAGCAGGATAGCTCGCTGCTAGATTCACTGTTCCGGAAACATAACAGAAAGGTAGCGAGTAGCATGGCAATACATAGCCTGACACACCCGGGAGAATTTCCCTCTCCTGAAATGCAGCCGGGCGCGAGGTTGCGCCGGTCCCGCGAACGCCTCGGACTGACCTATCGCGATGTGGAGCGAGCGAGTTACGAACTGGCTTGCCAGCGCGGCCGTGCCGATTTCATTGTTCACTTGAGCCGTCTCGCGGACATTGAAAATCGTGATGTAACTCCCAGTCTCTACAAGCTTTACGCCCTTGCGGTGATCTACCACTTGGATCCAAAAGAGGTCTCCAAGTGGTACGACGTCCCGTTTGAGGGCCATTTTTCCGACGGTAATCTCTTGACCGCTCCGAATACACACCTTGCCGCCGCTCCCGCCAAATTGCGGGTTCCGATCCGTTTTGATCCGGCTTTTGATCCAAGCCGCACCGAATTTCTTACCCGAATGGTCGAGCGCTGGGGAGATTTGGAAGGCACCTTCTTCAACCAACCATCCAAATACCTGTATGGCTATGTGGGCGAAGACGATAGAAGGATGCATCCTCTCCTCCGCGCAGGTAGTTTAGTCCTCGTGGATCCCAAATTACGGCAGGTGAAGAATTCCGGTTGGATGAATGAGTATGAGCGGCCGATTTACTTCATCGAGCTTCACGGCCAATTTCGATGCTGCTGGTGCCAGTGCGAGAGCGGGAAGATAATTCTGGTCCCTCACCCGCTATCTTCTTGTGTACCAGAAGTTTACAGCTATCCAGAGGCTGCCGAAATCGTCGGTCAAGTGGTTGGAGTGGCCATGCGGCTGGGTCCTAGTTAGATTTCTTCGAAGAAAATATGGCCAACAAGGCGCCCATGTTCGAACAGAACAAGTCGTGCAGATAATCCGGCAGCCCCTCCGGGCACATTTCTTTGAAATAGCGGGTCTCTCGCCAACTTTCTACAACCTCCCCATATTTATCACCGGCTGAGCTAAGGCACTCACGTAAATCGAGTTCCTGCTCCCTTAATGGGGTTTCCAAAATTCTGGAAAACAGCTCTTCGTGACAGTGGGAAAGGCCCGACTGGACCGCATTCTCGGAATAAAGAGTCCTGAGTCCGTCGTGCTCATACAGTCCCGATTCCGGGTCTTTCAGAGAACTGACGTAATAGAGCCTCCCGAAATCCGTAGGAATTGCGGCCAAAGAATGCGAGGAAAAGTCCTCGATGACGGCACGGCTCAGTTGGAAACGCTCCAAGGACTCCACGATTTCACCTGTTCTGATTCCTGAACTCTTTCCGCTCAATCAACCGCAATGCACGGACCCTCGATTATTAACGTGTCGACTCTGGAGGGTCATTCACTATGAAAAAAATTATCAGTGTATCGTTCGTCGCGGCTCTCGCATGGGCCATGCTACTCCCTGTTGCCGGGCCAGTCAACGCTTCATCAGTTAGTCAATCCATCTTGCGGCACGGCACCAATCCGGCTCCAGGCAGCGGTGGCGGCGGACATTACCAAGGCACCAATCCGGCTCCAGGCAGCGGCGGTGGCGGACATTATCAAGGCACCAATCCGGCTCCAGGCAGCGGCGGTGGCGGACATTATCAAGGCACCAATCCGGCTCCAGGCAGCGGCGGCGGCGGACATTAGACCTTCGAGTTCGGGCCGAACTGCTTCACGGGGACGATGTTGCACTCTGTGTAAGTGGTTCCTTGTGATATAATTTGGCAGGTCGGCCCGAACTCATGAATTATCTCGAAATTGTATTGTCCTGGTTGACATTGGCGTTCGTGACAGCTCTGTGCGGGTTTGTGTTTGTAAAGAAATTGTATAGGGTCCTCCCTTTTTTTTCCGCCTATTCATTTGCACTTTTGGCCAGCACGATTGGCGTGTGGCTGGTTTACAAAATGTTCGGATTTAATTCATTGGCAGCCTATTATACGTTCTGGACCTCGCTATTATTTAATGCGGCTATGCGTAGCCTCGCGATTGCGGAATTATGCCGGTACAAGCTACGCGTGTATCGCGGGATTTGGGGACTTGTCTGGCGTTTGTTTGTTGGCATCTCGACGGTTTTCTTTTTACACGCGTCTTTTGATACTTGGGGACAACCGAATCGCCTTGCAATATATGCGCTGACGCTTGATCGTGATTTAGACCTCGCTTCGGTTGCGATTCTTGCCTCCCTTTTGCTGATCCACAGGTACTACGGACTTTCCCTTGAACCGTTTCAAAGGACAATCGCCGCTGGTATTTGCCTGGTCTGCGCCGTTGACGTCGTCGGCGATACCATTCTAAAAAGTCTTTTCACGGGTTACTTGTTTCCTTTTTTGGGGGCAGCTAGCCGCACTGCATTCTGGTTCAGCCTACAGAGTAAATTCATGCAAGCGGAAGACATCTGGAGCGCATTCCATCTTCTCTGTTTCATGACTGCGATGGGAATCTGGTGCTACGCGCTCCGAAGACCGATTCCGCGGCAAGCCGAAGCTCCCGAGCTGTTGCCTGCGGAAGTCTATCGGGAATTGTCGCCGGCGATCAATTTGCGTCTGAGCACGTTTAATGATCGATTGGTGGAGTTGCTCAAGCCATGAATGAACTCCTCATCGTCATCCTTCTTGCAGCTACCCTCGGCGGGGTTCTCCTTTGGCTGCTGATCCCCGGGCATAAATCCTCAGGAACCGGTGGTCCATTACTCCCCCCGAATGTGAACGATGTGCTTTCCGTTACCAAGCACTACGCCAATTTTCCTCAGGTTCGCCGAGCGCTTTCGGCGGACGACTCCCGATATCTCAGAGAAAATGCATCCCCGCAAGTTGCGAAACGGGCGCTCCGTGAACGACGCGCGATTGCCCGGCACTTCCTTAACGGACTGCACGAGGACTTCTCGAATCTGGCCAGGCTGGGCCGCATCGCTGCGGCGCTATCACCGGAAGTCAGCCGCGAGCAAGAAACGGAAAGGCTGATCCTGACGTTAAAATTCCAACTTATGTATTCACTTACGTGGTTGCGTCTTTCCACCGGAAATTTGCCGCTTGAACAGCTGGAACATCTGACGGGATTGGTGGAAAAACTTGCAACGCGCATGGATGCGGCGATGGCGGAAATCAGTGCGGTATCCGCCGGCCAGCTTCGCGGCGGACTTGGCGCCTAGAGAACTGTGCCGCGCGGATCACCTAAATCCGTTTCCGAAGGGGTTATACGAATCGCCCTTGCGAGGACAAATCTGCCAGCCACGAGCTACCCAGTTACGAATGTAGCACGTCATTTTTTAATTCGACACTTGGTCCTCTTCTAAGCCCTTCCCTGTCCTATAATTAACTGGTAAGAGGCTTCGGGTGCCCAAAACCAAAATACTGATTGTTGATGACGAAGAGGCGATTCGAGAAGTCGTTTCCACACTTCTCGAAACGCTCGGCTACGAGTGCGCTTCCGTGAGCAATGGCGTCCGCGCTCAGGAATTCCTCGCAAAACATCCCGCCGATATGGTGCTGAGCGACATGGTGATGCCGGAAATGGACGGGCTCACTCTGGTGGATTGGCTGCGGAAAGCCTTTCCGGACATTCCGATCATCATGGTAACTGCCATGCACGATCTCTCGACCGCGCTGGAGGCCATCCGGCGAGGGGCTTATGACTATATCCTGAAACCTTTTGAAAAAGACCAGCTCTACTTGAGCGTGCGCCGCGCTCTGGAACATCGCGGCCTGGTGCTTGAAAATCGGAATTATCAACGCAACCTCGAAAAACTTGTCGAAGAGCGAACCGCGCAGCTCCAAGGAGCGCTCGAGCAGCTCGAGCGGTCTTATGACGACACGCTGGAGGCGCTCGGCGGCGCGCTCGACTTAAAAGATGCCGAGACCGAAGGCCATTGCAAGCGCGTGACGGCGTTCACCATTGCGATTGCCAAAGCCATGAACCTGGAACCCGAGATGCTCCCGCAAATTGCACGGGCTGCGTTCCTTCACGACATCGGCAAAATGGCCATCCCTGACATGATCTTGCGCAAGCCCGGTCCCCTCACGCCGGAAGAACGCGACATCATGCGCACGCATTGCGAAATCGGATACAACATGGTGACGCGCATTCCTTTCCTTCGCGAAGCGGCCGAGATTGTCCTCTCGCACCAGGAGTATTTCGACGGCACAGGGTACCCGCGCGGATTGCGCGGAGAACAAATTCCCCTGGGCGCCAGAATTTTCGCGGTTGCCGATGCTCTGGATGCCATGATTTCAGACCGTCCGTATCGCAAAGCCCTGTCCATCAGTTATGCGCAAGAGGAAATTCAGCGATGCTCAGGAACGCAATTCGATCCCAAAGTGGTCGAGGTATTTATCAAGATGCAGTCCTCGCTTTGGACGGAGTTGCGGGAAAATATCGGCACGCCCTACCGCCTCTCCCAATTAAAAGCTGTCTAGGGAAATCGCGCTTACTAGGAATTCCGGCACAGGGCCTTGCGCAAAAGACGTGGCGCTTGTAGTATCCTGCAGAAAAGGACAAACACAATGGCTCTGGTACCCATCAAGACTGCTTCGACGACGGGTTATTGCGACTGCATCCATGGCTGCTACGAGCTTGCCAGTCTGCGCGACGAGGATACCGGAAAATCGTTTTGCCCCCGCTGCGCCAAGGAACACCTCGAGATGAATGTCGGCATCGGTTTGCCGCAACCGGCGCCCTCCAAACTCTCCGCGAACTCGGGTTCGCCCTCGGCCACACCGCACATCCCTCCCTCGGCGGATCCCCCGGGCCGGCTACGATAGATTCACCTTCTTCTTATCAATTCGCATACGTCTCTTGAATAAGCGTATGGAAAGATTCGCGGTATGCGCGCCCTCAAGGAGCGTAGATGTCATAATAGTGGGGTGTAGCGGGTCACCCGATGCCTCAGATATCGACGTACGACATATTCATGGACGGCTCCTGCTCGTTCTGCCGCTGGTCGCAAGCGAAGATCGAGCCGTACGATTCCGCCTCGCGGCTGCGTTTCCTGGACTACAACGATCCTGAAGTGGCCAGGCAAGCACCGTTCTCACGCAGCGAACTCGACAACCAAATGCATGTTCGAACGCCGGACGGTGCGTGGCACAAGGGATTCCAAGCGTGGCTGGCTTTGCTGCGCGTGTTGCCAAAGCTCGCGTGGCTCGGACGCCTCGCCAGCATGCCGCCAATGCGCTGGATTGGGCCCTCAGCCTACGCGTTCGTCGCCCGGCACCGTTACAGCCTTCCGGGAGCTCCGGCGCGCTGTGAGAGCGATACCTGCGCGATTCCCGGCCGCCCGTTCAAGTGACGCGCTCGCATCTGACGCGTGGTAACATATCTGCGCCGTGAAACTTCAATCCGCGTGCACGGACCATTCGAATCCAAAATGACCGCTCCGCCGTACACTTCCTCGGAAACGATTCCGATGCTCGACCTGCGAGCGCAGTTCGAAACGATTGCGCCCGAAATTCGCGCCGCGGTCGAAGAAGTCCTGACCGCCCAACAATTTGTGCTCGGCCCGCAAGGCGAATCGCTGGAGCGGGAAATCGCCGAAGCCTGCGGCGTGCGCTTCGCCGTTGGGCTGGCCTCCGGAACGGAGGCACTGGAGCTCGGGCTTCACGCTTGCGGCGTAAAAGCCGGAGACGAGGTGATTGTTCCGGCTTTTACGTTCATTGCCACCGGAAGCGCCGCGAGCGCTCTGGGCGCTCGTCCTGTGTTTGCAGACGTCGAACCCGCCACGTTCAATCTCGATCCGGATCAAATCGAGGCGCGGATTACGCCGCGTACCCGCGCAATTGTGGCTGTCCACCTGTTCGGGCTTTCGGCGGATATGGACCCGATTCTCGCTGTCGCGGAAAAGCACGGCCTTCCCGTCATCGAAGACAATGCGCAATCTTTCGGCGCAACGTATCGCGGACGCAAGACAGGCTCGATGGGACGTCTCGGCTGCCTGAGTTTTTATCCGAGCAAAAATCTGGGCGCGTATGGCGATGCTGGAATGATCGTCACGAGCGACGGAAAACTTGCCGCGCGATTGCGGGCGCTGCGCAACCACGGGCAAACGGGCCAATATCTCAGCACGGAGCGTGGATGGAACAGCCGCCTGGATGAGATGCAAGCCGCGATCTTGCGCGTAAAACTCCGGCATATGGTGGAATGGACAGCTGCACGGCAAGCGCACGCGCGAATGTACGATTCTTTGCTTGCGGATTTGCCTGGCATCGTTCTTCCTCGTGTACCCCTCGGAAGAGAACATGTCTACTACCTGTATACGATTCGAGTGGAGGCACGCGCCGGCGGGCATGCGAGAGCGAACGACCGGGGAAATGAAGTGCGCAGTGATCTTGTTCAGCAGCGCCTCAAGGAACGCGGCATCGCCAGCATGGTTTACTATCCGGTTCCGCTCCACTTGCAGCCGCTTTACGCATTGCTAGGCGGAAAGCCCGGAGAAATGCGCGTCAGCGAACGAGCTGCGCGCGAAGTGCTGTGCATTCCGCTTTACCCTGAACTTACGCGCGGGCAAATCGAACGTGTCGCGTTGGAAGTGCGCAAAGCAGTCTTGCAACATTAGCGGCGTAAATTGGTGCCTTTAGTGGCACAGGCTTCAGCCTGTTGATTTTAGTCCGCTTGGACTAAACCCCACAGGCTGAAGCCTGTGCTACTGAAAACCACGATCGCAAAATTAGGCGGTTGCGGAAATTGCACGGCGGTAAAGCATGAACATTACAGTGAGAAACAGGACCAGAGCGGGAGTGAGTAGCGCGAGGATTCCATAATCGAGCGAGCGCTGCCCGGCCGCGCCCACCGCCGAGGCGGTTGTGTAGCAAAGCGCGCAGCCCTGCGCTAACGCGCCGCTTGCCGAAGCGAGTGTTCCGATTACAGCCGCTAGAATAAATTTCAGGCGCATTTGCGATTCCTCCCAAAAACCATTCCAACCGCCCTTCGATTCTACCTCAATGCGGCCTCATCTGAAGCAACCGGAAAGCCTCCGGGAAGAAAAAGATAAACATCATGCACAGGCAAAAAATTGTCGCCGGAATCAGCAGGAGCACCAGAGAGAATTTTTCAAATTTCAGGTGCATGAAATAGGCCATGATCATGGCGGCCTTTACGACCGATAAGACGACCAGGATGGTCAACATGACCGCGGGTTGTAATTGCTCGTACGCAAGAAAAACTTCCAGGCCGGTGATCGCAACGAGGCCTATCCAGATGGCGATGTTGGTCCCGACGCTGGCACCCGCGTGTGCTTCTTCGGCATGCGCATGTGAGTTCATGGAAAAATTCTCTCCCGAATCGACAAAGTTAGTATTTCACCGACATGAGGTAGATCATCGGGAACACAAACATCCATACCAGGTCCACGAAGTGCCAGTACAGGCCGTTCACTTCGACGTCTTCGGCCGAAAATTTTCCTCGCCCGTAGCCGACAGCCACAATCCCCAGATAAATCACGCCGATCAGCACGTGCGTCATGTGTAGCCCGGTGATCCCGAAGAACACTGCGCCGAAGAGCGGCGTGCCTTCCGGATTGCCCGTAATCGTAAAGTGTTCTTTGGTAATCATGTTGAACCATTCGGTCAAGTGCAGCCCGGTGAAAAGCAGCCCTCCGACCATGGTCGCTACCATCCACATGACCGTTTTCTTGCGGTCGTTACGCTGCGCCGCCATTACGGCCATCACCATCGTCAGCGAACTCGCCAGAAGTACTACGGTCATCGTCGTCGAGAAAATGATGGCCGGGCTGATAGGGAAAGGCCGCGGCCAGTCCGGATTCGTGAGCCTCGAATAACTGTATGTAATGAGGAGCGCGGAAAATGTCAGCGTGTCGGAAACGATGAACAGCCACATCCCCAATTTCTTCGAGCCTATCGCAAAGGGAGACTTGCCGCCGGACCATGCTGAATCCAGAGCCGCCTCGGTTTTGACGTCATGCACGATTCACCGTCCCAGAGTCAGAAGTGCGAGCAGGAAAATCCAAAGCCCATCCATGAAATGCCAGTAAATCGACGCCAGCTCCGCCGCCGTGGACTGCGAGATCCGCGAACGGCTCCACGGCCGGAACATAACGTAGAACAAAGCCAGGATTCCGCCGGCCAAGTGCGCGCCGTGAGCGGCGGTCAAAAGATAGAAAAAGCTGCTGCTCGGATTGGTTGCGAGCAACATCCCCGCGGCGGCGAGTTGGCGCCAGGCAATGATCTGCCCGGCCAGAAAAAGCAATCCAAGCCCGGTGGTCACCCACCACCAGGAACGGAACGCTTCCCGCTCGCCGCCCTCCAGCTTCTTACGCGCCAGCACGATGGTGGCGCTACTTGCGAGCAGTATCACAGTGTTGAACCAGAGTACCGGAGGCAGCGGCGTGCTCTGCCAGTCCACGCCAAGCCCCTTGCGCACAATGTAGGAGCTGGCCAGCGCCATGAAGAACATTACGATGGCGGCAAGGCCAAGCTGCAGAGCTGTGAAATAAGCGCGCCGCGGCACGGGACGCCGCGACCCGGAAGAATCTCCGTCGTCATCGCCACCAGCGGAAGGAGGATTACCGCCGCCGCGACCGGCGTCTATCAGCTCGACATCGTCTACAATTGTTCCGGGCATCGTTTAACTCTGAGAAACTATTCCGCAAAACGCCTAGGCTTTGCGCACCAGATTCGGCGCGAGATGCTGCGGAATGTAATCATCCGCCGCGCCGGGAACGCTGAACTCATAGGGACCATGATAAACGACGGGTTCGACGCCGCCGAAATTATCAAACGGTGGCGGCGACGGGATGGACCACTCCAGCGTCGTGGCGTGCCAGGGATTTTCTTCCTTCGCTTCCTTTCCCGCGAATACGCTCCACAGGAAATTTGCCAGGAAGATGAACTGCGCGCCAATCGTGATGAATGCGGCGTAGGTGATAAATACATGGACGGGCTGCAATTGCTGCAGGAAAGGACCGGCCGTCATTTCAGAATAACGGCGCGGATTCCCGGCCAATCCCAGAAAGTGCATCGGCATGAAGATGGCGTAGACCCCGATAAACGTGAGCCAGAAGTGGACTTTACCGATGCCTTCATTCAAAAAGCGGCCGAACATCTTGGGAAACCAGAAATAAAGCCCGGCGAACATTCCAAAAATGGCCGCGACTCCCATGATCAAGTGGAAGTGCGCGACTACGAAGTACCCGTCGTGAAGATACAGGTCCAACGCGGGCTGCGCCAAAAACAGACCGGAGAGACCGCCGCTGACAAACAGCGACACGAAGCCGAGGGCGAACAACATCGCGCAGTTGAACGTGATCTTGCCGCCCCACAAGGTTCCCAACCAGTTGAATGTTTTAATCGCCGACGGCACGCCGATGGTCATCGTGAGAATCGAAAAGGCGAATGCCGAATACGGGCTCATGCCACTGATGAACATGTGATGGCCCCACACACAAAATCCCAGGAAGCCGATGCCGCAAACGGCTCCGACCATCGCGCGGTAGCCGAAGACCGGTTTGCGCGAGAACGTGGAGAGCAAATGCGATGCCACGCCCATACCCGGAAGAATCGCGATGTACACCTCTGGATGGCCGAAGAACCAGAACAAATGTTGCCACAGAAGCGGCGAACCACCTTTGTGCCAGGTGATCACCTGGTCCGTAACAACGAGTCCGCCGGGAATAAAAAAGCTCGTGCCCGCCAGGCGATCGAGCAGCAAGAGGATGCAAGCCGCGAGGAGAACGCCGAACGCGAGCAAACCGAGAATCGCGGTTACAAACCACGTCCAGCAGGTAAGCGGCAGCCGCCCAAGCGTCATGCCTTTTGCCCGAAGATCAATCAGCGTGGTGATGAAGTTGAGTGCGCCCATCAGCGATGCGCCGCAGAAGATCGCCAAACCCACAATCCATAGCGTCTCGCCTCCGCCTTGCCCCGGGCCGACGATTTCTCCGAGCGCGCTCAGCGGCGGGTACGAAGTCCAGCCGCCGATCGGCGCGCCACCGGGCACAAGAAACGCGCAGATCATCACGACAAGAGATACAAATGTCGTCCAGAATGAAAGCATGTTCAGCACGGGAAACGCCATGTCCGCCGCGCCAATCTGAATGGGCAGGAAATAATTGCCGAAGCCGGACTGCGGCGCCGTGGTCAGCACCATGAAGACCATGATCGTGCCGTGCATGGTCATCAGCGCCAGATATTGCTCGGGAGTCATTTGGCCGCCGTGAAAGAATGCAAACTTCGCGGTGGGCCAGGCCAGATGCAAGCGCATGAGCAAAGAAAGAGCCATGCCGACGAACACGGAGAATAAGGCCAGCAACAGGTACTGAATGCCAATCACCTTGTGATCGATGCTGAACACCCATTTACGAATGAAACCGGACGGAGGTTGGTGGTGCCCGTGGCCGCCGCCGTTTTCGTGTGTCACCATTGAGCCTCTCCTCGGGTCTTCGGTAGAACAGGCTTCAGCCTGTTGATTTTCCTTGCTGCACGGCAAAAATACAACCGACAGGCTGAAGCCTGTCCTACTTAAATCCTACTGGTTCGCCGCTTCCTGATCTTTTTCCCATTTTTCAAAATCCGCTTCGGGCATTACCGTGAGCATGCTGTGCATGCGGTAGTGGCCCAGGCCGCACAGCTCCGCGCAGGCGATTTCATAATCGCCGGGAACGGTCGCGGTGAAGTGCATATGAATTTCCATGCCGGGGACGGCGTCTTGCTTCAAACGAAGCTCACGCACGTAGAAGCTGTGCGTGACGTCTTGCGAGCGGATGATCAGTTCGACTTCGCGGCCCGCCGGGACCACGATCACCGGGGAAACAATGTCATCCTTGGACGCCGGGTCGGTCGGATCGAGCCCTACCGGATTGCCGGTGGACGCGCTGACCAGTTCCGGCTTCTCGCGTCCAAATTTTCCATCCGGGCCGGCATAGCGGAAATTCCAGACAAATTGCTGGCCGGTGACTTCGATCTGGAGCGCGCCCGGCTCGGCGCCCATGAAGTGCACTTCCGCCCAGGCATTCCGCGCATACAGGCCGAGGCCCACGAACAACACGACGGTTGCGAGCGTCCAGATAATTTCCATCGTGTTGTTGCCTTCAAAGTAGACGGCTTTTTGTCCGTGATCGCGAAATTTAAAAATCGCGTAGGCCAGGCCTAGCTGCGCCGCCACAAACACGATTCCCGTGATCAGGAAAGTGCGGGCGAATTGCGCGTCGATTTCGTGGCCGAAATCGCTGATGGCCGGAGGAAACCACCACACTTTCG
>Ga0207040_1055_pt2 | contig 33410 bp, 30 predicted proteins | sample Alteio_BWMinCont_72_FD_153279 | JGI IMG/M metagenome (GOLD analysis project Ga0207040, IMG submission 153279) | Enriched cells from forest soil in Barre Woods Harvard Forest LTER site, Petersham, Massachusetts, United States -... | ecosystem: Environmental > Terrestrial > Soil > Temperate forest >... | reverse complement strand
CCAGCCCTGGTGCTGCTGCACGATGCCAAACACCATCGCCAATCCGAGGCCGGTGCCATGACCGACACTCTTCGTCGTGAAAAACGGCTCAAAAATCCGCTGGAGGTTCGCGGGGTCGATGCCGCATCCGGTGTCGCGCACGCTCAAGCACACGAACGCGCCCGGTCTCGCCTCGGGATGCCGGCGGGCCGCCGCGTCGACGATGGTCACATTTTGGGTTCTTATGACAAGCGTGCCGCCCCCGGGCATCGAATCGCGGGCGTTGACCGCCAGGTTCATGAGCACCTGCTCCATCATGCCAGAGTCAGCCTCCGCCGTGCACGGCGCCGGTGAAAGCGCCAATTCGAGCTTGATGTGCTCTCCGATGACGCGGCGGAGCATCTCGGAAATCTCGCCAGCCACCGAGTTGAGATCGACGACCAGTCGGCTGACGGTCTGCTTTCGGCTGAAGATCAGCAGCTGGCGCGTGAGGTTAGCTGCGCGGGTGCCGGCGTTGTATATCTGAGTCAGCGGGGCGACCTCGTCTTTCGGCAATGTTTCGCGATCAAGCAGAAGCCGGGCGTAGCCGATTACTATTGTCAGCACGTTGTTGAAGTCGTGCGCGAGTCCCCCGGCAAGCTGGCCAACTTCCTCCATCTTTTGCGCCTGGCGCAGCTGGCTCTCGAGTTGGCGGCGCGGAGTGAGGTCCATCGCGACCCCGACAGCGCGCCTTATCGCCCCCCCGGGCTCACGGACGACGTAACCGCGGTCCTCGATCCAGCGCAGCTCGCCGTCGGGCCGCCGGATTCGGTACTCGATGCGAAACTCCTTTCCAAGGTTCAGGTGCTCACGGGCGGCGAGCACCATTTCGCGATCCTCGGGAACGATGGCTGCGGTCCACTGCGCAGGCTGCTCGTACAGTGCAGCCAGCGGACGGCCCCATATCTTCTCATAGGCGGGACTGACGTACAGCCAGCGGCCGGTGTCCAGCTCCGTGCTGTAGAAAACGTCATCGATGCGCTCGGCCATCTCGCGCAGGCGTTCCTCACTCCGGCGCAGCGCCTCGTCGGCCAGATTGCGCTTGGAGCGCTCGCCGACATCGTGCAGGGCGCAGCGCACGGCGGGCAGAAGCAGCTCAAGCCGATTCTTCAGAACGTAGTCAGTGGCGCCGCCTTTGAAGCTCGCGATCGCGCGTTCCTCGCCGATGGCGTGGGATACAAACAGGTACGGCACGTCGGGGCGCTTCTTATGCGCGAGCGCCAGTGCGGACAGGCAGTCGTACCCCGGAAGGTTGAAATCGGAAAGGATTAGGTCAATGTCTCCCTTCTCCAAGGCGGCGGAGAACTCGTCGCCGTTCGCCGCGTAGAAGAATTCGCACGCCACGTCCTCGTGGTCCATGGCCTGACGCACGAGTTCACGATCGGCCTCGCTGTGTTCCAGATGGAGAATGCGCAGACACGTGGCCGCCACATTCGGAAGGTTGTTGAAAGGCACGGTTCGTGTGATCCTGCGGCGTCTCTCGGGCTGACCGGCTGTTGGGTCGTAGGTGTAGCGGGGAGACGTGAGGGATGGATCGATTTTTGCGGCCGACCTGGACTTGGGGCTGGCCCAAGAAGGGACGAATCAGGTGGGGACGGCCCGCCAGTAACTAGGCGATCCCGCTCCCCGCGGTCTTGCCCAATGCGGAATCATTCAAGGACGGGCGCTCCTGAATTTCCGGATACGGCCGACCGCCAAAGGCAGGTTCTCTGATACGGCGACAGGCGACCCCAAGCCGGGCGGTAGAAGCGACCGAAAAGAGAACAGTCGATGGGGGTTTGGGTTGCATGAATTCTACCGCTGCGATTTGGGGCCGGTGGCACCCCTCGGCATCATTTCTAGTATCGATTTCGACCGATCGCGGCCCCCATCGTGCCCGACCGAGGGCGCGAGTCGGGCAATCGGTTCGCGGGCCATGCGGTTGAAGCGATTATTGGGGATCCCGCCGCGCGCCAATAGTGCGAAATGAACACGGTGCCGGAGCGGAGAATCGCGAATCGGAGCGTTAACCCAGGTTGGGGGCGCTTTTCAATTGCGACGGGCTCGCGTACCCGGCCTCGCGCGCGAAATGAAACCGAAGCCTGGGGAAATGGCAGGCCCTTCAAGAACCAGGGATGTGGCCAATCAGAGGCCGTGCGAATAAATCCATCGATGCCCCGAAAATTCCTAAAGTATTGATGATCAATGATAAGATTTTAGGGGTTCGACCCCACGCCATCCCCTTCCTTTGGAAGTCGGTCGGCGATTTGTTATTCGTGGTCGTCGACCCGTGGTCTTGTTTCGCGCCTCCTCCGGACGCGACCTCGTGGCCGTGCCTCTGCGTTTCGCTATCCTTCGCCCCGATCGGGCTGGATTGGAGACTTTCACTCCTCAGATGTGAGGCGTGCTGGGAGTGCAAATAAAGCGGGCGGATGATTCGATCATCCGCCCCCGAAACATCCGTCAACTAAAGGCTGCATTTCACGGCTTAAAGGCGATGGCGGCCGCAGACCAGTTAGGCTCAGAGGTAATGGTGAACGAGCCGCTGCCCGAAGTCTGGTTGCTCGCGATCAGGTACTCGAATCCGCATTCCGGGAAGGCCGAGCCGGAGCCGGTCGCATAGCCGTTGGCAGGTACGGTCCAGCCGGATCCCGCCGTGACACTTGTCGTGGTCGTCCCTCCAGTAAAGGCTGCGACCCAGAGGTCGCTCCCGTTTGTGGTGGTGAAGGTTCCGCTGTTGGGGGTATAGCCGTAGCCATTCGCGGAGGCGCCCGCACCGTCAACCGGGGATGACGTGGCCACGCCGGAGAATTCCGACGCAATCAGGACCGCGTTTAGCATGTTGCCGTTGGCAGTGACGGTGAGGGTGTGGGCTCCCGCCGTAACATTGGGCAGGTAGGCGAGGACAACCCGATAACCGCCGCCGGCGGGTGTCAGGTCGTCGCTGATGGCGAAACTGACCGAGCCATCGAGCTTGATCGAGGTGATGTCCGGCACGCCCTGCCAGTTATAGAGCGCCACCTCAGCCACGAGCAGATCACCGCTTGAGGTCGTGATGCTGCCGGACGTGAACGACGTGCTACCGGCCGAGTAGTCCGTTTGGACGGTTTGGACGTACTTTACGCCCCCGTTTGGCGTGGGCGTTGGAGTCGGCGTGGGCGTTGGCGACGGGGTATGCGTGGGCGACGGGGTCGGCGTCGGAGTTGGCGACGGAGTATGGGTGGGCGACGGGGTCGGCGTGGGTGTTGGCGACGGGGTAGGAGTCGGGGTATGCGTGGGCGTCGGAGTCGGAGTGGGCGTTGGGGTCGGCGTGGGCGTTGGCGACGGTGACGCAGGCTTGAAGGCGATGGCGGCCGCAGACCAGTTAGGCTCGGAGGTAATGGTGAACGAGCCACTGCCCGATGTCTGGTTGTTCGCGATCTGGTATTCGAGTCCGCACTCTGGGGCGGAAGAGCCGGTGCCGGTCGCATAGCCGTTGGCAGGTACGGTCCAGCCGGATCCCGCCGTGACACTTGTCGTGGTCGTCCCTCCAGTAAAGACCGCGACCCAGAGGTCGCTGCCGTTTGTGGTGGTGAAGGTTCCGCTATTGGGCGTATAGCCGTAGCCATTCGCGGAGGCGCCCGCACCGTCAACCGGGGATGACGTGGCCACGCCGGAGAATTCCGACGCAATCAGGGCCGCGTTGAGCATATTGCCGTTCGCGGTCACGGTGAGGGTGTGGGCTCCCGCCGAAACATTGGGCAGGTAGGCGAGTACTATCCGATAGCCGCCGCCGGCGGGCGTCAGGTCGTCGCTGATGGTGAAACCGGTCGAGCCATCGAGCTTGATCGAGGTGATGTCCGGCACCCCCTGCCAGTTATAGAGCGCCACCTGGGCCACGAGCAGATCGCCGCTTGAGGTCGTGATGCTGCCGGACGTGAACGACGTGCTGCCTGCCGAGTAGTCCGTTTGGACGGTTTGGACGTACCTTATGCCCCCGCCTGGTGTGGGTGTCGGGGTTGGTGTGGGGGTTGGTGTCGATGTCGGTGTCGGTGTAGGAGTGGGAGTCGGTGTGGGTGTTGGGGTCGGCGTCGGTGTCGGTGTTGGGGTCGGCGTCGGTGTCGGTGTTGGTGTCGGCGTTGGCGTCGGTTGGATTACGGGATTGCCTGAGTCATACCGTGCCTTGGCGGGAAGACCTTCCGAGGGTGCTGTTCCCGTCGCGGGATTCACCCAGGGCCATGTGAAGCCGTTGAAGTAAGAAGGTGCCGAGTTGAGATAGAAAGAGTTTGGTATCGTGACAGTGCCGTTCGGCCACTGCTGGCTGTTGTGGAAGTTGTCCCAGTTGCCGTCTATCCAAATTTGGTTCGCCGAATACCCGTCGTCCCATCCGATATTCCCGCCGCAGAAACCAAGTTCATAGATCGGCGTGCCGCTTTGGGACGACGGCGTCACCTCATAGGCGAGCGCTCCCTCCGCCGTTGACGTCTGTTCAAGCACATTGCCCAGAAATGCGTTGTGGGAGTCGTAGCCGAATGCGCCGACCGTGTGGAGATCCGAGGTCATGGTGGGCGTGAACTGGGAGGAGTTATTGCCGTTGGCGTAGTTCCGCAGGTACACATTGTCGCCGTCGTTGCCGTGCGTCCCGTCGTTGCCTAGATTGTTCGCCCAGTTGCCCTCAAAGAGATTGCTGTGGTCAAAGGCCGCGTGGCTGGCGTCGATGCCGGTTTCCAGCCAACCCGGAGCGTCCCAGTCCTGCGAATCGTCGGCGTAGTTGTAGGCGATGACATTGCAGCCGCCGGAATTGCGCATCACGATCAGCTTGTCGTTAGCGGTCGAGATGTTGCTGTCGATCAGGCATTGCGTGCTGGCATTGGTGATATCGATGCCGTACGCCCCATTGGTTCCGGTGTTGTCCGGCGATTCATTGATGGACCCGTGCGAATAGGAGCCCGTGACTTGGCACCGGTAGCAATGGCCTAGGCCGATGTTGTCGCCGTACTTGCCGGGATGATCGGTGAGGTCGCTCGACCACTGCTCGCCGTCGGCATCGACGTTTTCCACCCAGCTGTAGGCCAGGAAGGATAGGCCGACGCAGCCGCCGGGAAACTCCCACATGTCCGAACCCCCGGCGATGCGGATGTTTTCCAGGCCGTCCCACTGGTTGCCCACCGGAAGCGAGCCCGTGTTCAGGGGAACGGTGCGCCAGATCTGCGGATTCAAGGCGAGCGGAAAATCCATGTTCAAGGGGTCCTTGAGCGTGAGGGTATTGCCGTTGATGGCCGTGATCTCGTCCATCTGCTGGATCGTGCGCCAATTCGGCATGACATTCGTGGCATTGGTGTTGGCGGTCGCCAGATTTGTCACGCTGCCAAAAGCCGGGGCGCCCGTATTCGGCCCGTTCTGAAAATTACCGGTGGGCTCCCGCTGGAAATACTGGTCGTCATAGACCCAGATAATCGAGTCATTGAGTTCTGCCTGACCACCGGGATCCAGCGAGGGCGTGCCGTCCTGGTGGTCGATCGTGATGACGTCGCCCACCACATAGGAAGTCGCACTTGCGACTGCGACGGTGGTCGATCCCTTGAGGGCATCGGCCGTGACATTTTCCACAATGTAGGGTGTAGCCGAAGTGGCGTAACGATGGCCAATGAGTACGAGCGTGCCGTAGCCAACCGTCAGATTCTGGAAGGCCGCGGTCGCGACGATGCTGGTCTGGGCAGAGCCCGATCCGCGGACCGTAACGTTATCACCCCGCACATAGAGGCCCACGCTCGCGCCGCTGCCGTCCGGGTCGGTCTGAGGATTAACGAAATAGCTGCCCGGTGCGAGGTACACAATCTGCCGATTCGAGGGCGTCGCCGCCGCGATCGCCGAGTTGATGGCATTCTGCATTGCGGTCGTGAACGCCGCGGCGTTCGCGGAGCCGGCCAGCGCAGGATTGACCGAGTATCCATTGTAGGGATTTCCCGAGGGCAGCCAGACGCTCGCCGGACGCAGCGAGTCGTTGTCGAGGGGAATGCCTCCGGGGATGCCGGGGTCCCAGGTTTGCTGCGCCCAAGTGGGCAGCATCGAATCATTGATCTGCGCCCGCAGCGGCGCCGCGAACAGCAGGCAGCATGCACCCGCGGCGGCTAGCGCCGTTCCGAACCTCGCTCTCACCGCTTTGGAGGATTCGCTGAAACCTACTCCCGCGCAAAGCGAATTTGAATCCAAGCGACCCGCCAATTCACGAAGCAGCTTCCGATTTTCCGTAATCATGTGATTTTCCCTCCTATCCTTCTTGCATTTGGGGTGTCCGACGACTGTCCGGCTACGAGCAGTTGATTTCCAATTGGTCAGGTATATCAACCAGCAGGTCTCCCTTGTAGTAAGTTTCACAAAAAATTCATTCAGGGATATTTCCACCGCTGAAAGGGAAACAGGTTGGCTCTGTCAGAACTGGTTTTCTGTTTCGAACCGAACGCACTCCTGGGCATGCATCATTTGGGCGGTGGTGGAAACTGGGGTCGCTCTGTGTTAGAGGACGGGGAAAGGCGTCGCCCAAGCTCGCGACAGCCTACTGTGCCGAAGCGCGGCATCCGCAAGCTGGAGCGCCGACAAACACTTGCCGCGGACTTGCATCGCGCCCCCGTTTGCCGCCCCGGCTTCCAAGCGATTTAGATGGTGGGCCAGCACCACCGACCCACACCTTCCACCTCACCGAGCGGCGAACCCCGGTTTGGGCACGCCTCCATCACCACCTCGCACTCATCCGTCAGCCGACAAAAATAGGCGGCAAACGCCGCCGGAATATTTGCGATCCTGGCTTCCGTCGCCCGCAGCGTCCTTCATGCACGCCATCGAATGGCGCTCATGGAAATCAATACCTGTGTAGAGCATGATGGCGAATCGACCAACAGCTCGGCGCCGCTGACCATCCGCCTTTCATGCTATCCCTAGGGTTTGATTTTTATCTCGTTGACTGTGACCTTGCCAGCACCGCCAGCACCGGCAGCGCCGGTTCCACCGATGGTCGTGGGGTTCTCAACGCCAAAGCTGAAGTCTTTTATCTCGAAGGCTCCTCCCCCGCCTCCTTTGATTCCCTTAGCTTTCTTGCCTGCAGACAAATCCTTCATCTGTTTCTTAGCAGCATTCGTTTGTGGTTTCATGTGAGTTGTGTGTTAAAACTTTGATACGTGGCTCACGAATCAATAACTAAACCGCCAGGCCACCGCTGTCAAAGGCGGGTTGAAAATCAAGAAGCGCCCCATTCAGGGCGGCTCCCATCGAAAGATGCTCTACTGCCCGAGAGACGGCAGCCGTTGGACGCGGATTTGAATGTAGGCAATCTAACGGAGCCTGAACGGAGAATTCTAACCCTGGCGCGGAAGTCATTTGCGATGCCTTAAGTTCCCGCGGGCCCAGTCCGAAAGCAGGACGGTCGAGTATTCAGGCGGCTGGCCGTCGATCCGCTTCTTGACCGACATTCCGCTGGGCGTGAACCGTCCGGACGGCTTTGGCCTCATTTTGAAGGCCCCCCCGTCAACCCAATGCCGCCAATAAACCGGCGGCATGGAAGTGCGTTTAGGTCTTTTCCCCATCGTAGAAGATGGTGGGCCCACAGGGATTCGAACCATGAACCAAAGGATCATGAGAACCTTGGATCTGTTTGTCATTCTGTTCGATTTTTTGCGTGACTCTTTTATTACAAAATAGTATCGGCATTTCAGCTGAACCCGGCGGCCCATGCCCCTCTTTGCAATCAGAACAAGATGTCGAATTCTCAGTCGCAAATTGAACATGCTTAAGGGATTCAATCTTCTTTCCCGCTTCGATCTCATACCGTTCCTTTCGGGGCGCGTGACCGTTGCCACGACTGCTGGGCTATTCGGCCTTCTGTTGAATCCTCTGCGCGCCGACGCCGAGGCTAAGGTCCGCGAGCGTTCACTTTTTGACGACGCATGGCTGTTCATCAAAGGCGATCCGGTTGGTACCGGCGACCAGCTATCCTATCCGAAGGCCCGCGAATGGTTGTTGCCGACAGGAAACGATTTATTGGATCCCGGCTGCGCGAAGCCGGTACGCCCTGCCGGGGATTTTGGCAGTGCTGTGGCCTATACCCAGGTTGCCATCGAGGATGGGGATTGGTGCCATCTCAATCTTCCTCACGACTGGGGTATTGAGGGTCCATTTCATCAGGAATACGCCGGCGAGACGGGAAAGCTGCAGTGGTGGGGCATCGGCTGGTATCGAAAGCATTTCAATGTGCCAGCCGAAGATGCTCTAAGCCGCATCTATTTGGATCTCGATGGCGCAATGGCCTATGGGGCCGTTTGGTTAAACGGTCATTTTGTTGGTGGTTGGCCTTACGGCTACTCGTCCTGGAGCGTCGACCTCACGCCATATGTCAGGTTTGGTGGCGAGAATACCATCGCGATCCGGCTGGAAAATCCGCCGGATTCCTCGCGTTGGTATCCCGGAGGCGGTATATATCGCAATGTCTGGCTCGTGAAAACTTCTTCCGTTCACGTAGCCCATTGGGGGACATATGTTGTTACTCCTTCCATCTCTTCAGACGAAGCTTTGGTCTATGTAGAGACGACTGTTGAGAACGATTCGGCGATATCCGCAAATGCCGCCGTCGTTACGAACGTCTACGAGCTCGACGGCCTTGGGCGCCGCTTTGCGAATGCGGTGGCGAGCGCTTCGGCGACTCCGGGAACAACCATCGTCGCTGGGAGCCAGATCTTGCTCTCGCAGGGCGTCAAGGTGGCCCGTCCCCGACTCTGGAGCTTGAAGACACCCAATCGCTATGTCGCCGTGACTACGGTCACGAGCGGGGACAAGGTGGTAGACGAATATGAGACGCCATTCGGCATTCGGACGATAGCCTTCTCGGCCGACCAGGGGTTTATCCTGAATGGCGAGCATGTACCGATTCAGGGAGTCTGCGACCATCATGATCTCGGAGCGCTGGGCTCTGCTTTGAATGTCCGAGCGCTGGAGCGGCAGCTTCAAATTTTGAGGGATATGGGCTGTAACGCCATCCGTACGAGCCACAATCCTCCGGCGCCTGAATTGGTAGAGCTGTGCGACCGGCTTGGCATCCTTGTGGTGGATGAGACATTCGATTGTTGGCACCTGCCCAAACGGCCCAACGATTATCACTTACTTTTCGCGGATTGGCACGAGAAGGACCTCCGGGCGCTCGTACGTCGCGACCGCAATCATCCAAGTGTCGTACTCTGGGGCATCGGCGACGAGATTCATGAGCAGATGGAGCCGGAAGGGTGGAAAATGGCCATGCACCTCGCTGCCATTGTTCGTGAAGAGGATCGCACACGCCCAACGGTAGCTGCATTCGACCATATCGAATCGGGATACAACGGCTTTCAAGTCGCCCTCGATGTCGTTGGCTACAATTACAAGCCAAACGACTACCTTACCTTCCACCGCGCCAATCCGCAAATTCCGATAGTGGGGAGTGAGACGGCCTCAACAGTGAGTTCGCGTGGAGAATATTTTTTCCCGGTCAGCGATGATAAATCCGGGGGAGGTGCGAATTATCAAATGAGCAGCTATGACCTGTACGCGCCGATGTGGGCAAATATCCCTGACGTTGAATTCCGGGGTCTCGACAGAGCGCCGTTCGTCGCAGGCGAGTTCGTGTGGACGGGATTCGATTACCTTGGGGAGCCAACTCCGTATATTGCGGATGCCAAATTTTTGTTGGATTTCACCGATCCAGCAGAGAAAGCTGCGATGGAGAAGCTGCTCCCCAGCGACCCAAAGATCCCGGTTCCGTCCCGCAGCTCCTATTTCGGGATCGTCGATCTGGCTGGATTCAAAAAGGACCGTTATTTTTTATACCAGGCTCGCTGGCGGCCGGACCTGCCCATGGCGCATATTTTGCCCCATTGGAACTTCCCGGAGCGGGTCGGCATGGTCACACCAGTCCACGTGTATACCTCAGGTGACGCGGCCGAGTTGTTTCTAAACGGCAAGTCGCTCGGCCGAAAACAAAAGGGCCCACATGAATACCGGCTCCGGTGGGACGACGTCATCTACCAGCCGGGTGAACTCAAGGTTGTTGCATTCAAAGACGGCAAGCGCTGGGCCGAGGACGTTGTGAGGACGACCGGTCCGGCCACTGAGATCAATCTCCGAGGCGACCGCACGACGCTGCTGTCGGACGGAAGAGATCTATCATTCGTCACAGTGGCAATTGCGGATCAGAACGGTTTGACCGTTCCGAGATCCAGCAACCGCATATGCTTCAACATTGAGGGGCCTGGTGAGATCATCGCCACAGACAATGGAGATCCTACGTGTCTCGAATCCTTCCAAGAAAAAGAGCGAAACGCTTTTAATGGGCTCGCCCTGGTCATTGTTCGAACTGTGGCCAATAAACCCGGTTCGATTGTTCTCAAGGCGCGCTCGGAAGGATTGGGGGAGACGGAAATTCAGCTCACGTCGGGCGGATCGCTGTAGGGGGGCGTTTTCCTGCTTCCCGGCTCCAAGGGCTCGAGGATCAAATGCTTGCGCATGATGGGCGAGACGTTCGAGGTAGCAGGGGCACAGCCTATTGGAAAGCGCGCGCGGCGGATATGCTACGGAAGGAGGCCCGTCAGGGGGTCTTTGGGCAGGTCCGGAAGCACGGTAGCCAGGCGCCTGCGGTAGGACTCGGCGGTACGCATTGCATGGATGAGGGCTTGGACCCGGTAGAAATTGAGGGCGAACCAAATCTGCACGAAGCGGCTGCGGAAACGATAGCGGCTGCCTACCTTCTCAAGGAGCGCCTCCTGCCCACGCACCGTTTTCGCAAGGGCGCGCTCAAGGTCGCCGGGGTTGCGCAGGCCGGCAAACTCAAGGAATTCGGCCGTGGTGGCGCCGACATGCTCCATGAAGGCCGCGATGAAGACGATCCGTTGTTGCTTCTGCGAGAGGTCGGACAGCCACTTTTCTCCGTAGGCCGTTTGGGCCCTCAGTATTTTCTCCAGCTTGCCGAGCGGCACCTGCTTGACGGAGAGGGTCAGCTCTAGATTGCCTCTTGCGTCGAGCCAGCAGCGGTGCTGCGTTGGCCGCATGAACATACGCATCAATCGGGACCCGGCAAAAGACAGTCCCGTGGACATTGAAGCCACGAACAAGTCGGCACATCCAGACGCCCAACCCAATCACACGTGGAGCATCAGGCGGACCGGCTTCGAGAGCATCCGGCTAAACGCCCACGAATTTAACACTGCGGACGAAGCGGAATCCGCGCTGAGTATGGGCTTCAAGGTGTCCGACCATCCTGACGCACAGAAATTCGCCAGGGAATTGATTGATGCCGGATGGGCGACGGAGGTCAGAGGGTAGGCTTTTCGTACGGCCGGAAGCCCGAGGCGCGAAACCGGCGCTCGGCGCCAACGCAGGGATTGAGACTCCTCCCCTTGGAGATTGGTGGGCCCACAGGGATTCGAACCCTGAACCAAAGGATTATGAGGTGGCACGTTGGCTGTCCACAACCCTGCGCCAATGTCCACAACTCCACCTCGAGTGTCCACAACTTACCCTGTCCATCGCAAGGGATTACGACGAGATTCTGTTGCGATGATTCACGAACTGGCAAACTTCGATTCCCCACTAGAGGACACGAAAAGTGTCCAAGAAGTGTCCAGTGGATTTTCCAGTGCCGTTCGGGGAAAGACGCACACGGACTACTGGCTGAAGAAGGTCTTTCACCCGAAATACCGCGCCGGTGACGGCATGCGCGAGACTGGAGCCTTCTCGGTCAAAATCCAGTTCTCCGGGCGGCGCGAAATGTTCCCCCTGAACACCGCAAACCGACCAGACGCAGCGCGGAAGTCGAAGCAGATATGGGCATCGTTGGTTGCGAACGGGTGGGACAAGACGCTGGCCGAACACAAGCCGCAAGCCACCTACGTCGCACCGGTCTTCGTCACGGTGGGCGACTACATGGATTATCTGGCGTCAAAGAACTTCTATACGCCGGAGGCCCTGTACCGGAACCAGACCAAGTTCTACACCGTCCTAAGCTCGATGTTCGAGAACGATGGCTTTGGCTCACGCTTCAGGGCGCGACGCGCGCGGTTGAAGAAGGCCAACGAGAAGCTGCGGGCCGTACGCCTCTCCGACCTCACTCCGCGGCGTGTAGAGGAATGGAAGAACAGCTACCTTGCATCACGTTCGGGCAACCCGGTCAGCGAGATTAGGGCTAAGCATACGCTCGACTCCTACATTCGGGCGTCCAAGGCCATGTTCGGCGTAAAGATCCGGAAGCGCCTTGCCGACTTTGGCGTGGTCATTCCCGAACCCGTGCCGTTTGCCAACACGACAACGGTAACCCGCGGCCGCAGCTCATTCCGGTACCATTCGCGCATGGACCCGACTGCGCTAACCAACGTTGCCCTCGATGAGCTTCAGGGCGAGAAGACCGAGTTGCTGAAGATCTTTCTCCTGGCGCTTCACCTTGGCCTCCGCCGCAACGAAATCGACAAGCTCCTTTGGACCCAGTTCGACTTCAAACGCGGCGTACTCCGGATTGAGGTTACAGAATTTGCCCAGCTTAAAACAGCGGGTTCGGAGGGTGATCTCAGCTTGGAGCCGGAACTTGCCGGCTTCTTCCAAAGCGAGGCGAGGAAGGCCACCGGCATATTCGTAATCAAGTCGACATGCGTTCCGCGGAAGACTGGCGGCTGGCAACATTATCGGGCCCACGGACTCCTTACCGAACTCTGCGATTGGCTCCGCGCTAAGGGGGTGGATGCGCAGAAGCCAATCCACACGCTGCGCAAGGAGTTCGGGAAATTGATAACAGAGAAACTTGGCCTATTTGCAGCCAGCCTGGCTTTGCGCCACCAAGGTACCAGCGTCACAGCGATCTATTATGCAGACGATACCCGGCCGAAACACACGGGTTTGGGAAAGTTGATCCGAATTGGCGGATTGGGCCCTTAGATACCTGCCCACGAAGCTACGCTAGTGTCGGCGGCCAATCCGAGCAATCTGGGGCTACAAGCGGTCAACCCTTGGCTGGTATGGCACGAAGGCGTTCGGAAACCAATCCTGCCAGTAATTCGTGGGAACATTTAAGTTCGCCAGGAATTGGCGAAGGCCCGTGAAGGTGAAGAAATGGATATGAGACAGGACCATCCATAGATTGCTCGGTATAACCGTCATTTCTTGACCTATGAAAAACGTCGTCTGCTCAACTTGATGGGGAGCGACCTTAAAATCGCCAGCATCATTATATTCGGCCTGCCAAAGCGCGCCGTCCGGAATGACGACAGCCGGAACGATAACCGTTTGTACGGGTAACGTCCGCGTGATCATCGACGGCACTATCCTTTCGATGCTTGTCGAAGTCCGGCAAAGGTCCGCGGCCGAACCTAACGCTTGGGCCCAAGCTCCGAAAATGTCGGATTCCTGGTCCCGACCAACAACCAACTTCGGCTCGTTCTTACCGCCAGGCTTCAACCTCACTATGCTCTTACCGACAAATTTGTAGCGCTCGTAGATATAGCTCACTTCTTCACTGGAACCGACGGTGGCATCCCTTTTCCCGGGTCCGGACTCACTCCTGACTATGTGATGGTAAGCCTCAATTCCGTCTCGCTTGGAACCCGACACAACCAGCGGACAATCCACCGATAGGCTCTTGCACTCAATAGCCAGCCTTACGCGCTTGGGATCGATGTGATGGTATAACTCCGCCCTAATATCGAATTGTCGGCTCTTCCCTTGGGCAGGATCCGAGTACTGGCCTGCGTGAATGACGGTAGCGCCATTACTGCGGAGTAGAGCTGCAGTCCTCATCTCCAATCCGAAGTCATCCCTTCTCTGGAGAGCGTCGGCAACATCGGACTCGACCGGAGGTATTGGCCCTGTTTCCGCGGAATCCCGCGGCTCGTGCGTGTCTTTTGAGGTCGGCATCACGACTGGGCGTTTATGCCCGCGATGGGCGTATCTCGCGGGCCCATCCATTTTCGATTAGATCGATCGCGAATTGGCGAGCCTCAGCCAAAGCTGCCACCTCAAATCCATTAAAGGCGGTCCGGACAGCCTCATCGGCAGTTGCGAAATCCACGGCCGATAACGGTATATGCGCATTCCGGCTTCCGCGCGCTCCGTTCACATTCCAACCGTCGTGAAGCTCGCCGGCGAGGACGCTCTCTTTGCCCGTCCGGACGAACTCAGCAACCCCGCTACCGACGAATGGGAACTGGATCATTTGTATTTTCATGTCCCCTCTCGCGTTGACCGTCGCAATCGAGCTGTAAAGGGATTTCTACGAATTTCTGATCGCCACGACTGATCGGCACACATAGGGGTCGCTTCCACGGCGCGGGCTATTGGTTGATCTTGGCTAAAATCTTCTCGCAGGTGAGGTATCCATTAGGGGTGAGTGTAGTGATCATGCGCCCGCTGTAGAACTTGGCGATCTCTTCGCGGGCATTTGTCAAGTGCATCACCTGCGCATCGAACTGATGGACACTATTCGGGCCATCCCTTGTGATGGAACGCTCTCGCGCACGTCCGAGATCGCCCTCAAACCACCAGGCTGTGAACCCAAGAGAAACAAGTGTTTCGATTACTTGGAAGTTGTGTGGGCTTGGGATGAACGCCCAAGTCACGACAATTCGGTCGGTCCATGAAGGAGGCGGGACACCCATCACCCCTATGCTCCCAGATAGGGTCGCGATGTGTGCATTTCCATTGCCGTCTTCAAAATCGATGTGCCGGTAATCGTGGTTGTCCTTCAACCAATCGCCAAAAGTGGTCTTGCCGCAGCATGGGAATCCGTTGATGACAAGTTTCACGTCTCCCAGGGCTCAGTCCACCATCTTCGCCTCACCAGGAAGCGTGGCGCGGATCGTCGCCTTCAGACTCTCGGCGGCGCCGGCGAGATTGCCTTCGTCCCAGGTAATTGTGAGGTGGTGGTTGGTATCGAAATGGGTCTTTTCGTTGGCGAATTTCGACGCTTCGCAAGTGTAGATGACAGGACGGCCGAGGCCCTCGGCAAATCCAGCCTCCCAATACGCGCCTGCGTTCTCATGGGTCAGATCGGCGAGTAGGAATCGTGCGTTTCGGATCTCGACCCTTAGGCGGTCGTCGATCAAGCCCGCGCGGGGCTTTTCATCCAACCGCCGAAGGTCGAAGCCCGTAGCCGCGGCAGCTGGCTTTAACGCCTGCAGGAAGACTCGGTCGAGCCGAGTGTCGCCATATTCCATGGCCATGAAGGCCAAGCGGCTGTCCGGGTGTTCACGGCGCAGCCTTTCGACATACTCCCATCCCTTGACCGACAGCATCGCATGGTAGCGCGTCAAAGTACCCGTCCCTCTGGTTGCCGGAGCCTTGACCAGGTCGGTCTCGGCCAAGTAGTCGAGGATCATCTCAAACCCCTCAACGGATTCTGCTCCGATCACCGCCCTGTGGCTGCGGCCATCAACCCAGGTTTTTCGGCCACTTACCGGCAGGGCCTCGCTGAGCCAAAGCAGAAAGCTATTGCACTGCTCTGAGGCCGTCGGCAGGGATCGTTTCAATATTCCTTCTGCGAGACTAGGCGTAATAAAGGGCAGACCGTTTCGGGTCATTTCCCTTACCGCATGGCTCAATACAGAACGCCGCGGGATGTCGTGCTCCATCGGAGCTAAGTCGAGCAGCTCAGAAACCTCATAAGTGCCGCAGTTCGGGCAACGGCAAAGGATTCGCTGCTTCGCCGTCAAGTACGTCGATCTCTCATTGAGCTGCTCATAGCAGATCGGGCAAAGTGCGCGATTTTCGAGATCCATTCGGGTCAGGACGTCCGCAGGTCTTTCACTAGGCCGTCGCGAATCATGTTCATAAATATCGCGCTTCGTGCCGTTGCCGGATCCTCGACAATGCCTGTTGTGTAGACCAGTTCGTTGAGATCCGCCTCGGTCGCGGCGCTAGCCAGCAACAATTCCTCTGCTCCGCCGATTTTCTGTTCCTCCACGTCGACCGCAACCACACGGCATTGCCGCGAAACGGCGTCATTTCTGAGTTCGGTATGAAATAACTTCCCGTTGAATGTGAAGAAAAACGGGATCCTAAGCAAAAAGACTATCCTGTGAGGCTGGTTGGAATTTGCCATAGTAAGCATCTACTCCCGCCACACTCCCGCCAGCAACGTGTATCTCAATGTATCTTGATACATCTCCTTGCGCATGGCAGTATTCGCCATGCACTCGCGTAACTCTGTGACAGAGGCGGTTTACGAGGGGAAATCGGGCCTCGGCGGCATCTAGGAAAGTGGTGGGCCCACAGGGATTCGAACCCTGAACCAAAGGATTATGCATACCACTTCGGCTTTCGCCGCCGCAGACCTTATCGGAATTCGTGCGTGGTCTGGACCATGCCTTCACCATACCGTCTCCGGTTTAGGTGGGTGATTATGGTCTCTACACCTTACCGCGCTGTCGCGCGGGCTTGGCTCGGCATTGGGTCGCCCTTGAAGGGCAGGCCGTTCACCGAATTTACACCTGACTACTGGCGGATTTCCCCGCCAGCGACCCATTTTTGAGTCCTCTGCTCTAACCGTTGAGCTATAGGCCCGTAAAATCCAAAGAACGCAAAAAGGGTGAATGGCCCCCCATTCATTCTCAACAGGAATCTGGATTGGCCTCGAGCTGGGCCCATGGCTTAGACCGGCTTTAGAGGCAGCTGATACGCATCGCGGTTACTGTCGATGAACCGCCTGGCACGATCTCTGGCCATTTCGAAGTATGGCTGTTCGATCCGGAGGGCGAGATAGGTATGGATTGCCAAAGCATCGACAGGCCTAAGAAGCCACCCGGGATGCCCGACCTTTTCCAAACGTCCTGCAGTCTTCGGCAACCAGCGAGAGACTACTTCTTCCTCTCTTTGAGCCCCGAGAATGGCATCGAATAAGGCGCCCCCTGACCGGATTAGAACGTGTTCCGCAACTCCATCGTGAATCCGGCTGGGAATGTAGACAAATTCGATTGGCCTGTGCGCCTTCGCGAATGCGCAAGCTAGTTCCAACGCAAAGCAGTGGCAGAATCCTTCTGTGAAAACGCGATAGTCGCTTTCGAGAGCCAAGACACCTGCTGGCGTTCGTTCGGTGGCCATCAGTTGACACAAACTTTGTATAGACTTGCAGAGCAACGTTTTAGGACCACTTAGAGAGGCCTCCCGGCGAGTTCTTTTTGGTTTTCACGTTTCGAGAATAAAGTCGGCGTAGTTACCTTAGCATGCAAAACACAAAAATTGTCTTCTATCCGTTCCCCGAGGGTTGGCCGATATTGAGTCCGGCACAGGTCAAACCTTCGGAAGAGCCACTCAAGCCCACCTGTCTTCCCGACGCCATCCGTCGTACGATTACGCCGGACGGGCAGCCATTCCCGCTGGTTTAAGGGGCCCTTAGGCCCCGCTCTGGGGCGTCTCGATGAATTCGGCGTGCGCCATGTCGGTGAACACCCGGAAGGGGACTTGAAACGTTCTCGACCGACTGCGACCGCCGCCTGTGAAGGTTATTTCGCTGTGGTCGGGCTTCGACCAGCCCCAGAGCCACAGCTGCGCGACTGGCATCTCAAACCGAATGTCCCTAGTATGGTGCTCCGTGCGATTCAAATGAACCGCGACAATCAAGTCACGCGAGGTGGGATACTTTTTGGCGATCTTGGCGATTAGGCCCTCTATAGTCTCTCGAGCGTTTACCGTCGCCGGTGGGAGTTCCTTCACCTGAACCGGGACGGTAAATTCGCGTCCGTTCTCGGTCCAGAGAAACGTCGCATCGCTCTCGGAGTCCTGCTTTCGGTTGTGGCGAACCTTCAATGTGCCAAGATGGTGGGCGCACCCATATGCAAACCCAAAGGTGGCGGCCTGCCACGCCTCGTGAACCTCCTTGTGCAGATGTCCGCGAAATTGGGACGCAGGATGGTTCGGGTTCTCCGACTTGAAGCGAATCATATGCTCTGAGATCCGGACGAGCCATTCGGCGGGCGAGAGGAATTTGTCGCCGGGGTGCTGAAAGGGCCTGCTGCCCTTGGTTGGCGCGTTCATGCCTTAGAGTAGGGAATCAAATCGCCTGGGATGCCTGTGTTCGAGCGCGAATGCGGGTTAGATGGGGGCCATCTTGTGGGTGCCATGACCTGCCGATCCTTAACCGATCACGAAATCCGCCTCATCGACGCCGCGCTCATCGAGCAACGCCGGTTCAGGGAGAGGCTGTTCTTCCTCTTCGCGCTTGGAACGGGTCATCGCGTGTCGGAGGTCCTCTCATTGGATTGGTCCCAGCTCCTCACGTCGTCCGGGGAAATCGCCCGCGAAACGACCATAGAACGAGCTCATCTGAAGGGTGGGGCGGGGGTCGGCCGGAAGGTCGTCCGCTCCCGGCGGGTCCCGCTCACCGAACGGGTCAAGGGCGCCATTGCAGACTATCTGGCAAGTTTGGGGACCGTCCCGGTAGGCCCCGTGTTCAAATCGCGTGTCGGCGACAACAAGCCGATTACTCGGGGGCAGGCCCACCGCCAGTTGAAACGCCTGGCCCGGGAGCTGGGGCTCGATGCTGCGCGGATAGGCTGCCATTCGGCTCGGAAGGCCTTCGCGATGAAGGTCCACCGGGCGGGCGGCTTTGACCTGATCAAGACCCAGAGGGTGATGGGCCACAGCTCCCCGCTAACGACCGCAGCGTACCTGGAAACCGCCCAGGACGAGCTCGACAGCCTGATCCTGGGCATCGACCAGGCCCCTGCACTCCAGACGGCCCTGGCGGGCGCCGGAACCGACGCCTTTGCCCCGCGACGGCCCGGTTCCCTATAAAGTGTGGCCTTCGGATTTCGGCCTCCTGGTGACGGGTTGCGCCGATAATCCCGTCCCAACCGGCGAGGCGCGGCGGTCGGGTCCCCGACAGAGTCTGCCGTTCGCTCCTCGGCGGCCGTCCCCCGCCATCTTGTCCCATGCCCAGTCGCAGGCCGGCCGCACCCGAAGCCGGTCAGCGCCTTAAGGCCGACCTCGAACCCCACCTTAACTCCCATGATCGACACCAACGACTCCCAGTCGCCCATCAACGTAATCTCCCTCTCGGGCCCTCCGCTGCCCGTGGATCTCGAATTCAAGCGCAAGAAAGCGACGCACGCCTTCGAAAGTCACGGCCTTTCCATGGGCCGGTGCTTCGGATCGAAATCGCTATATCAGAACATGCATCCCAAATGCGACTTCATCCCGAATGCGAACGTGTTCACGAGGCGCAGGGGCAAGGTGTGGTTCGGGGACCTCGACCTCGAACGCGACAAGTCCGCGCTTGAGAGGGTCGCACGGCGCCTCGGATGCCGGCTCTATGTCCTCTCCGAGATGGAGGGGCGGTTCGACGAGGCCACCCGGCCGCATGCCGCGGTCATCCGGGACGCGCTGTGGCACACGGGCGGGTTCTCACGGATCCCGGGAATTGGGCGTTTCTTCCGCGACTCCGGCCTCAGCCACGGCGAGGCTGCCGTTCTCCTGAAGGTTTCCCGCGCGCGCCTCAGCGGGCCCCAGGAGCCCAAGACCGCGCTCGAAATCGGCCGGCGCATTGGGAAATTCGAAGAGACTTTCCGGCCCATCGGATTGAAGGCGGGTTACGGGAAGTGGGGTCACTGGTGGACGAAGCCCAACAAAAAGCTTGGCGGGATGAGCGCGCTCCAGGTCATCAGGTCCGGCGAGTCGCTCGACCTCGGCAAAATCGCCCAGCCGACATTCGGCCTGTTCTTCTTCTCGGTCGGTTTCGGCGCCATGAGTAAGCTCTAAAGCCCGTGGCCGGCCCCATCTTGGAGTCATGAACATCGTGAATCTAACTGATGAGGAACCCAAGGCCGACGCCGTGCCGGGAAGCGCCACCTCCGATCAACATGCGCAAAGGAGGAAACCGTGAAGAATTCGTCCCCCTGGTTTGAATCTGTGGGCGGCGCTCCGCCCATTTCCGCCAAAGTGGTTGCTGCTGCAATCTCCACTGTTCGCTCCGCGTCCAGCAAGATCGGAGCCACGGGCCCTGTCGTCTGTTTTCTCGGAAGCCATGTCGCGGTAATGGCGCGCGCTATATTTTCCAACTCTCTCTCATTTCGGGGATGGGGTTGGCAGCTCGTTGGCGGATTCGCATCGGTGCTGGAGAATCACCTAAAGACTTATGCTTACTACATTTATGGCTTATGCATCGTCCCGTTGATACTATCTATGGCTCTCCGTCTCCTCGGCCTTCACGAGGCTGGGGCCGGCAGGGAAATTGGCGACCCAAATGCCGCCAAACCGCCGCGCCAATTCGCACACCGCATGGTTGCATGCCTTCTGCTTGTTCCGTTCGTGCAGGTTCTCGTGGGCGCCTTAGCCGGCTTCGTGGCTCTGGTCCTGGTTGTTGTTCTCATAGCAGTGCATTCGCTTGTGGGTTGCCGGCGCTACGGTGGAATTCTTTACTACTGGATGAGAATAGCAGTGCGGATTGGAGTGCGGCGTGCCGTGGGTCGTTGGTCCCGTTGACATGAACACAAGCTCCCATCCCTCCACATTGGTCGTAGGCGACGTCCACCAACGGGTGGATGCCGCGGGCCGAGTAATCGCCAAGTATTCGTCGCGGTGCCAGCGCATTGTGCTCCTTGGGGACTACTTCGATTCATTCGGGGACGGTCCCAGGGAAATGCGCGTTGCCTGCCAATGGCTTCGACGTTCGCTAAAGGATCCAACCCGCACGCACCTTATGGGAAACCACGACCTGGCGTACCTTTTGCCTCTTCATGAGCAGGCCTGGTGCCCAGGATGGACTCCGAAGAAGCAACAGGTTTTCGATGAGGAGATGTCGGGAGTTGGCATTAGCTCGTTCCGTATTGCGTGCCAGGTCGGGCCATGGCTTCTATCACACGCGGGTGTACGTGGCGAACAACTGGACACAATGGGCTCGCTTGGCCTGCTGGGTCAGCTTGAGCGCGAGTTTGCCAGTGCATGCTCGGGAAACCGGAGCTGGCTTTTCGATAAGGGTCCTGATCGGGGAGGCCTTGATAGCCAAGGCGGGATCCTGTGGCTCGACTGGAACGGTGAATTCGCGCCAACCGCAGGCTTCAATCAGATAATTGGCCATACTGCAGCCAATGGAGTGGCGCGTGCAAAGTGCCTGACGGCTGCCGGAGCACACCGCGCCTTTGAACTGATGAGCCCCGCGACCAGTTTCCCGAAGCAGCCACTTCCGCAGCCAGGTCCCGAATTCCTCTCCGTGAACTGGAATCTCGACACTCTGCAAAAATACGCGGGGGTGATCGATGCAGGTCGCCTTGAGTTTGTTGTCGCTTGATCGAGTAGGGCGGGCAACGGTCCGCGAGCCCCCATCTTGCTGGGAAACCATTCACATAGCATTGTGGTTGCCTGAGCAGTGCTGTAGGCTTCCACAATAACGTTGTGAGCAAATTGCGTACAAGGATGGTCTGCTTAGCGCTAAGCCTGTTGCTTGCGCTGCAAAGGGTCATTGCGCCCGCGGCCGCGCAGACGACCCCACCCTCGGGATTTGTCCCTATTTCAGCGGTATCCCCCGCTCCATCTGCTCCGGCAATGCCCAACGGGCCACCCGCCTACACGCAGTTTCCTTTCCCGCTTTCATTTGTCGGGTCAGGTGAGCTTCCGGCAGTTACATTTCCGCCAGAGCCTCAAGATCGGTCTCTCTCTGCCGTATCAGCATGGATCGCCAGAAACCTTGATCCCATCGTCCGGTCCGGAATCGATTTCACGGAGCTCAAAGACAAGCGGTCGGTGCTTTTCAACCCGAAAAAGATTTCCAGAGAGGAGATCAATACGGCCGAGAGAGAGGGTCGAGTAGAGAGAATCGCTCCGCAGTATCCGTTTGGACCGTCAAATCCACTGTTTTCTATTCAAGAAGCTGATAAAAGATCGAGCTATCCTGATATTCCCACTCCTCCAAGTGTCCCATACGAAGCGCCGACAAACCTATCAGGGATGCTTGACGGGGCAAACAAAGGTAATCCTGCCGTTCAATGGGCACTAGGGACTATGTATGAGGAAGGTAGAAACGGAGCACCCAAGAACGACACCGAAGCGGCGAGATGGTATCTGAAATCTGCCCAGCAAGGATTCAAATTGGCGGAATATAGTATCGGCAGGTCCTACGCCTACGCTCTTGGGGTAGAGAGGGACTACTCGGAATCCCTGAAATGGTTGACGCTCGCCGCACTCCAAGGAGTGCCTGAAGCAAAACTTGAGATTTCGTGGCGGTATTTATACGGGCAAGGCGTTAAGCAAAACACAGACAGTGCTCTCGGGTATATGAGGGAGGCAGCTGACGAAGGGAGTGTAGATGCCCAGACGTTTCTGGCGGCTGGGCTGAGGACCGGTCGTTTGAATGGTGCGATAGCGATCGACACTGATCTCTCGGAAGCGATGGTCTTGTATCGTAAGGCTGCGGTAAGCGGAAGTGACCTTGCTGAGGAAAGCCTGGGAGAGATGTATGCCAACGGAATAGGCGTACCAAAAGATGAGATAGAGGGCCTTGCTTGGCTCAATATCGCAGCGGCAGCGGATACGGGAAACGCACAGATTACAGCTGGTAACGTAGCTGAGCGTGATGAATTGGAAAGGCGGATTGGCACCGCGGCCTCATTACTGGCGCAACAGCGAAGCAAAGAAATTCTAGTTGAGCTCAAATCGGAAGAGGGTGTTTCCAAATCCAACGCTGCTGGCGTAACGCCTAGCGATACTCGTACACCTAAAGCTAGCGGGTCGGGTTCAATAGTTTCAAGGGGAGGTCTTGTTTTGACCGCTGCACACGTGATCGCCGGAGCAAATAGCCTAAAGGTCTATACCGCTCAAGGGCTGAGAGGCGCAAAGGTGCTGCGGATCGACGAAGCAAATGACATCGCAATGTTGCAGCTCGATGTCGGGACATACGCTGCTTTGCCTATGGCAGCCTCACGGCGTGTTCGGTTGGGACAAATGGTCGCCACAATTGGCTTTCCAAACATTCAGATTCAGGGTTTCAGCCCCAAGGTTACTAGAGGCGAGATCAGCAGTTTGAACGGAGTGGGAGACGACCCCCGATCATGGCAGATCAGCGTGCCGGTGCAGCCGGGTAACTCTGGCGGGCCGTTGCTTGATGAGAACGGCAATTTGGTCGGCATAGTCGAGAGCAAGCTAAGTTTTGAGGCAGCGAAAGCGACAAACGACCTTCCACAGAACGTGAGCTATGCCGTCAAAGGTACATACGCACTAGCTCTCCTAGAGCCGTATTTAGACAACAACGCGCTTGAGGCAAACCAACCATCTCAGGCACCTCGATTTGAGGACATGGTGGCACGGGCACAGCAATCGGTGGTCCTGATCTTGGTGTACTAAGGTTACGCTGCCGTAAGTTTCGACCAGTTGTCGTCAACTAAGGCCGCCAGTCGCACGAGGAGCACGATCGAAGTAAAGGCGGTCGCCTCCGTGACGCCCGACGCTCCTCCATGGGCTGCGTCATCCCGCCAATATTTTAAGAGGGATAGTCCGGCCGTTGCCTCGGCGCGGACGCCATCAGTGGCCAGGGCAAGCACGGAAGTCTGGATTCTGCCTCGACCGCCGCTAGCCATGTACCTCCTAAGAACGGCATTCCGCTCTTCCTTCGCGAACGCGGCAGCCAGCAAGATCGACTCCGCTGCCGCTCCGCACATTGCGCAGCAGCTCAAATAGGCCGTAGAACGATGGCTTTTGACCGCCTCTTGGGCTCGTTCGTGGAAGCCATCGCCGAAACGATTTCGATGCTTTGCGAGCATGTCCGCAAATTGGGTCGGCTCTATGGCGATGAAAGGGTCCTTCTTGGTCTCGGCGAGCCACGCTTCTCCCTGGGGCGTGATCGAATAACCAAGACCATCGTCGTTGCCCGGACCGCGAACAAGGACGCTCTGCCGCAAAATGCCTCTTCGACATAGATCCGCCGCGGCGTCCGCAAATGCTGCCATCTTACTGAACAACAGCTCGGATTGCTGGTGCGGAGGAACTTGCTGAAAAACTTCTAAGATTACAGTTTCCAGATAGACTTCGTACCCATATTTCGCGATGGCGCCGCGCGATCGCCTCAGCATCCATTCTACGATCTGTCCGTGTGCTTCTGCTTGCTGAGCTATAGTGGATTTCTGCCAGAGGTTATTCACATGGGTTCTCTAAACCATCAGTTCGTTTGCAGCAATCGCCGGCTTCTTCCCGGAATCAATCCTGGGCTATCGCCCGATCCAATCTGTTATTTATCCTCGCGCCATCGAATAGCGGAACTATCGCGCTGAGTTGCACTAAAGCGAAAGTTCAAATGGCGCGGTTTACCCTCGACTCAGCCACCACGCCCGCGAAACGCGCCGAATTCCCCATAACAGTGCGGTTAAGCCTCTTCGCTGGTATCACAGGTGAGTATTGTCAGCCTTAGCCAGCGATCTTACTGTAAGGCCTTGCATGAAGTCTGAACCTCCGAGTTTTCCTTCAGACGTCACGCCCGAGGAACTTATTGTTAGTCAGGTTCTGATTGCAGCCACCAAGTACATCACGGGGCCCGCTCCCTGGCCAGATGCTGATAATATGCTCCGGCTTTTAGAGGAGACGGAGGAAATAGGCTGGCAAGCCCGGTGGGCTTTGAAAATCGTAACGGCTAGGCTTCGGGCCGAGGTCGAGATGCTCGCGGGTGGGGACGTGGTGCGCGATTATCTATTCCGGGTTCTCAGCGATGCTGCGATTGATGAGGCAATCCGCGGGGCTACAAAAAAAGAGCAGGAGTACAAGAGCACCATAGACGATCTCTTTAAGCGTAGCGTAAGTTACCGCAAGTCGGCCGCATTCCAGGAGATGATCGATTTCTGCGCCCGTTTTAGGGATTATGCCCCGTTTAACAATATGCTGGTGAAGGTGCAGAATCCGAGTTGTAGCTTCTTCGCGACCGAAAAGCACTGGAAGGAAGAATTCGGCTGTAAGATTAAAGAGGATGCTAGGCCGATGCTAATACTGGCTCCTATGCATCCGGTGATGATGGTTTATGATCTCGATTCAGTCGAAAACCCACCTAAGCCGGAAAAGCTGAAGAGTTTCACCAGCGTCAAAGGTGAGTGGCAACCGCGCTACATGGAGCGCCTCCTAAAGAATGTAGCTAGCTGGGATGTCCGAGTTGAGTTTAAACCTCTCTCATCCACGCTAGGCGGTTTTGCGACAATTGATTGGCGCCGCCGGGATGGGTATATGCGGGTAGTCGTCCATGACGGTGTTGATGGAGGCCGCCGCTATTCCGTGCTTTGCCATGAATTAGCTCATATTTTCCTTGGGCACCTCGGCTCGGACGAGGAACTCGGGTGGCCGAGCCGTACAGGTCTTACGCACGATTCAGTTGAGATAGAGGCGGAATCCGTAAGCCATATCGTCATGGTTCGAATGGGGTTGGTCTCAGCTTCTGATGCCTATCTTTCGAGCTATTTTAAGGGAGAGGAGATCCCTGCCGCGGTGAGCGTAGAGCTGATAACTAAGGTCGCGACCAAACTCGAAAATATGAGCCTTCGGTCGGTACCAAGACCAACCCGCAAAGGCAAGAAGGCTGCGGGATCCGTTGATGACCTCGGCTTTCAAGAGTTGGTAGCGAATCTGTCCGCAGAGCCTGACTCGTGAAAACGCTCGGTATTGATCTTTCATCCATGCCAGCGCAGACCGCCGCCTGTCTCATCGATTGGGTGAATGGTTCAGCCATTGCCGAGTCCCCGCGTCTCGGTGCTAATGATGCCGAGTTGGATGGGCTGATTACTCAGGCGCAGGCGATCGGAATAGACGCGCCACTCAGTTGGCCATTGGCGTTTTCTGAAGCGGCTAACGAGTGGACGCATATGGAATGGAACGAGGAGCTTCGGGATCGGCTGCGTTTCCGACTAACAGACCGGGTTGTCCATGATCAAATCGGGCAGTCACTGCTGAGTGTTTCGAGCGACAGAATTGCGCTGCCGGCCATGCGGGCAATGGCGCTCCTAAGGCGTTTCCACGTGACGGATAGGAGCGGAGACGGGAGATTTTTCGAAGTGTATCCTGGCGGAACGCTCTCGAAATGGGAGATCTCTCGAAAAGGCTATAAACAGAAAAATGAAGAGGGCCAAACGTTAAGAACGGCGATTCATTTCCAAGTTACGAGCGGCTATGCCTTGGCTTGTGGTCTCGGATGAGTATGCGGAAACCGATCATGCGCTGGATGCCCTTGTCGCTTCTCTGACAGCTCGGGCCGCAGTGCAGGGACGTACCCTGCGACCGGAAATCGGCCAGGTCGATTTAGCCCGGAGGGAGGGATGGATCCATTTGCCTTCTGGATGGCCACGTCCCTAGGAGATGACAGAAAAAACGCACCAAATTGCCCGTAACGGTGCGCTTCTTGGGGTTAGTGAAAGGAATCAGAAACACCTTCTAGCAACTTCCTGAGTTCAGCGGAGACGGCATCGCTCATCTGAGCGCCGCCATTAGCCTCAATAGTTAGTTTGAAGCGCATATTGATCCCGTGCTTAGCTTGTATCTCTAGGAGGCTGCTCATGTTATCGGCCAGATCCTGCAGTTCGTTTGGTTTGAGGTAGGCAGTAAAGACATCGCCCCCTTCTTCGACCTTGCCTCCTTCGCCGCCTTTCTGTCGATATTCGCCGTTGGAGACCGCCTTCAGAACAACCTTTGTTGCGGCTGAGGAGTCGCAGGGCCACGTGACAGATGCGGCGTCTAACTCGACCAGGCGGGCCCGAAGAGCACCGTCGACGGCCTGTCGTACTTGGTACCATGGTACAGGCTTGCCGCGCTGCACGGAGATCTGTGCGAGTATGCCTGAAACATTTGCTTTGCCGCCCTTCCAAGCCATCGGAACGTTTGCCTCCAAGATCGCTGCGGTTACGATCGGCTCTGGTGGCGGCAGTAGGAGGCTAGCATCGGTTAAGACTCCCGCCGGTATGGACTCCTTGAACAGGGAGGTCGGCCCGGATACCAGCCACAGGTCGCCATCGACCACGGCTTTTTCGACCGCGGCGTTCACAACCTCAGTACTCGCTTTTGGTATTTGCTGCCCCTCGCTGTATCCGCCGCGATCCACCTGCGCGACTTTGCCGCCAGCGAAGTAGGCTTTGAACTCGGACATCGGCAGTTCCATCTTCGTTTCCCATAGTCCCGGCAATGCCCCTTTGCGCAGAAGCGCGCCTGGAATCTCAGCCAGTTCCGCTACCGTAATCAGCACCACTTCCAAATCCGGGTCCTTCAGAGCCTCCTCATCCGGGCGCGTCCGCCACCAGGTCCGTACGCTCTTGTCCGGGCGCTTAAGTTGCAGCAGGAAGTCACCCGCAAGGCATCCGTCTACTAGAGTTTCCACGATGGCCGAAGCGTTGAGCATTTTTGGCAGATGCGGCATTTGCGCAAAGGCGCCTGCGAGGTCTTTGACGCGCCGCAGCGAGTCGCCGGCCTTCCACAAGTCATACGGCCCGTCTGGCAGCAGCGATTCGGCCGTGATTTTCGTCTCTTGCATCCGCGAGCGAGGATCGCTCTTGAGCGTAATGAACAGGGGGTCATCGGTAATACCCAGCTTGAACGCTTGCACTTCGTTCGTTTCAGAGACGGTCACCATCATGCACCACGCCTGGCGGATCGCATCAGGCACGAGCTTTTTTGCCTTCTCCAATTCCACCGTTAGCCGTTGCATCCGCTGCGCGTCCACGCTGCCGCTCTTTGCTTTGTCGTTTAGCTCCAACGCCACTTGCTCCCAAGCCAGCAAGTCCGCGATCCGGCTGTTGACCATCGCCAGTCCGTCTTTGGACGGCACCGCTAGGATGACCGCATTTCGATAAACTCGTGGCTTGGCAGCGCTCGTCGTCTCATCAATGTATTTTGTCGCGACGGCCGATGGCTTACCGGATTCGGATGCCGCGTCGGGGCCGAGCACTGCAAAGTGAAACTTCCCGTCGTCCTCGATGTCCGCCGGCTTCTCCGGCAGCGCATGAATCCGCACACCTAGCGCTTGCGCCCCTTCCGTCAGCTTTTTCACGTCTCGAACTGCCTTGTCTAGTCGCACGGCAATCACGCCTTTATCGCTTTCCACCTGGCGCCGCTTCTCTCGATGGATCTGCGTCAGATTCGGTTTGTTCCCCAAGCGCCAGTCTTCGGGCAATGCGCCGCCTTCTGTCGCAGTGAACTTGTCGTCCAGCCAGTAGCTATCCTGAGCCCAGCGCGATAATCCCTTTTCAATTTCAATCCGGTCGGGATTCGTAGGAGCAATGGTAACCAGTAACTCGCGCAATGAGGCCTTTTGTCCGATAGGCTGGGAGTGCAGGAAAGTCGTCACTACGGCCTGTTCGATCTCGCGATGCTCAATCGCGGATAGATCGCGTTGAATATCAAATGCACACATTAGTTCGCGGTCCAAGATGCCTTCCCACGAAATCGACTGCCCATCGGTCGCCTGGGCGTTGGCAATGCCGGCCAGCTCCCGGAGACTGTCCGACAGGCCTGGCTCGCCCTTTTTTCGAAGCAATACGTTCGTCCCCACTAACGGAGAAGTGTCCCATTTGGCAGCGTCACGCAAAGCGATGGCGAACAGGCGCAGGACACCGCGCGTCCGCTGGAATCGAGGAAGTCCTGTCCAGTTGGAATACAGTATATTCGTGAGGTGCGGGTGGAACGGATAGCTCTCAACAAAGATCTTCTCGGCGGTTGCCCCATCGCGCTTCAATGCCTCGTCGTGCGCGCACACGCCTTTGAAGGCGGTAATCGCATTCGTGCGCATCTCCGCGGCATCGCAGGGCTTGAAAAGTCGTCGCCGCAACACTTCGGCAACGTCATCTTTCACGACCGGCTCCACCATTTCCTCTTCCTGGCGCTTTAGTATTTCCTTTAGTGCTGTTACGATTTCCTGCCCGAGCGAATCGTTTGCGGCGATGTCCGAGGCCAGCAGCGATGCTACCACCGCGCATCGATCAGTCTTCACCGCCGCCTGGGTCAGAGCCTGAAAAAACGACTGCAGCTTGATGAGCCAGCCTTTGTCTGCCGAGACTTTCTGCCGCGCATACATCAGCACTTCATCGAGTAGAATTAGTGACGACACTCCTTCCGCATTCGGAACAGCCAACAAATCCATCATTACATTTTCAGCTGGGGCAGTCTCGCGCTCCGCCATCCCCTTACCGCCATTTAGTATTTCGAGCCCTCTCTTTCCGGCTAGTTGCCACGCAAGAATGCTCCACGGATGGAACAGTCGTGTCATTTTCCCGTTTGGGTCAGCTGCCTCCATTCCTGTCTCAAGATCTAACTTGTCGAATGAAATTGCTGCGACACGCGCCTTCGGCAATTTCTTCCCGAGATCAATGTGTGTCCGAAACTCCTGCACCGCTGGGAGGTCCGGTAATGAGGCCGGGTCGGCGACCAGATGGTAGAGTGTGATTAGCGTGTGCGTCTTGCCACCACCGTAAGTGAGATTCAATTGCCGAACGGCCTTGTCACTTTTGCCTGCAAGTCGACGCACCACGTCGCGCGCCAAGTTACGAAGGTTGTAGGTGGGATAGGTAAGAGCAAAAAACTTCTTCGGATCCTCGTAAATGGGACGTTTGCCTCTCTTCAATATGACCTCATCCAGATCAGCGGCGAACATAGCGAGCGAAAGTTCACCCGACCTCAGTTCATCACGAAGTTGAACCACTTCGTGCCACGGTTTCCATTTGAGGGAGGGAGTCATAAACGGTTTTGGTTCTTCAGTTGGATAGATTTAGGTCTCCACGTCCATTTCAAGCGAGCGCGTTGTGTCGGCCTTTGGGGCTTTCGTGCCTAGGTGATTGCTTAGGCTCTCCAGTAGCGACCGTTCTTCACTGGCCTGCTCCGATAACTCAATTAACGATTGAATCAAACGCCCAAACAACTCGTGCCGGCGCAGCGCATATTCGTCTAGGTAATCGTCCACCATGCGCACGTTGCCGTCGCGCCACAGATGCATTAGACGGTGAACCCGATCAATCAACGGAATCTCTCGTCCGCCCACAGATTCGAAGCCCATATGCTTCTCATTCCGCTCTTTCCAAGTCCGCAGGATGAATTCGCCGCCGCTCATTTCTTCTTCCGATTCACCGGCATCGTCGCTGCTTTCTTCTCCCACTTCGTCCGACTCGGATGTAGCGCTGCCTTTCACTTTAACCAGATTCCAGGTGCGTTCGAGTTCCGCGTCTGAGAGCCCGCAACTCACCGCATAGAGGATACACGCACCGGCGGGAGCCTTCTCGAAACCAAAGTCATTTCGATGTAGCAGGTAGTAGCTTGTTACCGAGTCGAGCCTGTCGGTGCCAGACTCAATATGCAGCACTCGCCCGACTACAAACTCGATTACGATGCGCCGCACCGCGTCGAGGAACTCCTTCACTGAAAGAAATTCGTTCGTCGGGCTATTCGCCTTCTTCACCGCCGGATACTTGCTGTAAGCTTCCATCGCTGGGCCAGTCGCTGCCCATACAAAATCTGGGCCACGAATCCCCGCATCCCAAAACTCTCGCAATTGTACCGCGACGTTCTCCCGCATCTCGCCCATGACACGATTGTCCCATCCCACCTTCGCGATTGAATCTCTCTTGCGACAGACTAGCCAGACAGAGGACGCAAGCGCCGCAGACGATTGGGCCCTCATTCGCGATTCTTGCTCAGTGGCGATAGGCCAAGACCCGTCCACCACAAACCCAGATCGGATAATTGCAGAAACCAATGTCTCCCAAGCGTCGGGGTGTTTATGGGCAAACACGACTACGAGTCGGCCATGGGAAGCAAGGGACGCATGACATGCTTGAAAGGCTCTAGCCATGCCATCTTCGTATGCCTTCCTTGAGGCGACCAAGTCTCCTTTGTGGCGGGCGGCATCGTCAATCAATTCACCGTCTCCGGTTTCGTGATTCCACTTTGGTGCGAGTGGTTCAGAAAACGCCGAATTTATTTCGGGACTCAGACCGTAAAGCGTACGCCTTAACCAGACATAGAAGAAATCCATCAAATCTGAGTACGGAATTGCGTCGTAGTAAGGCGGATCGGTGACAACGCAATCATACAACGCCTCTCGCGGTTTCGTTGCCGAAAGCATCTCCACTTTTGGCGGCAACTCACCGAGTTCCCAATCATCGTAGGTATCCAGTCCCGTACATATTCGATCCAGGCACAGGATATAACTGCCAGCAAGCTCGCCGACAGCATTTCCTTCTGCAAAATCCCAAACAATCGGAAGAGCAAAACGGACGAGTGAGTGATTGATGGTTGGAACGTCTATTTTCCACTGAACAGCAGTATTTGCAAAATCTACGAATCGGCTTAACCCGCAGGCAAGATAGGCGCTAACAGCTTCCACCCAAATTCCGCTTTCTCCGAGACCAACCTCTCTAATCTTGCGTGTGGCCCTCATTAGGGCCGCCAACGCTAGCAATTGGCGATGTGTGAATAATTTTCGCCAAACGTCTAACCCATATTGATCAACAGAAAACGCTCGCGAAGCGCCCGGGCCGCACTTCGGAGTAGGCTCATTTGGCAAACCAAACGGCACGTCTTCAAATGCCTTCACCAGCAGGTCTTCAGAAACATCGGCAACGCGTAGTTCGTGGGCCGTCGGCAGCCGAAATTCCTTACCGTCCGGCCCATCCACGACAATCACGGTGAACATGTGATTCAATCGACCATTTCGCCCTTCATAACGTATGTCCTCAGTCTCCATGATAGTCGGGCAGCATGGACATTGCGCCCCGGCACGAGACATAGTACCCGCACCAAGTGTCTTGTCGTGCTCCCGTTTTTGTGCCGCGGTGCCTCCGCGCGCGGGCACGTGATGTTCAATAGAGAACACAACGCCCGTCCTGTCTTGTCTCGCCTCCATAACCAACCGGACGCGTCTGTTATCCTTTTTGCAGAGCCAAAGTGTCTTGAGGAGCGGGACTGTGGCGCGACAGTTCTTGCATGTAACCGTCCGAGCGCAAAGATAAGCCATTGACGGCTTCGCCACCCAACGCGGGTTGCGCTTGTTTTCCAAATATTCTTCCGTCAGATCGGCGTTCAGCTCGTCTGCACTAGCCACTCCATTCGCATCGGGTTCAATCAATCGCATTGCTTGTGGCTCGAAAGATTGGCCTGTTGTCAGCGGTTGCCAATCAGCATAAGTCGGATACAGGTGTGCCAATTCCTTGCGTGCATCGGCCCGCACCTTGCGGCCCCAAGCGCGAACGTGCCACGCAAGGTTAGCGTCTAATGAAATACCCCCGACCTCAGTAAGTGCGCCTAGATTGACTTCATCTTGTACCAGTCGGCCCTTTTTCCCATGCCCAAGCGCTTTCAAAGCCTTGCGCAATTGCGCGCCTTTAAGTCCGTGAACCCGCTCGTAGAAATTCTCCATGAACTCGGCATCGCGACGGATAAAATCCGGTAAAGGAAGCCTCTGATTCGCCAACTTTTGTGGATACTCAAGCGTGCATTTCTGCACGAACCACGCAACCGGATTCAAGTCAGCAGCAGTCACCTCACATCCTAGGCGCATCGCTTCCAGTGGGATCGCACCGCCACCGGAGAAGGGATCGAGAACCCTTGGAGGTTTGCCGCCGTTAGCCTTGCGAATCTCCTCGCGGAACAAGTCTAGCACGGCCTTGTTTTCAATCTCGCGCTTCCACCGCAGGACACCTCCGATAGTTTCCTCTTTGATGCGTCCATCCTTGTCGGGCTTACCCGGCCTAAGGGTGCCACCAATCTTCTCGCAGAGTTCCTTCCGCTTTTCCGGCGTTCCAGGATCTGCGAGAAGCGTCGCTAGCAAAGCCGCTCGCGACGCCGCCAGCGGGCGGCGCGCTGGCCAGATATGCAACGTGGAGATGTGCCCATGTCGCACGGACTTTTCGTGCACAGAATCCAGAGACGCCTGCCGTAGCGGGAAGGCGTGTTCAATCAATCGGGAGTAATCTTTCATCTGGATATGGGTAAGTGTTGCTTCACGCCAGCTGTTCTCCAGCAGCTAATATATCATTTGCATTCAGCTCAAAGCCTGCGGCTTTCTGCACAAGTTTGGCGAACGGGTCTTGCACTGCCACCAGGCGCGGAGCAGCGGAGGCGCAATCAAACACTGAGTAGAGCCAGTATTCGTCTCGCCGGTTCGCTGCAGCCGCCCATTCGTTCGTGCTAATATGGATGTTTCCGAGCAGCGCACGGCCCTTGATTTCGATGCAGCGGCGCCTGCCGTCAGGCCGGTGGCTCAACACATCGAACCCCGGCCAAGGCGTATTTAGTCCAGCAAGCAAAGACAGTTCGGGGGAATGAACATCTTGCACGCGTGCCCCCAGCGCCCGCTCGTATGCCATCACGATTTCCATCGCAACTCGCTCTACCTCCTCATCATAACGCAAACTCTCCTCGTTATTGGCCGCCGGCCGCACAAGTACATGCGCCAAAAAAGTTACCGGGCCGACGCCGATGAGCGCAGGTTCGCGTAACACCGT
>Ga0207040_1059_pt1 | contig 33753 bp, 22 predicted proteins | sample Alteio_BWMinCont_72_FD_153279 | JGI IMG/M metagenome (GOLD analysis project Ga0207040, IMG submission 153279) | Enriched cells from forest soil in Barre Woods Harvard Forest LTER site, Petersham, Massachusetts, United States -... | ecosystem: Environmental > Terrestrial > Soil > Temperate forest >... | reverse complement strand
CGCTGCTACACCCGCGGAAAAGTCGGTGCCACGCGATGTGTCCAGGCCCATGGCCGTGCCTGCCGCCGCTGCAAAACCTCCTGAGGCCGCTGCTCCGGTCGTCAGTGTTTCCCTGGGTTCACGTGCGAGCTGCCACAAATCCTTAAGCGCAGGGTAGACACGATATCCCGAATATCCAATGATGCAGAGCAAAATGAATGAAAGCAGCAAGCCGCCAGGCCTCTTCCGCGGCTCTTCAACCGGAACGGGCAGGATGAATTGAGGCGATTCAGCCGCGTCAGGGGAGGCTGCCACCGTGGGAACAGCGGCAATGCGAGCCGGTTGTCCGGCATTGCGGTACGCTCCCGGCGCAGCGGGCGACGTGACCGGTGCCATTCTTACTGTCTGCTCGGGACTCATTATTTCGTGGTAACTCTTCAAAGCGCTCAGCAGTTCATGGCAGCTCTGGTACCGCTCGGCAGGATTCTTCGCCAGAGCCTTGCTGATAACGGCGGAAAGCCCTGGGTGGATCGAAGAATCGAGCGACCTCGGCGGGATGGGCTCCTCATTGATGATCTTGTAGATGACCGTGGTGATGTTTTGGCCGGGAAACGGTTTTTCCCCGGTCATCAATTCGTAGAGGACCACGCCCAGGGAAAAAATATCGGAACGGCCATCTACCGGCTTGCCCTTTACCTGTTCCGGCGACATATATGACGGTGTCCCCATAACGTGCGCCGTCTGCGCCGTACCGAATTGCAGAATTTTTGCCGTGCCGAAGTCGGTGATCTTGACGGTGTCGTCCGAAGTCAGCATGAGGTTCGCGGGCTTGATGTCCCGGTGTACCACATTGTGCTGATGCGCGAAATCGAGCGCGGAGCAAACTTGCTCCATGATTTTAAGGACGCGCGACACCGGGAAGGGCTGGTGTGAGTCGATATGCGATTGCAGGCTTCGCCCCTCCACAAATTCCATCGTGATGTAAAACACTCCCCCTTCCTCGCCGGCATCGAAAACCACGACGATATTGGGGTGGGTCAACAGTCCAGCCGCGCGGGCCTCAGTTTGAAATCTGCCGATCAGCTCCTCGCGCGATAATCCTGTCCCTGCCTCGGACAGTCGCAGTGTTTTAACGGCCACATCGCGGCCGATCATCGGATCGAATCCGTGAAACACTACGCCCATGGTGCCGCGACCTAGTTCTTCACGGAGATCGTAGCGGCCTGCTTTGGTCAGGGTGGTCACTTATTTTCGACACGTGGGCGCAATGCCCCAGCTGGATGAACCGGCTCAGCCGGTCCGTCAACAGTGCGTGCGCCCAACTGGCGTAAATCCTTACAGTGCAGAAGAAGCGCTAGCGCCAAGGGCCCGATCGCCCTGGGGGAATCGCCAGCACACCGCACGGCCTTAGCTATCGAAGATAGCGTCCCGCCAAGGGAGCGTCAACGCCGCTGAGGTACAGTGTTCCGGAATAGCAATGGGGTCATTTGTGTTCAAGTCGGTAACGGCCGGTATCTTGTAGGCGTGAATGATACGTATCTATTTTCGAGGCTTGGTGAGATAGCAGGCACCTCAATCCATGTGATATAAAGAAGTAACATCCGCGAAACCGAGGTGCAATCTTATGGCCAAGCAAATGAAGTCCGTCGTCAATCGCCGGAATTTTCTGAAGGGCGCCGCGGCTGGGGCTGCGGCATTGGCGGCAGTTCCTAAAAGCATTGCGGCCGAGCCGGCAGAGCCGAAGCGCATCGCTCCGCCTCCGATGTCGGCCGTGGCCGAGACCGAAGTTCCGGCTGTCGCGGAAGTTCTCACCGCGGATCGCACCGGGTCGGACTTCATGGTGGATGTGATCAAGTCGCTGGGCTTTGAATACGTTTGCGCGAATCCGGGATCGAGTTTTCGCGGGCTTCACGAATCAATCATTAACTATGGCGGCAATAAGAATCCTGAATTCATCACCTGCTGCCATGAGGAATCCTCGGTGGCGATGGCGCATGGGTATTACAAAGTGGAAGGCAAGCCGCTGGCGGTGCTCGCCCACGGAACTGTGGGAGTGCAGCACGCGGCGATGGCGATTTACAACGCCTACTGCGATCGTGTGCCCGTCTACGTGATTCTCGGAAACATTATCGACGAGACCAAGCGCATGCCGGGAGTGGAATGGTTTCACAGCGTGCAGGACGCGGCGGCGATGGTGCGCGATTTTACGAAGTGGGACGATCTGCCCATTTCGCTCGAGCACTTTGCGGAATCGGCGGCGCGCGCCTATCGAGTCGCGATGACACCGCCCACAATGCCGGTGGTGCTCGTGGCCGATGGCGATCTACAGGAAAGTGCCATCTCGCCCGACACAAAAATTCGCATTCCGAAGCTGACGACCGAAATGCCGCCAGTCGGAGATTCGGGTTCCGTCAACGAAATGGCGCGGCTTCTGGTTGCGGCGGAGAATCCCGTCCTTCTGGTCGACCGCACCGCGCGAACGCCCGCGGGTCTCGCGTGCCTTGTCGATCTCGCCGAGACTTTGCAATGTTCGGTTGTCGATCAAGCCGGCCGCATGAATTTCCCCACGCGCCACCCGCTGAATCAGTCTGATCGTGCCCGCGCTGCGGTTGCCGACGCGGATGTAATTCTGGGTCTTGATGTGGCCGATTTTTACGGCATAACGCACAACTATCGCGACCAGATCGAACGGACTTCGCGGCCCGGCACAAAAGCCAATGCGAAGCTCCTCACAATCAGCTCGGACGATCTCTACATCAAGGCCAACTACCAGGATTTCCAGCGCTACAGCGAAGTGGATCTGGCCATCGCGGCGGATTCGGAAGCGACATTGCCTTCGCTGACTGAAGCCGTGAAGCGGCTTTCTACGGATGACCGCAAGCGCGCGTTTCAGGATCGCGGCGTGCGGCTCAAGGCGGCGCACATGCAGGCGCTCGAGCGTTCGCGGGACGCGGCGGCATTTGCCTGGGACGCGAGCCCGATCAGCACGGCACGGCTGTGCATGGAGCTGTGGGGACAAATTCAGAACGAGGATTGGTCGCTCGTGGGAGCCACGACGTTTGTCAGCAGGTGGCCGCAGCGGCTTTGGAATATGGACAAGCACTACCAGTACATAGGAGGCGCGGGCGGCTATGGTATCGGTTACAACGCACCGGCGGCCACGGGCGCGGCGCTTGCCAACCGCAAGCACGGGCGGCTGACAGTCAATATTCAGTGCGACGGCGATTTGATGTTTGCTCCCGGAATTTTGTGGACGGCGGCGCATCACAAAATTCCCGTGTTGCACATCATGCACAACAACCGCGCGTATCATCAGGAAGTGATGCAGGTGCAAATCATGGCCGACCGGCATAGCCGCGGTATCGCCAACTGCGGTACCGGCACAACGATTACCGGACCTGACATTTCTTACGCGAAACTGGCGGAGAGCATGGGCATGTACGGCGAAGGACCGATCTCGGATCCCAAAGAGCTCGGACCCGCGATCAAGCGCGCCATCGAAGTGGTGAGGCGCGGCGAGCCGGCCCTCGTGGACGTTGTCACGCAGCCTCGATAAGGAAAAATTGGCCATCAGGAGAATCAGTTGCGCGCGATGAATCGGGCTGACCGCCGGGAAGAAACGAGCGAGGAGCAACAAATGAATTTGAGAGCGAGCCTTGTGCGCAGGACGAATCGATTCGCAGCCTCATTGTTTTTTGTTATTGCGGCGCTGCTACTTGGACTTCCGGTCGCACAGGCGCAGCAGTCCTCTGACACTCCTCCCGCCGGCAACGCGCAGAACGGCAAAAAATTTTTCATGAGCGATGGCTGCTATGAATGCCACGGCCAGCAGGGCCAGGGCGCGGCGCAGACCGGAGCCGCGCGCATCGGCCCGCCGCAACTTTCCTTCGAAGGATTTCAAACTTATGTTCGAAGCCCGAAGAACCAAATGCCTCCCTACACCGCCAAAGCCCTTGCGGACCAGGATTTGGCCGATATCTACTCGTACCTGAAATCGATTCCCATGCCTGCGAAAGGCAAAGACATTCCGCTCTTGAATAAGTAGTCGTAGTGCAGGGAAAGCGACGTTTGTTTGAATATTGCCAGAAGGCTTCAGCCAAACGCCTATGATGCCCTCCTTCCTCACCTCTGATCACGAAGACAAATCGCTCTGGAAATTCGGCGGCTTGACGTTCCCGGAGCTGGCGCGAATTGTCGCGCGCGAGATTCAGGTACACGAATTGTTCGAGCGCGCTTCCGGGCTGGCCTTTGATTTCCTGCTGGCCCTATTTCCTTTGTTCTTTATATTGCTGGCGGGATTTGGCCTGTTTGCGGCTTACAGTCTCCAGTTGCGAACCGACTTGCTGGCTTATTTTGCCGATCTTCTTCCGACCATGGCGTTTCAATTATTGAACAGGACCACAGGAGAGTTGGCCGCGACGATTAGTCCGGAAAAGTTCACGATCGGCATAGTTGTGGCGCTTTGGCTCGTTTCCGGAGGAGTGTCGTCGATTGTTTCGTCGCTGAACGCGGCCTTTCGTATCCAGGAATCGAGGAGTTGGTGGAAAGTGAAGGCCATCTCCATGGCCCTTGCCCTGGGGATATCGATTTTGATTCTCTGGGCGATGTGCATCGTTTTGGTAAGCGAGAATTTCGTGGTATGGATCGCGAGACAAGTTCGGCTAGACTCCGTCATGATTGTGCTTTGGAAGGCGCTGCAATGGCCCACTGCTTTGCTGTTTGTAATTTTCGCGTATGCGCTGATCTATAATTTCGGACCCGACAGGAAAGCTGATCAGTGGCACTGGATCACGCCGGGTTCGGTTTTCGCCGCGCTTTTGTGGCTGGTTGCGTCGGTGGGATTCCGCTTTTACCTGAAGTTTGTCAATAACTACACCGTGATTTTCGGATCCCTGGGAGCAGCCATCATCCTGCTGATCTGGCTATACGTCACCGGCCTGGCCTTTCTGGTCGGAGGCGAAATCAATGCCAATATTGAACGGGCTGCCGCCGAAAATCCTGAGCGTTGAAATATGGAAACGCGGCGAGCTTCACCGGATTATGGTGAAATACGCGTCTGGCGGTGATGAGATGAGCGCCTGGGAAAAGTGGAAGACTCGCCCGCAAAATGTTTGGCTGCGCAAGGCGCTCTTTCAAGTTCATCTTTGGACCGGAATTGGCCTTGGCCTTTATGTGTTGGTCATGAGCGTTACCGGCTCCGCGTTGGTCTTCCGGCGCGAAATGGCCCGAGCGCTCGCGCGCGACACGCGCATTACTGCAGGCCCCGGCGCGCGGATGTCCGAGGACGAGCTGAAGCAAGTTGCCGGGCGCGCCTATCCGGATTACGAAGTGACTCGCATCTGGTTGCGAAAAAATCCCGACCAGGCCGTTGAAATTTGGCTTGAGCGCCGGGGCAAGAGAATGGAGCGCCTGTTCAATCCTTACACGGGCGCAGATCTTGGGGATTCGCTTCGCTTCGGTTTTCGCGTTGTCCTTTGGCTTGTGGACCTGCACGACAATCTCCTGGGCGGGCAGACGGGCCGATTGTTCAATGCCGCCGGGGGAATTTTTACGTTGCTTCTCGGCCTGACGGGCGCCGTCATCTGGTGGCCGGGAATCGACACCTGGATTCGCAGCCTCAGCTTTCGATGGAAAACAAATCCCAAAGGATTTAACTGGACGCTGCACAGCGCGCTCGGGTTTTGGATCTTTGCCTTTTTTTTCATGTGGGCGATATCGGGAATTTATCTATCGATTCCCGGCAGGTTCAATGCGATTGTGGATTTCCTGGAGCCGCTGAATACGTCCAGCAGGAATCTTCGCTTCGCAGATCAAGTCTTGTTTTGGCTCGCGCAATTGCATTTCGGCCGGTTCGCGGGCATCTCAGTGAAAATTATTTGGACAGTTGCAGGGCTCGCGCCGGCGGCGTTGTTTCTTACAGGCGCGCTGATGTGGTGGCGGCGCGTGCTGAAACCTTGGACGGGACGAAAAACGATGGCACCGTCACGGATGCAAAAACTTGAGGTGGGAGCACGATCCGAGTTTTAGTAGCACAGGCTTCAGCCAGTGGGTTTTGCCCTGGCAAGGCCGGAACGCCAAACCCCACAGGCTGAAGCCTGTGCTACTGTTTTTTTCAATCTTTACTCGCCGAGCTGAACGAGAGTTTCCGGCGACGATGGCGGCGTAGCAACAGGCTTGAGAGTCTGCGGCCCGCGCCAGTTGTCCACCACGGCGATTTGCTGCACGCAGGAAACCGTGCACAGCGGCGCGCAATGTTTCTTCGTGAAATATTCGCGGCGCAGATCTTCGGCCGCGTATTTTTCGAGGGGAATGCCGGGATAGCCGCGTTGCTGCGAGCACCAGTGCACCAGCCCGTCCTCGCAGATGTAAAGATAGCGCGAGCCGGAGCGGCATCGCCAGTCGTTGGTTTTCCCCTTGGCGATGTTGTGCTGGAAGCCGTTGATGCGCGAAAATCCACGCTTGCCCATCGCCATGATTTCCTCAAAAATTTCAATCTCGCGACCGCCGAGCGGCTTTAGTTGACCCTGCCCGTCGTGCAGAATGCCTACCGTGCTCGTAAAGCCCAGCTCCTGAGCGCGGCGCGCAACCAGCAGCGCGTCCTCCGGATTTTTCACACCGCTGCCGAGCACGGAATTGATGTTCACCTGAAAAACGGCATGCTCGGCAAGCAGCTTTAATTTCTGGTCGAGCACCTTGAGGCTTTTCATTGACACCTCATCGGGCTTCGCGTTATCGATGCTGATTTGAAGATATTCCAGGCCAGCGCGATTCAGCCGCTCGATGCGTTCGGCGGTGAGCAGATAGCCGTTCGTGATCATCCCGGAAAGGATCCCGTTCTTACGCATGCGCGCGATGATCACGTCGAGTTCGGGATGCAGCAGCGGCTCGCCGCCGCTGATCGTGACCACCGAGGTGCCAAGCTCGCCCAGGCGGTCGATCCGGTGAATCATTTCCGCCGTGTCCACGGGCTTTGAGAAATCGTCGAATTCGTTGCAATAGGTGCAGGCCAGATTGCAGCGCCGGGTGGGGATGATGTGCACGAGCAGCGGATGCCGCGTTGATACCAAGCCTCTTACGACACCTCGGAATTCGCGCACACGTGTGCGCCAGGACCGCAGTCGCCTCCGCGTTTTCGTGCTCAGTGGCATGGCTAAACTATACAGGGATTTGAAGATCTTTTGAACCTTCCCGAGGTGCCTTCGGCCGTATTTTCCAGCCCGCTATGTCCGCGACGAATGGTATGCCCGGGCAGGGCATAACTACACCCGTGTAACAGGTCCGTTTATGCGAAAACCGGCGAAACGTGATCGCAATTAGCTATTTAATCACAGCAAATAAGGTTTTTGCGCTATTCCTGCGCCCAGAAGGTTACGCTATACACATACGACTTCCCTCTGTAGGGCCGCAGCTACAAGAAGACGGAGCTGTCCCGGTGAGTTTTGTGAAAACTAACGAGGCGACCGAAAAGGGAGCTGGTCTTTCGGAACCTGAAATCACAGCGCGCACTGTCAGTCGCACCGATTGGATCGGCCTGGTGTGGCTAACCCTTATTGTCGCAGGGGGCTTGACCGCTTTCGAGCGATTGGAGCATTCCCTCTTTCCGCACTTAAACTCTCTGCAGCATCAGGGCGTCACGGTGTGTGTGGGGACCATCGCCGCGGTAATAGGCACCTATTACGCAACGCGCAGGCTCGACCGCGTCCTTTCCATGCATGCCCAGGCCGAGAAAAAAATGGCTCTAGAGCGCAATGTCCTCCGCACCGTGACCGATAACATCCCCGACAGTATCTTCGCCAAGGATAAAAATGGGCGATACCTGCTGGCGAACAAAGCATTCGCCAAGCTGCATGGAATGAAATCTCCCGACGATTTGTTGGGGAAGACTGTTTTTGACTTGTTTCCAGAAGAACGCGCCGCCGAATTGTACAAGGACGATCTCCAGGTGATGAGATCCGGCGGGGCCGTCATGGAAACAGAAAGAACGGCTGTCGACCCCAACGGAAAATTGAAAGTCCTGCAGACGACCAAAGTTCCCTTGCTCGATAGCAGCGATGCGGTTGTCGGAATTGTCGGATTACACCGGGACATTACACGCCGCAAGGAAGCAGAGCATAGGCTGCGGCAAAGCGAAGCAAATTTGGCGGCGGCGCAGCGCATCGCTCATTTTGGAAGCGTGGAGCTGGACCTCGTCAACCTGGAAGACCCGGAAAAGAATCCGGTGCGGTGGTCCGATGAGGTGTTTCGGATCTTCGGGTACGAGCCCGGAGCGGTGGAACCGTCGCGGAAGGCATTTTTCCAAACCGTGCATCCCGATGAGAAGGACGAAGTCAGGCAGTCGCTGGATTACGCGTTGCGTGAAGCGAAACCCTATGCCATTGATTTCAGAATTATTCGTCCGGACCGCGCCGAGCGAAACATTCATGAACGGGGCGATATTATTTTCGACCCGAAAACCCGTAAGCCTCTGAAATTGGTGGCGAGCGTTCAGGATGTCACCGAGGGAGTACAGGCGGAACTCCAACTGCAACGCGCCAACCAAGAGTTGGCTGAGAAGGTGCAGGAATTGGAGCAGCGCTCGACGGAAATAACTCTCTTGAGCGAAATGGGAAGCCTCCTTCAGACTTGTAAGGATGCGGAGGAAGCGTACCTGCAGATCAGCGCCGCGGCCGAGAAATTATTCCCAAAGTGGTCAGGCACATTGTCGATAACCACCGCTTCCAGAACCGCGGTGGAAACGGTTGCCGATTGGGGCCAGGCGGTACCCGGAGAACGCGTCTTTGCCCCGGATGATTGCTGGGCGCTGCGCCGGGGCCAGCCGCAATTATATCGGCGCGGAGAAAAAGCATCCGCCTGCCGGCACATCGATCTGACGGAAGTGATGGAGTCTTTATGCGTCCCCTTCATGGCGCAAGGGGAAGCCCTCGGAATCGTGAGCTTGCAGATGCGGGCCGGCCAGGAACAGCAGGAAGCGGCGTCACGTCCCTTGCGTGAAGCGGAGCGGCGTCTGGCCGCTGTGCTGGTGGAACAAGTGGCCTTGTCTCTCGGCAACTTGAGGCTGAGAGAGAGCCTACGCAGCCAATCGATTTGCGATCCGCTGACGGGCCTTTTCAATCGCCGCTACATGGAAGAATCGCTGGAGCGGGAATTTAGCCGTGCGACCCGGAACAAAACTTCCGTGGCGATTATCATGATGGATATCGACCACTTCAAGCGATTCAACGACACTTTTGGCCATCAGGCCGGCGACACACTTCTGCGCATTCTCGGAGACTTCCTGAAGAAAAATACGCGCGGCCAGGATATCGCCTGCCGCTACGGCGGAGAGGAATTTGCCCTCGTGCTTACCGAGTCCAATTTAGCGGGCGCACTGCAAAGGGCTGAAATGCTCCGCCGGCAGGTCCAGCAATTGAGCGTGGAGTATGCCGGGCAGCTCCTCGGGTCCGTCAGGGTTTCCATTGGCGTGGCCCTTTTCCCGGATCACGGAACGACGATGGGCGAGGTACTCAGGGCTTCCGACCAGGCATTGTATCGTGCGAAACGCGAGGGGCGTGACCGCGTTTCCTCCTGGACCGCAGAGTCGGTGGTCTGATCTGCCTGAATTCGTTCCCATGGTTTTCCGAGTTGCCTTCTCCAAAAATAAATTTGTTTTCGGATTCTTTATCTTTGCGATTCGCGCTTATTCTCCTGCGTGAAATAGTAGGTTTTGCAGCCCCATCACGGATGCTTCGCCCCACCCGGTATCCAATGCCACGCAAATGTTCGTGCAGTTGATGTTAGGACATATATTACGGGTGAAATCTGTGTGAAAATGTCTGCTCACAGCTCCGGGTGTGTGTGTTCAATGGCGGAATTTGATCGCGCCCACAAAACGCATCATTCGGTCGAGCCCCACAGGGCCAAGCGATGATGAATTTAAAATCGGCCCTCAGGATTTCCGTTTTGTTTCTCGCCGCAATCGCCTGCAACCTTGCTTCGATTTCCGTCGCGGCTCAGGACCAGCCGCCGCACGAGCAGGTGGCGCAGGCTCAGGACGCGCAAGAGCCCGATTCCCGCTGGCTGTGGTCGTGGCTCAAGGAAGGGAAAATTTCGTTTAACTCCCGATGGCGCGTGGAAGCGTTTGAACGCGATGGGGCGCCGTTTACCGGAACCGCGTATGCGCCCACGCTCAGTCTGGCGCTCGGATACGAAACGCCGGCCTATCGCGGATTCTCCATTTTCGCGCAAGGCGAAGCGGTGGTTGCCACCGGGCCCGCGGACTATAATGTTCCGTTGGTGCCCTCGCAGAACCGTCCTAACCTCCCTACCATCCTGGACCCGAAAAGTCTGCAAATGAATCAAGGTTACGTGAAGTGGACACACGGGGCATCGAACAAGAATGTGAGTGTCACCGTCGGCCGGCAGGAATTGACGCTGAATGATGGGCGCTTTCTGAATTTTTCGAGCTGGCGCCAGGTGCACGGGAGCTTTGACGCGGCCCGATTCGACGCCGACTTGCCCGGAAATTTCTCCCTCACATACGCCTACATCAATCGTTTCTATCGTCAGGATGGCCGCAACGCCTCCGATGGCGAAGAACCCATGCATTCAGATTTGTTCAACCTGATGTGGAGCAAGCCGGGGCAAATCAATGCCTCGCTCTACGGATTGCTGCTCAATTTTCGCGGACCTGCGCAATTTGCAGCGTCCACCCAGACCTACGGCCTGCGGTTGACCGGCCCTTTTCAGTTCAATCCGGATTGGAGCCTTCTCTACGTCGCGGAATTCGCAAAGCAGCTCAATTACGGCACGAATCCCAACAAAGTAGACGAGAACTACTTTTTGGGGGAACTTGGTCCGGGCTGGCGTGATTTCAGCCTGAAGGCGGCCTACGCCTTTCTAGGAGGCCGCAGCGCCACGGACTTGCTGACCACTCCCCTTGCTCCTCCTCGTAATGGTTGGACGGATTTGTTTTTCAACAATCCAAGTGAACCTGCCGGCCACGGCCTGCAAGCCCTGTACATGACTGCCAGTGGACCCCTCCGATTTCTCGACGGCGCCGTGGCCACGCTGATTTATTACGACTATTACTCGGACTATCCTCACACACATTACGGCCGTGAACTGGATTCGTCCCTCGCCTATAAAATCAAACGAGTCAGTGACCGGTGGGAAATTGGTTGGCGGTTCGGGCGTTACTGGGCGGATCATCTGTTCACGAACGCGGTGCGCACTTCTGTTTATACAAGCTTTACATTGTAAGTAGTGCTTTCGCAGGACGGGCTTCAGCCTCTCGGGTTTGTGCAGGAATTCAAGTACAAAAACGACGGGCTGCAGCCCGTTCCACTAAAGCCGCGCTAACCGCCGCGAGTATGCATTTCGAGGTGCGGATCCTGTCGAAGCTCTTCGATCCCGACAAATACTCCGCGATGGCCTGTGGCGGCTCGCAACTCGGCGCCTCGATCGGTGCGCGCGCGCCACATGAAGGAAATGCGCGCGGCAAGTTCCTCGTTCGCCGCGCCAGCGCGCAGCATTTGGCGGAGATCGATCCCGGCTTGCGCGTAGAGGCACAGATACCAGAGGCCGTCCGCAGTCAGGCGGCTGCGATCGCAGCTTCGGCAGAACGGCGTCGTGGTCGACGCGATGATGCCGAAGACGACGCCGTCGGGAAGGCGGAAACGCTCGGCGGGCGCGGAGGAATTTTCATTGAGCGGCGTGATCGTTCCGTACCGTTTCGTAAGCTGCTCGAGCATTTGGGCCCGCGTAAAGACTTTTTCGAGCGACCATTCCGTCGCGCCGCCGACATCCATGTACTCGATGAAGCGCACCTCTGCTTCAATGCCGCGCCCATATTCGATCAGGTCGGCGAGTTCGTCATCGTTCACGCCGCGTAGCACGACGGTATCCAGCTTGAGCTTTGGGAAATTCAAACGGCGCGCGGCCGCGATTCCCGCAAGCACTTGCGCGTGCGTGTCGCGCCCGGTCAGCGCCGCGAATCGTTCCGGGCGCAACGTGTCCAAACTTAGCGTCACGCGGTGCAATCCCGCCTCGCGCAAAGCTTCGCCTTGCTCGGCGAATAGAACGCCGTTGGTCGTAACCGCAAGGTCACGAATCCGGGAATTGGCCGCAAGCATGCGAACAAGTTGCGCAAGATCGCGGCGCAGCAGCGGTTCGCCGCCCGTAAGACGCACGTCTTCGACGCCCAGCGAAGTAAACACCTCAACCAATCGAGCAATTTCTTCGAAGGTCAGCAATTCCTGGCGCGGCAGCCATACGTACTCCTCCTGCGGCATGCAGTAGTTGCAGCGCAGGTTGCACCGGTCGGTCACCGAGACGCGCAGGGTGCGCAGGGGCCGTCCAAACTGGTCGGCCAGGACGCCGCCCAGTGACTTTTCCGGAGGAGTTTGAGGATCGGCAGGCATGTCTACATGGTAGGTTGCGCGCGCCCGGGCGTCAACCGTGAGGCTTGTTATTCGGAGCGCTCGAAGAGTTTGGCTTTGGAGGGAATCTGGGTCTCCATTTCGCCCACGATTTTCTGTGCCTGTTCGGTCACCGAGGCTTCTGTCTGGCCCGGCGCGGATTTGAATCCCACCCCTACCGAGCCGACAATCTCCCCAGCGGAATCGTGCAACGGGAGGGAGACATCAAAGCCGTCTTTCTCTTTTTCCACCACCGGTTTTCCAGTGCGCATCGGCTCGGAATCTTCCTTCTCGCACTTTCCTCCAACGTCGGTCTTGTCGGTTGAGGCGATCCCACTACATCCGCGGCTAGTATTTGCGGAAATACCGATCTCATCGGATTCGGGATGCCTGGCTCTTGTCGCTTCTACCAACTTTTGGGCAAAGATCTTCCCGGTACGAGTTTTTGTTTGCGCGGCGAACTTCTGCGGCACCATGCCAAGAAGTCCGATCAGAATCGCCGCTGTTAAAGGAATCAACGATGCTCGACTCCCATGAGTGACTTTAATTATTTTGTCCTGCATAACCTTTATCCCTCATCCTTGGCTTGCTCTTTGAGTCTGGCGATGACGCTCGGATCGGCAAGCGTTGTCGTGTCGCCAAGGACTCGGCCTTCGGCGATATCGCGCAGGAGGCGGCGCATGATCTTGGCGCTGCGCGTCTTGGGAAGCTCGGCGGTGAAGAAAATATCGTCGGGCTTGGCGATCGAGCCGATTTTCGTGGACACGTGATTCCTTAATTCTTCTTTCAGCTTATCGCTGGCGTGAATTCCTTCCTTCAGCGTGACGAACGCGGAGATTCCCTGGCCTTTGATTTCGTGTGTTTTGCCGATCACTGCGGCTTCGGCCACGGAATGGTGGTCCACGAGAGCGCTTTCCACTTCGTATGTCGAAATGCGATGGCCGGAGACATTCATCACGTCGTCCACGCGTCCGAGCAGCCAGAAATATCCATCCTCATCCAACTTGCAACCGTCGCCGGTAAAATATTTTCCGGGATAGCGCGACCAGTAATTTTGCACATAGCGTTCCGGGTCGCCATAGATGGTGCGCAGCATCGAGGGCCACGGCTTGCTGAGCACGAGATACCCGCCACCGCCTGGGCCGACGGGTTTGCCGTCGTTATCCAACACCTCCGCGACGATTCCGGGAAGCGGGTGCGTGGCCGAGCCGGGTTTCGTGGCCGTGATGCCAGGCAGGGGAGAGATCATGATGCTGCCGGTTTCGGTTTGCCACCAGGTATCGACGATGGGGCAGCGCTCGCGACCGATCGTTTCGTTGTACCAGATCCAGGCCTCGGGATTGATCGGCTCTCCCACGGTGCCAATCAGCCGCAGCGAAGATAGCCCGTACTTCCCGGGAAATTCCTTGCCCCAGCGCATGAACGTGCGAATCGCTGTCGGTGCGGTATAGAAAATATTGACGCCATATTTGTCGATGAGCTGCCAAAATCGGCCGCGATCGGGAAAGTCGGGCGTGCCTTCGTACATCACGGTGGTCGTGCCGTTGGCGAGCGGACCGTAGACGATGTAGGAATGCCCGGTGACCCAGCCGATGTCGGCGGTGCACCAATACACGTCGTCTTCCTTGATGTCAAAAACATAGCGATGTGTCGTGCTCACGCCCAGGAGATATCCGGCGGTCGTGTGCACGACGCCCTTGGGCTTGCCCGTCGTGCCGCTCGTGTAGAGGATGAACAACATGTCCTCGGAGTCCATGGGCTCGGCGGCACATTCGTCCGAGGCGTTCGCGACGATGTCGTGCCACCAGAGATCGCGGCCGGGCTTCATGGAAATCGGCGTAGCCTTGCCCACGCGTTCGACGACGACGACTTTTTCGATGCTCGGCGTGCCCGTCAAAGCATCGTCCACGCTGGCCTTGAGCGGCACAATGGTTCCGCGCCGCCATGCGCCGTCTCCGGTGATCAACACTTTGGCTTTAGCGTCGTTGATGCGTTCGCGCAACGCTTCCGCTGAAAATCCGCCGAACACGACCGAATGCGCCGCGCCGATTTTCGCGCAGGCGAGCATGGCGATGGCCAGTTCGGGAAGCATCCCCATGTAAATCGCGACGCGGTCGGCCTTCGCCACGCCCAGCGATTTCAAAGCATTCGCAAAGCGATTCACTTCACGCTCGAGCATTCCGAACGTCAGCACGCGTGTGTCACCCGGTTCGCCTTCCCAGATGATGGCTGCCTTGTTTCGCCGAGCGGAATGCGCATGCCGGTCCACGCAGTTGTGAGTAACGTTGAGCTTGCCGCCGACGAACCACTTGGCCCATGGCGCGTTCCATTCCAGTACGCGCTGCCACGGCGTGAACCAATCCAGATTTTTCGCTTGTTCCGCCCAGAAGCCCTCGGGGTTTTCAGACGCGCGCTCGTAAACCGCGGGATCGTTCCAGTTGGCACGCTGTTTGAATTCCGCCGATGGAGGAAATGTCCGGCGTTCGTCGAGCAGTGCATCAAGGCTTTTTTCGCTGGGGACAGACATTTAGGCAAAACTCCGCATGGAAGATCAGGCCCGAGGCAGCCCGCCGCGGCGCGCTTTTCACCCTGACCTGTGCGCTAAGAATGTCGGAGCGACGAAACGTTGTCAATGGAGGCTTACTAGCGGCGCAGGCTTCAGCCTGTGGGTTTTGGCACTTGCATGGCCCAAACCCCACAGGCTGAAGCCCGCGCCACGAGTGAGTCAATTCGCACAGGCAGTATGGGTTTCGCGAGTCGCCGCGAACATGTTAGGATTTCGCGGGGGAAAAAAGTATGGGACATCGTCGAAATTCCAACACTTCACGAGCGCATGACAGCGGGAACCTGAGTCGGCGCACACTCTTGCAACGCGCCGGTTGGACCGTCGCGGCAGCAGCGTTTCCCAGCGGAGTATTTGCCGCCGAGGGCGTCAGCCCCGTGATGGCCAAGCTCAGCGCCTATATGAGTGAAGCCGGCGGCCGCGCGATTCCCGATGAAGTCGTCGAGAAGGCCAAGCACCACATCCTTGACACCTTTGCTGCGATGATCTCCGGGTCCGACCTGCCCCCGGCTCGAGCGGCGTTTCAGTATGCCCGTGACTTTACATCCGACAAGACTTCGACCGTTGTTGCCTCGAAAATGACGGCAAGCCCTCCGGAGGCGGCCTTCATCAATGGCATGCTCGCGCATTCCGATGAAACCGACGATTCTAACGAGTTTTCACAGTCGCATCCCGGCTGCGCGGTTGTCCCCGCAGCTTTGGCGGCCGGAGAAAAATTTGGCATCGACGGAACACGGTTTTTGCGCGCCGTGACGCTCGGCTACGATATTGGGCCGCGCATGACCATCAGCTTCGGCGCGATCGATTTTCGGAATAGCAGCCACAAGAGCACGCACGCCATTTCGAGTGTGTTCGGAGCGGCGGCCGCTGCGGGATGCGCGGCGGACTTGAACGCGCAGCAGATGCGCTGGCTGCTGGATTACACGGCCCAGCAATCCTCGGGGATCGGCGCGTGGAATCGCGATACCGAGCATATTGAGAAAGCCTTCGTGTTCGCGGGCATGACGGCGCGCAGCGGCGTCACCTCCGCCCTCGTGGTTCATGCGGGATTTGACGGCATCGACGATATTTTTTCCGGCGTCGACAATTATTTCCTGGCGTATGCGCCCAATGCCAAAACCGAGGAACTCGTCTCTCAGCTCGGCGAGCGCTACGAGATCGCCCGGACCAACATCAAGAAATGGACGGTCGGATCGCCGATCCAGGCGCCGCTCGACGCCGTGTACGACATTCTGAAAAAGCATCCTGTAAATCCCGCCGATGTGAAATCCGTTGTAGTGCGACTGGCCAACACTGAAGCGCGCGTCGTCGACAATCGCGAGATGCCGGATATTTGCCTCCAGCACATGGTCTCCGTGATGCTCCTCGATAAAACGGCCTCTTTTCATGCGGCGCACGACAAGGCCCGCATGAAAGATCCGGCCGTGCTGGCCGTTCGCGCCAAGGTTCAGCTCGTTTCGAGCGAAGAGCTGGAGAAAATGGAACCGGCGCGGCAGGCCATCGTGGAAATCACGATGAACGACGGAGCTGTCTACTCCGATCGGGTAACGGACGTGCGCGGCACGGTGGATAATCCGATGACGCGCGAAGAAGTGATCCAAAAATGCCGCGACTTGGTGGAACCGGTCCTCGGCAAAGACAACTGCACAAGCCTCATAGACAAGATCATCGGCATCGAAAAAGTGAAGGACATCCGCGAGCTGCGCAGCGTGCTGCAAAAAGCCTGACCAAGTTATGCCGCGCAAGTAGCACAGGCTTCAGCCTGTGAATTTTCTTGAAGCTCAAGCTAAAATTAAGCGTGCGGACCGAGTGAAGTTGCTGGCCGCGCGAGGATTTCCATGCCAAACAAGCGGCCCAATCCGGTAGTGGCTTTCGACGTCTACGGAACACTAATCGATCCATTTCAAATGGAAGAACACCTGCGCGAGACGTTCGGAGCAAAAGCAAAAGAGGCATCCGAACTGTGGCGCAGCAAGCAAATTGAATATTCATTTCGCCGCGCCCTCATGAAGAGGTACCAGCCCTTCGACGCGTGCACGGCGCAGGCCCTCCGCTTCGTCAGCGCGCAATTGGGAATTTCTCTTTCTGAAAAAGCACAGGCGCATTTGCTGTCAAAGTACGAGTGGTTGCAAGCTTATGCGGATGTTACAAGCGCGCTCGCTCAACTCGGGGCGCAAGGATTCACGATTGCCGCTTGCTCGAATGGAACGGAAAGCGCGGTCCGCGCAGTGCTTGATCATGCGGGAATTCTCCCTCATTTCAGCAAGCTTGTGAGCGTGGACCCGCTTCGCACATTCAAGCCGGATCCCGCCGTGTACGAATATCTGGTGGCTGAATTAGGCGCTGGGAAAGAAAATGTCTGGCTCGTTTCGAGCAATCCCTTTGACGTGATCGGCGCCAAAGCCTGCGGTTTACGCACGGCCTGGGTGCAGCGCGATCCAAAACGCGTCTTCGATCCGTGGGAGTTCGAGCCCGATGCGATTGTTCATAGCCTCGCTGGACTCCAGGAAATTTTAAAAAAACTGTAGTGTTGGATGAGGCGGGCTCAGTAGCACAGGCACTCTTGCCTATGCGCTTTTCGCGATCGCAAATACATCCTCGGTGTAGCGGCAACTTTCAAAACCGCACAGGCAACTGGAGTGCCTGTGCTACTTGGTACCTGCGGCGAAGGAACCCAGCTCTTGGCGTGACTGAAGGACACGCAGGATGGAATCCCGCGTGACGATGCCGACAACACTTCCGCCTGCGATTACAGGCATTTGCTGCATGCCGATTGTGCGCATGCGATCGAGCAGGGAAAGCGCGGGTTCCTCGGGGGCAGCCCAGTGAAGTTTGTTCTTGGGAAGCATGACGGCCTGCACCGAAGTTACATCCCAATCCTGCTGTGGGACGGTGTTCAGTGCCTCGGCAGTGACCAGCCCAACGAGTTGATCGCCTGCCACCACCAAGTGCGCGCGACGTCCCGTGCGCACCATTTCGCGGGCATAGTCTTCGAGTGAAATTTCGCGCCCGACGGTATGCAATTCAGGTGTCATGATATCGGCCACGCGCAGCCCTTCGAGCGCGCCTCGCGCCTCGACTTGCGCTTGGCTCTGCTTGGCCGCTGATAAAATAAACCAGCCAATGAACGCGAGCCACAATCCTCCGACCGGTCCGCCGAGCGGGGCATAGTTGGCTATCGCCGTCACTGCGCCCGCCGCGATCATGCCATAAGCGATCACCTGGCCGGAGCGGGCGGCGATCCGTGTGGCGCGCGCGTAATCCTTGTTCAATCCCCAGACGATGGCTCTCAGAAGGTGCCCTCCGTCCAGGGGAAACCCCGGGATCAGATTAAACATCGCCAGGCTGAAATTGATCCATGCCAGCGATCCGGCAAGCGTGCTCAAGATGGCATTGGAACCAGCTTGCCGGTTCACCAGCCAGAAGCCGCCAGCCAGAAGGAGACTCGACAGCGGGCCGGCCACGGCGATGTTGAATTCTTCCAGCGCGCGTGAAGGCTCGCGGCTTATGCGCGACACGCCTCCGAATACGAACAGGGTGATCGAAACTACGGGAATCTTGTAGTACTTGGCTATGACGCTGTGCGCCATTTCATGAAAGACCAGAGAACCAAAAAACAGCGCGCTGGTCATCAGTCCCAGGCCCCACAGGCGGGAAGTGGGAATGTTCAGCTGGAGTGCGTCAAACTCGGAAACGAAAGAGAAGGCGATGAGGCCGAAAATAATGAACCAACTGGTATGCAGAAAGATCGGTATACCGTAGATTCGCCCGATCTGGATCCCATCCTTGCGCATCGCGGCCGTGTTTCCTCACCGCCAGTATAGCCCAACCACTACATTTGGAAGTCGTTGGGGATTCTAATGTTCGGCGCCGCGTTCGGTAAGGGTGGGCGACCGTGCGTTGTGCAGCAGAGACTGCGGCTCCCGGCGTCCCGCCGGCGATCTTTCAAGAAAGCAAGCAACGAACACAGGCAAGATGGCGGTGCCACTGCAAATTCGACGCGCGTTTCATCCCGGAACACAACGTGTCCAATAGGCCACACCCGGGGCCAACGTTCTTATCATAAGTCCCGCATTATCAACGCCTGGCGGATTGGCGATGCTCGTGCCTTTTCCTTCCTCGAGGAAAGCGAGGACCTGCGATGGAGACCTTCATGAATGGGGCAATCGTGATCGAGGCAGCGCTGCTTTCGTTCCTGCTGGCGCTGTGTATGACCTGGCTAGGGCTGCACGGTCTGTTCCGGCTGATGCCCGCCACGGCCAAGATCGTCCAGCCGATCCGGCTCGTTGCCAACCGCGAAATCGGGGATCGGCAAAGCAGCGCTGCGTAGGATTCGAAACTCAGTCAAAAGTTCGAAATTGGACTTCCCTTGGCGAGTGGGGGCAAAGCTTAGGGAAGCGGGGGGCGGGTTCCACGTTTAAATTGAACATTGCTGGCAATGCGTGGAACTTTGCCTGAATGGAAGGAGCAAGTCATGTTGGCGCTGAAGTGGTTGTTGATGGCGGCAGGGATTGCAATGTTCGGTACGGCGGCGGGTGTGGTTGCATACGACGTCTATTTGGCGTTGCAGTTTCAGAAGCTGATGGGTTCGGGGGAACCTGGGGCGGCCGAAAAGGCGAGGCCGAGCCACCCCATTCGATGGCCGCTCGCCGCGAAGCTGTTCGGTTGGGCGTGGGCGCCTTTGCTCCTGGCAGTAAGCGTTGCTCGCGTGCCGGAGGGATCGGGCGGCGTACGAATCAGCCAGATTTCGGGCGTGCAAGAGGGGACACAGTATCCCGGCCTGCACTTGGTCGTGCCGTTCGTGCAAAGCATAGCCGTGTATGACCTGCGCGATCATCTCTTCACGACCGATGCCTTGCCCGATGCCGCCACCAAGCATGAAGTCCTAACCGTACAAACGCGCGAAGGCCTGACGATTGGGCTCGCTGTTTCGGTGCGCTACCGGCTGGATCCGCGGAAGCTATCGTACATTCACGCAAACCTCGCGCAACCCGTGGATTCTGAAATCGTGGCCCCGGTGGTTTCTGCCGCGTTTCGTGATCTTGCTCCGAATTACGTGGTACGTGAAGTTTTCGCGGTGAAACGCGACGAATTCCGCGCGAAATCCACGAGAACAATCACCGAACGACTGGGCGCGGACGGGATCATCGTGAAGGAAGTACTCTTGAGTGACGTTCACCTGCCGGCCGAATACGCAAAAGGCTTGGAAGACATTCTGCTGAAGGAGCAGGAGAGCGAACGAATGGAATTTGAAACGGCCATCTACGAGAAACAAGTGAGGATCGCAGAGCTACAGGCCGAAGCCGCCAAGGCGCAACAGGTGAAACGCTCCCAGGCGGATGCCGAATCGCGCGTAATTGCGGCAAAGGCCGAATCCGACGCGATGCAGTACACGTTGCCGCTGAAGCAGAAGCAGATCGAACAATCCAAGCTCGAAGCGCGGGCGCGCAAGGAAGCTACGGTCGAAAACGCCGAGGCAGCGGCGCAGTCTAAAGTGATCGACAGCAAAGCGGAAGTTGAGCGTAGACATTTGCTTGCGGTCTCCGACTCGGAATCCACTCGTCTGAATGCGACGGCCAACGCGGAAACGATTCGTCTGACCGCCATAGCCGACGCCGAGCGATTACAGGGGGAAGCGGCAGTGCTAAAGCAGAATCCCATGCTGATTCAAAAAATTATTGCCGAGCGGCTTTCAGACAAGCTGCAAATCATCATGGTGCCGACCGACGGACGCAATTTCTTCGCGTCGGATGTCCTGCGATCCGCGTTCTCCGGTGGGATATCCTCGAACAATACGGATGACGCCGATCCGGATGCACCAGTGATCGGCCGCAAGCAGGTGCAGAGCATGAAAACGAAATGAGGGAAGGGGGCTCTGCATGGGGCCCGATCCAGAATTGAGTTCCATCGGCCAAAACCCTTGCGGGCCGCTCGCCGGAAACCAGGACAGGGACCGCCGCCCCTGCGAAGGTCTTCCGAACGCGAACGCCGCCCGGCCGATGGCCAGTGCGCCAACCGCGTCCCGAATAATCGGGGCGCGGACGCGTGTCCGAAGGTTTCCAGCAAAGCCCGCTGCCGTTTGGGTAGTTTTGGAAGCCGCGAAAGCAAAAACCCGCAAACGGCTGCGCGCGCAACTATTTGCGCAATCCGTCAATGCCGGCCTACGAAGCCGCCAAACGGCTGTGCTATCATTTCTTGCGGTGTTGGCCAACGCGCGGCTTTCTCCCACCCGTTCCGCGGGGCCAGGCGCAGCAAAAACGATGATCGCCGATCGATCCACACTTTTCTTTTACTTCGTACTGTTTCTATTGGTCTTGATTGGAATTCCAAGTGCCGCGCATTCCTCGACTCTGGAAGACGCAGCGAAGGAACTCGCGCGAAAAATTGTGGCCGTCCTGCCCGCGGGAGAAAACCTAAAATGCGAAATACGTAATCTCTCGTCCCTCAAAGCACCGGAGACGGCGCGGATTGAACAGGCTGTCCAGGTTGAATTGCAGGAGCGAGGCATCGGCTTGACGGGCAGCGGGACCGGGACGACGTTAGTGGTCACCCTTTCGGAGAATTTTGAGAACTTTGTCTGGACAGGAGAAATTCACGAGGGCGACACCTCGCAGATGGTTTTGATCACCGTGAAACGTTCCTCTGAAAATCGCCTGTTCTCAGGCGCCAGGCTGGTAACGATCCACAGTGAAAAATTCTGGGAAGGGCCGGAGCGCATCCTGGATGCGGGAGAGGTTTCAGGCAACGACGGGAAATCCTGGATGGTCTTGCTCCTGCCGGATGGTTTGTTGATTCAAGACAAGCACACCGGTCCGGTGATTTCGCTCGAGGTCCCATCAAACCAAAGTGCGACCCGAGACCCCTGGGGAAATCTCAGCTTTGAATTGATCGGCAATACGGTTGAATTCTTTCTTGCGCCAAAGATCTGCACCGTGAATTTGGAAGCACCTGATTTGAGCCGATGTTTATTAGGAGAGGGATCAAATCAAGTGCCGGCCACCTCCCCGGTGATCTTCGACATTGCGCCGGCCGATCCACCGCAGCCGGGCAAGGGCACCGAAATAGAAATGAAACCAGTTTGTAGCGATGCCAGCCAATTTCTGGCTACGGGCGCGCGCGATTACACCCAAATGGATACGCTGCAATTATTCCAAGTGCAATCAAGCGGCGCCGCCCCGGTCAGCAACGAATTGGATTTTCCCGGACCGATCACGGCTTTGCATGCTGGTTCGATCACGCCCAGGGCCGTAGTGAGGAATCTCACGACTGGAAATTATGAAGCGTACACTCTGTCCTTTTCATGCGCGCACTAATCTGCGCCGGGCGCTGGTCGCGCTGATCGCACTGGGCGCGATGGCCACGGCCGCGGACGCGACGCCATCGGCGCGGCCGCAAATTGGCGGGACCTTGCGGGTTGAGATGAGCGAACGGATTGCTTCGATCGATCCGCGACAATGGCCATCGGCCCCCGCCCAATCCGCCGCGGCTGACCGCGTGGAGTCTCTCATTTTTGATCGTCTCGTCAAATTTGATGAGCACGGGTCGCTTCAGCCTGCGCTGGCACGGTCCTGGCAGCACGATGAACCGTCCAAGCGATGGGAATTTCGTTTACGCGAAGGCGTGAAGTTCAGCGACGGAACTCTGCTCACTGCGCCCATTGCCGCGCTCGCGCTCCAGCAATTGTTGGGCGCTTCATTTGATGTGAGCGCCACTCCCGATTCTGTGGTGATTCAAGCGGAACATTCCATTCCGGATTTTCCGGTGCAGCTGGCCACGGGCCGCTATTTCATTTTTAATAGGGGCGAAGATAATTCTCTAACGGGGACCGGCCCATTTCGCGTGGCCGAATGGCCGGCGGCGGAAGGTCCCGGGCGGGCATCTTTCGTTGCAAATATTGGCTGCTGGGCGGGGCGTCCATTTGTGGACAAGATCGAACTCGCTATGGGTGTAGATTTTCAGCGGCAGGCCAATGCAATCTCATTTGGGCAAGCGGATGTCGTGGAATTGCCAGCGTCTCAAGTTCGCCGCGCCGCGCAGCGGGGAGTGCGCGCCGCATCCAGCGATCCAGTGCAATTGTTTGCGCTCGTATTTGATGGTTCTCGTCCCGCGGTGCAGGATGCACATGTAAGGCAGGCAATATCATTGGCCATTAATCGCGCCTCCATTGCCGACGTGATCCTGCAAAAGCAAGGCATCCCGGCGGGCGGGTTGCTGCCGAACTGGATTTCGGGTTATGCGCACCTGTTTCCCGCCATGTCCGACTTACCGCGGGCGAGGGATTTACTGCCCGCTTCCGCACGCGAACAATTTCGCTCCATGCCCCTTGTGCTGTTTTATGATTCGGGCGATGCTGAGGCTCGCGCAATTGCGGAGCGAGTCTCTGTCAATTTGCGCGAAGTAGGAGTCATGGTACAAGCGTCAGGACAAATTGCCGACAGTAAAGCGAAGCTTTCGGTGGCTGATCTGCGGCTCGTGCGTCTCCGCATGGCCGCGCCCGATCCCGCGACGGCTTTGTCCGATTTACTTTTGCCGGGTTCGCTGGACGAAGCGGAAACGAATCTGGAAACACCGGAACAAATCTATGCGGCCGAACGCGCGCTAATTGACTCGTTCCGCGTGATCCCTCTCGTCCATGTTTCCGAGAATTACGGACTTAGTCCGCAGGTGCGCGATTGGATGGCGCCACGGTGGGGTGGATGGAAGCTGGAAGACGTGTGGCTTGGGCCGCCGTCCGCTGCGGGAGGAAATTCTCCATGAGCTTCCGCACCAAGCTGCTGGCTTTCTTTGTGACCACCATCGTTGCGGCGGTGACGCTCGTGGCGTGGGGAGTTTCGGTCTATACGCGCCGCGCGTTTGAGGAATTTGACCGCCAGCGTACGGACGCCCTTGTGGCGCAGTTTCGCCGCGAGTACGCTCAGCGCGGAGACGAAATCGCGCACCGCGTTCAGAGCATCGCCGATGCCGAGGCCACGCTGCGCATGGCCATGGACCTGAACCGCCCGCAGGCGGATGCCTCTCAGTATTACAACGACGCGCGCGGCATCGCCCAAACCCAGCAAATCGATTTTCTCAATATCGTGGCGGATGACGGCACTCTGATTTCTTCCTCGGAGTGGCCCGCGCGCTTCGGTTACAAAAACGATTGGGTGACCGCGGAATCCGACTGGAATTCCCAGGGGGCCTTCCTGCGTCGCGTAGACACACCTGACGCCGTGGACTTGGGTTTCCTCGCGGTTCGTACGATTCGGATTGGAGAAAAGCGCCTTTTCCTGATCGGCGGGCAACGCCTCGATCAAAAGTTTCTGGCGACGCTGGTCCTTCCGGAAGGCATGCGCACGCTGCTGTATAGAAATTTGGAGCAGGGATTTGTGCCGGCTGAGTTGACCGATCCGCATGGCCCGGCGAGCCAGTCCGAGCTTTTTTCTCCAATGATTGCCGACGTGCAAAAAAATCGGCGCGAAATGCAAAGAACGATCACTTCAGGTGTCGCTCCCCACACAAATTCAGAAACCTTCAATGCCATCCCGCTCGTCGGCCGGGATTCCGATTTGCTCGGCGTTCTCCTGGTCGGCAGCTCTCGGCAAAATCTCATCGAGATGCTGACTTTCATACGCGCCTTGGCGCTGCTCGTCGGCGGCGGGGTGATTCTGCTGGGCCTGATACTTGGCTGGTGGATTTCGGCGCGTGTGACGCGTCCCATCGAAGAGCTTGCCGCCGGCGCACGGGATGTCTCCTCGGGGCATTGGGGGAGGCGCGTGGAAGTGCGCTCGCGCGACGAAATCGGCCAGCTCGCAGACGCGTTCAATGAAATGACGCGCCAGCTTGCCGAGCAACGCGAGCGCCTGGTGCAGACCGAACGCGTGGCGGCTTGGCGCGAACTGGCGCGCAGGCTCGCGCACGAGTTGAAGAATCCCCTGTTCCCCTTGCAACTGACCGTCGAGAATCTGCAGCGCGCGCGGGAACAGACGTCCGAGCAATTCGACGAAATCTTTTTCGAGTCCACGGCAACCCTTCGCGCCGAGCTTGAGAATTTGAAGAACATCGTCAGTCGGTTCAGCGATTTTGCCAAAATGCCGCCCCCGGAATTTGAGCCCGTGGACTTGAATGAGCTGGTCCGTAGCGCGATCAAATTATTCGAGCCGCAACTCGCGCCTGTCGGCCGTCCGCCCATCACGCCGGAGTTGTACCTCGATGAAAATCTTCCGCGCCTGCAGGCGGACCCGACTTTGCTGCGCCGGACCATTGAAAACCTGATATTGAATTCCCTGGACGCGATGCCGGCCGGCGGCATGTTGTCCGTGCGCACCGCGCATCGCACCGGAGCAGTGCGGCTCGAAGTCACCGACACGGGAGCGGGCTTGACGCCGGAGGAATGCGCGCGCTTATTCACGCCGTATTACACGACCAAGCGGCACGGCACGGGCTTGGGACTCGCGATTGTGCAATCCGTAGTTAGCGATCACAATGGCAGGATAGAAGTGGAATCGGCGCCGGGCGCGGGCGCGACGTTTCGCATCGAGTTGCCCATCGAACAAAAAATCTCGCCGGAGGGATCGAATCCCGCGGAGGAACGGCACGCGGATCCCACGGTTTTCACCGCGGCCTGATGCGGTAAATCACAAATGACCTCTCCGAAAGCGCATCTTCTGCTCATCGACGACGATCCGAACACGCTCGCTTCGCTTTCCCGCGCATTTCGGCTCGCGGGGTACGAAGCCACAGTGTGCGACAGCGCCGTTCGCGCTCTCGAACTGATTCGCGCGGACCGGTTCGACGTGATTTTCTCGGACGTGATGATGCCGGGCAAGGATGGAATTTCTCTGCTCGAAGATTTGAAGGCGGCGGGAGCAACAACACCCGTGGTGATGATTTCGGGGCAAGCGAGCGTGGAAATGGCGGTGCGGGCCACGAGGCTCGGCGCCGTGGATTTTCTGGAGAAGCCTCTTTCCACGGAAAAACTTCTGGTCACCATCGAGAACGTCCTGCGGCTGCGCCACCTGGAGAACGAAAATCGCGATTTGCGCAGCCGGCTCGGCAAGCACGAAATGATTTGGTCCGGCCCCGACATGGAGCGGCTGATGGCGCAAGTCGAGCGCGTCGCGGCCAGCGAATCTCGCATCGCCATTCAGGGTGAGACGGGCACGGGCAAGGAACTGATCGCGCGAACGATCCACCAGAAAAGCGCGCGGCATGCCGGGCCGTTCGTCACGCTCAATTGCGCGGCCGTGCCGGCCGAGTTGATTGAATCGGAGCTTTTCGGACACGAAAAGGGTTCATTCACCGGGGCGGCCAATCGTCACATCGGAAAATTTGAGCAGGCCGCAGGCGGCACTCTTTTTCTGGACGAGATTGGCGACATGCCTCTCGCGATGCAATCCAAGCTGCTGCGTGTTTTGGAAGAGGGAGAAATTGAGCGCGTCGGTGGCGATAAGCCGATCCCGGTGGATGCGCGCGTGGTGGTCGCCACACACCGCAACCTCGAGGAAATGGTCCGGCAAGGATCGTTTCGCGCTGACCTGTTTCATCGCATCTACGTTTTTCCGATTGCCCTGCCGCCATTGCGCGAACGCGCCGGGGAAATTCCCGTGCTCGCGGAATATTTCGCGGCACAGGTCGCGTCGCAAAACGGCTGGCGGCCCAAGCATTTCTCGCCGGAGTCGCTCGCGATTCTGCAGCGATACACGTGGCCCGGCAACGTGCGCGAGTTGCGCAATGTGGTCGAGCGCGTCTTATTGTTATCGGGCGCCGAAACAATTACCGCGGAGGAAGTGAATCTCGCGCTGCCGGCTCCGCGCAACGGCGAAGCGGTTTCCCCGGGAGGAAGCGGGCCGCTGACGCAGCGCGTGGAATCGTTCGAGAGGGACGTGCTCCTTGCCGAGCTGCGCCGCCAAAATCACCACATGACCAACACCGCGCGAGCGCTGGGCCTCGAGCGCAGCCACCTCTATAAAAAATGCCAGCAACTCGGCATCGATCTCCAATCGGAACGCAAAACGGATTGAATTGGTGGCACGGGCTTCAGCCTGTGGATTTTAATCCTTGCTCGTACTAAAACCCACAGGCTGAAGCTTGTGCTACTGGAACGAATCCCACATTCAAGTTTGCGGCGCGGCCTTCGTCGTGCCCGTCACGCGCGAACCAAATCCGATGGCCATGGCAGTGTCTTTCGGATAAACGACGTCCAATCCCCGGGAAAGAAAGTGGTCATACACAGACATGCTCGCTCCATAAACGCCAAAACTGGATGCCAGAATACGTGAATGGACGAGCGCCGCGGTGACGAATCCGATCACGCGAAATCCCGATGCGCCGTTCAACGCGCTTTTCCCTGTTTCTCCGATGGATAGCCCGCCGCGTCCGGCATCGGCGTCCGGCGAAAGCGAAGAAGCCGCGAGCGCAATGGATATCCCCGTGGTGAGGTATCTGGTTTTCGGCGTGGTCGTTTGCGCGCCGCCTTCGGAATCCAGGCTCAGGTGCTGGTCGTCTTTTACTTCCACTGCTTCGAGGCTCGCTTCCACGTGCTGCTCAGCGGAACTCGGTGGTACGATCTCGTGAAAGACGATTCGCAACTGCCCGTTGCGATGCAACCTGCGTGCGGGCTGCACCTGCAGGACAGAACCTTTCAAGCGCGTTCCTTCCGGAAGAATGAGCTGATCGTTCGTGAACAGCGGCTCCGTCATCACCGCCTCGACCGTTTCCCCTTTTTGAACGGTGGCGGAACTCAGCGGTGTTTTCAGCAACGCGTGAATTATGCTTCCTGCCGCCGGAGCGGTGCCGACCATATTCACTTTTTCCGTCGTCAATTCTTCGGTTCCAAAATTCAGCGCATCGATGAGTTCCGCGTTGAAGCGCGTTCCAGCCTCAAAATATTGCGGATGGTAAGGCAACTGGGCGATCAGCAGTCTTTTTAGCCGGTGCAACTTTCCCGGAGCCGCAACCTGCTCCTTCGCTGTCTCCCACTCGCGGCTGATTTCTTTTTTTGTCTCGCTGGCTTTGCCGGCTGCAAGTTTTTTGGCGGCGCTTTCTTTACTTTCCTTGCCGGAGTTCCTGGGCTCCGTTGCCGTTGCGAACTGTAAAACACCTTGGGACGCGGGAGAGACTTGCGTGCGAAGAGGGACGCGGCGGCCATCAGGCAATTGAAGTTGATCAAAAGTAATCTCAACATCACGGGAAGGAGAAAAATTGGCGTCCAACGCGGCGAGCGTGCGTTTCATTGCTGAAACGCCGGAAATGTGGGTGACTCTGCCGGTGACCTCGCTGCCCGGTGGAATGACTAGCTTATCGAACGCGTAGACTGGCTCCGCGATTTTTCCGTGAATCGGTTGCCCGGTTTCGCGAACGCGCACTTCCTGGTCAAGAACTACCGGAAGCGGAGTGCCGGTCGGCACTTCCAAAGGAATCGCGGCGGACGAGCCAACGACGATCTGTGTGACGCCCGGATTATTTGCTTGTCCAGAACACAGTCCCACAGAGAGGAAAATCAAGAGGATTGGAGCAGCAGTGGCGCGCATAAGATTCGTCCTTTTGTTTTTAGTAGCACAGGCTTCAGCCTGTGGGGTCTAGGCCTTGCAGACATTAAAACCCGCAGGCTGAAGCCTGTGCTACTAAACTCTCAATTTCGCCGGGCTGCAATGCTAATAAACAGAGATGCAACACCTTGAATGACTGTTGCATTGCGAGGGCTGGGTTCTCCGCGTGCTTCGACTGCTGCAGAAAAAGCTCTGCGCGAACAGTTGACAGGATACTTCCCCGCGAAATCGAGGTCAATTGCTTGGCGAAGATGGAGAAGAGGGATCAGGGGGGGCGGAAATTGTAGCCGCCGCAGCGGGCTTCGCCGTTGGCCGAAGAGCGAAGTAATTACGCGCGAACGCGGCGTAAGACGTTCCCGCATCGACTGCGACTGCCTGCACGGTGTAGCGGCCCTCGCCCAGTTCCGCGAGAGGGAGGCTGAGGCGGTAGGACGCGGTGCGGCTCTTCTCGTCGTATTCCGTGGGGGCAACCATCGGCGTGTCGGAAAGGCGCTGCCCGTTGCGGAAAAATACCAGGCCCGCTCGAAGCGCATTTGAGTCGGCTTTCAGCGGCGCGTAGACCTGGAAAAAAACGTACAGCGTTTGGTCGCCGGTGAAAACGCGCGTCACGCTTGGAATAATTCGCTCGCCGCCCACGTCAAGCGGCGACGATTTCATTTTGGCGTCCTGGCCGAGCGCCTGCGTCTTGATCTGCACCGCGTTCTGCACGGCTTCCACCTGGCTGGACAGCAGCAACGAACTTACCTGCAGGCGGTCGAACAGCGGCGGCGCCAGGGAAAGCTTTTCCTCAAAGGTGCCAATCCTGCCGGACTCGTTTTCGCGCGCCAGAAATTTCAGCTTGTACTCTCCCGGCGCGAGAATGATGCCGCCCTGATAGACCAGCGCATGCTGCTGGATGTCCTGAAAATGTTCCGCGCCGATTTTCACCGTGATTGTGTCGCGCAGAGCGCCTGCCACGCGGTTCGATTTTGCGTCGCGCACTTCGGCGGCGAAATCGAATGCGGTTTCGCGGCTGCCGCGTTTTTGCGCCCATTGCAGAGCGCTGGGCGCGAGCTTCGCGGAGATTGGCACGAAGACCTGGTTCGCGTTCAAGCGGAACTCCGCGGTTTCCACGGCTAGCGGCAGCTCGACTTCCGGGGTTTCCGATTGGAACGCTTGTTCGAGCTGCCGCTCGCGGTCTTCCGTCGTGAAGACGCCGAAATTCTTCGCCGCGTAGTAGCCTTCGCGCGTGCGAACGTGCACGCCGGCGGGAAGTTGATCGATTTTCACGTGCACGCGCCGCCACGCGCCGTCATTCGCCGCGTTCGTGCTGTAATATCCCACCAAATAATATCCGGAGGTATCGTTCTGCACGCTCTGAAAAACCTTGCCGAAATCTCCCACGTCGAAAAAGGTGCGTCCGCCCGTATCTCCCGCCAGCGTCGCCAGCGTGTCGCGCGAATCCTGCCGCGATTCGCTTTGGGAGATGACGGTCGCGCCGGTGAACATCGCGGTTCCGCCTGACGCGCCGGTGCTGGCGTCGCCTCCCGGCGTGGCCGTCAGCAGGCCGCGCGAATCGACGCTGTAAATTGAGACGTCCGACCGGTTCGCGGAATTCGTTGCGGCGATGAGTTCGGAGCGGTTTTCTTCGCCCGTTTGCGTGATGCCGCTGGTGAATTGAATGATGGATTTTTTGCCGGGAATTGCTTCAAGGACTTCGCACAATGCTTCGACCGCCGCGAGTTTGCGGTCCGTATTAAAAATATTAAATTCCGTGTCGTCGGCGGTGAACGCGGCGCCGGTATCTTCGGTGGCGGCGGCTTCCCCATTCGCAGCCGTTGCCGCCTCGGCAAGCTGCGACAGCGCCGCTTCATGGCCGGGCACGAGGGCATCCACCGATCGCTTGAGCAACTCGCGATCGTTGGTGAAATTTGCGACGACTTTCAGCGTGTTGCCAAAGGCGACGACTGCTACGAGGTCCGCGGGAGTCATCTGCCCCTGAAGATATTTCTGCGCCGCGCGCGTCGAGCGTAGCAAATCTTCTGCTTGCAGCGACGTGAGGTCAAAGAACATCACGATCATCCGGTGGTCGCGCACGACCGCCTTGATTTGTTCGGGAGAGGTCACGGTTCCGAGAGGAACCGTGATGGGAGCTTCCTCACCTTGTCCGGCCGTTTCGACTCGCTCGATGTCGTTGTACTCGAACGTCGATATTTTTTGCGGCTTGCCGTCTTCCGTGACGGTGAACTGTTCCTGCTTCAGCCCTTTGACCGGCTTGCCGTCGCGATTGGTGATTTGTACGTCGATTTCCACGAGGCTGACGGTTGAGCGGATTGTCGCTTTTCCGCCCGGCGCGGTTCTGGTCGTGAGCGGCGCGGTCGGACCCTGGCGCGGATTGAGGGGGACCGCCTGCGGCTGCTGGGTTTGCGTCGGCGAACTCTGCGCGCCGAGAGGGGCGGCAAGAAGAGACGCGACGGCGAGAGCGGCCAGAAAGCGGCGCCGGAATGTTTTTTGCGTGCCCATCAGAAATTGATCCTCGTCGTGAACGTCATGGTTCGCATGCCCGCGACACTCGTAATTTGCCCGAATGTGCTGGAGCCCAGCACAGTCGAAAGGCCGGTGAAGTTCGGATGATTCAGAATGTTCGACGCGTTCCAGCTGAAATCCAGCCGCCGTAGCCCATCGCGCCCAAATGGAATCGACTTCGTCACTCCCGCATTGATTGTGAACGCGCCGGGGCCGACCACCGAATTTCGCGGCGCATCTCCGAAACACGCAGTGGGAACGCTGAACGCAGCCGTGTTGAACCATTCCTGCACGGTGGGATCGGAAAGCGAAGGATTGCCGGACTGATTTCCGCGTTCGGAGTTTGTTCCGGGAACATTTTGGCACGCTGGATTTTTCGAGAAAACCCTCACGGTGAAGGGAGCGCCTGAATGCGCCGTGAACGAGCCGTTCACGCGCCATTCTCCAAACACATTTTTCTGCCAGCCCTTGGCGGCAAAACGCCGGCGATCTCCAAATGGAAGCTGGTAACTCAACATTCCAAGAAATTGATGCGTCATGTTAAAGGAAGAGAACCCGTAATCGCCGCGTGGATCGGCATTGTCCTGGATGACGGTTTGTCCTCCGCCGCCAATCGTGCTGGCATCGTCGAGCGACTTCGAGTAGGTGTAGCGCGCCATGAACATCACGCCGCGCGTCATGCGCTTTTGCAAACGCACCTGCAACGCGTGGAAATTGGAGAAGGCGCCCGTCGTGTCATAAGTGAAACCCGCGGCATTTGTCGTTCCGTTCGTGACGGAGCTGAATCCTAAAAGCTCGTCAAGATGGACGCCACGCGTGCCGGTGTACATCACCTCGAGAAACGTGCTGCGCGCCAGGTTGTATTCGATGCCGGCATTCCAGACCATCGCGTAAGGAACCTGATAATTGGGATTCACGGCCACCGTATTGGTTACCGAGCCCGGCAACGCGGAGGACAAATTCGTCTGGAAACTTAGAGGCAGTATTGTCGCCGTCTGCTGCGTCAGCGTGCTTGCGGTCGCAAACGGCGGCTGGTTGGCCATTTCGCTTGAGAGCGTATTCAAATACGACTCGACGTAAAACATGCTGAAACCCGCGCGAAACGTCAATTGGTGCTGCCCTGAAAACCATTTTCCGGGCGGCTGCCAGGCAATCCCAAGGCGCGGCGCCCAATTATTGTAGTGGCCATGAAACAGAGACGCCGTGGGTCCCGCCACGCAATTGCCCGCCGCTGCCGGCGTGACGCATTGCACTTGGGAGAAGTCCGAACTCACGGCGAGGTTCGCGATATGGCCGTTAATTTCAGTGGGCGGAGTGAATGCCTCGTAGCGCACACCGTACGTCAACGTGAATTTCGGGAACATGTGCCAGTCGTCGCTGGCGTAGCCGACCAAGCCCCAATTGCGGAAGTAAGTAGCCGTGTCGCCGAACTGAACCCGCGTATTCGCGGGATACCCGAGAAGAAAATCCGCGAAATCATTTCCGACGCATGGCCCGGAGACAGTCGACGTCAGGCAATTTGCGGGAGAAATGACCGGAGCACCCGAAGCGGCCAGCTGGCTGGTCATGAGTCCGGTGAATGCAAACTGGCCGTTGGGCGCGGGATCGGAATCGCGGTTGATGTCCATCTTGCGAACTTCGCCGCCCGCGCTGACCGTGTGTTTCGCTTTCATCCAGCGGAAGCTGTCGACGTAACGATACGTCTGGCTGCGGGCCAGCGAGAAATTCGGGTCGCTCAGTCCCGTGAAGTTCGTGAAGTTGATCACGGGCAGGCCGAAATCGAACGGGTTCGGAGAAATTCCCGTGAGGCCGAGCTGTGCGCCGATGTCCGTGACACCGGAAAATTCATTCTGACCGAGCGACCGGCTGCGCGAAAAATATAATTGCGATGTGTGCATGAACGTCTTGGTCCAGTTCTGCGTCAGCCCGATCGTCACACTCTGCCCGCGCGTGAAGGTGTTTCCCTCGATCCCTGGAAAACTGCTGAGCGTATGCGAAGTCGCGTCGCTTAGGTTGTAGTTCACTTGCAAGCTCAGCTTCGAGGAGATCTGGTGCGTGACGTTCACGTTCAGGCGATTGCTCACGCCGGGCACGTTGGTTTGCAAATGATAATTGAAATTCTGGCCGGCAACATTTGTTGTCGGAATATTGGGCGCGGGAATGTAATTCAAAAGGTTGATCGCCTGCTGGCTGAACAGGTTGGTAGGAATGCAGGTGCCGGCCGGAGGTAGCGGCGACGCCGGCGTGGCCTGATAGCACCCTGCATTCGGCATCAAGGCTCTCGGCCCGGTCAGGTTCGACAACGGGTTATACAGCAGGACATTGTCCGCGCTGAAGTCGCCGTTTCTCTCCGCCAGAGTCGGCACGGTCGCGAATTGGTCCACCGGGGTTCGCGCCCACGTTCCGCCAAAATTGATGTAGAAAAATGTCTTGTCGGTGCCGTCGTAGATATGCGGAATTTTCAGCGGCCCGCCCATGTTGAGTCCGGCGGATTCCGTCCAACTGGAAATTTTCGGCGGGTTGCCCTGATAGAGTGAATACGGCCTGGCGTTCAGCGCCGAATCTCCAAAGGTATCGTAGAAACTGAAATGGACTCGATTGATGCGCTGGCGCATGACGCGTTGTGCGCCCCATAGAGCATCGACCCCTTGCGGCCCTGCTTGTGGGCCGCGCCCCCGACCGGTGCGGCTACCGCTGAGCCCAGGCCTGGCGCTTCGAATTCCTCTGCGACCGCGGCGAATCATAGCGCGACAACATTTCCCGGAGCAGAGATCGGCGGCAA
>Ga0207040_1057_pt1 | contig 33969 bp, 35 predicted proteins | sample Alteio_BWMinCont_72_FD_153279 | JGI IMG/M metagenome (GOLD analysis project Ga0207040, IMG submission 153279) | Enriched cells from forest soil in Barre Woods Harvard Forest LTER site, Petersham, Massachusetts, United States -... | ecosystem: Environmental > Terrestrial > Soil > Temperate forest >... | reverse complement strand
AGATGCCAAAAGCGGCCCACCGACGCCAGCATTGGCTGCCGAAATTAGACCACAACTCCCTGCTGAACGCAGAGCGTCCGACCGCAGGAGAGCGTAGACCGAAGTGAAAACGAAATCGTCGTCTACTCGGAAACTGCCGAGGTCGACATGACGATTGTTGTAACATCTCTTTTGCGCTCAAAACGCCCCGATAGACCGTCTTCTTTCCGGTTCTTCTGTCAGAATGAGGAGTATGAAAGCCGATGCCATGTTGGCGATGCTCCTAGCTGTCTCCACTGTTTGTGCCCAGGAAACTCTTCCCGCTAATGCCAAACTCGTTTCGTTTTCTTGGTCTGGCGGAACCCTCCATGGCTTCCTTTATGTGCCAGAGGGGAAAGGGCCGTTTCCCGCCGTGTTGTGGAATCACGGCAGCGAAAGACGCCCTGGCTGGCAACCGGAATTGGCCTCGTTCTACAACTCGCATGGATTTGTGTTTTTCTTGCCCCACCGGCGGGGACAGGGGAAATCACCGGGGCCTTACATCATGGATGAGATTAGTGCCGGCGGTGCCTCTGTGGCGGGGCAGGCCCAGCAAGCTGCCAACCAAGACGTAGTGGCGGCGCTGGAATGGCTCAAGGTACAACCCGAGGTAGATGCGAGCCGCATCGTTGTGTCGGGATGCTCCTTTGGAGGCATTCAGACTCTGTTAACCGCGGAGAAGGGACTCGGGGCACGAGCGTTCATTGCTTTCGCCCCTGCGGCGCAGTCGTGGGGCAATCGGACACTCGATCAAATTCTGGAATATGCCGTCGAGCACGCTAAGGCTCCGGTGTTTATTCTGCAGGCTAAGAATGACTACAGCACTCAGCCCACTGAAGTTCTGGGTAGGATAGCGAAGTCGCATGGCGGACAGGCGAAAATCTATCCTGGATTTGGTAAGGCCGCGCAGGAAGCTCACTGGGCCTTTGCCACAACCAGCGCAGGAATCTCCGTGTGGGACAAGGATGTGTTGCAGTTTATCGAATCAGCATTCCGTTGAATATCTCGATCGAAATCTCCGCCCCGCCTCGGGTAAACTGCCCCTTGCGACTACATTCCGAATTCGCTGGCTGTCTCAAAGTCTGCAGGACATTCGGCAGGCATGCCGTTCGCTACTCCGTTCGGCTGGCTTCAGCGTAGCCGCAATTCTGACTCTTGCTTTGGGGAGTGGCGCGAACACAGCCGTCTTTTCAGTCGTCAACACAGTGCTGTTAAAGCCGCTCAACTATCCGGAACCCGATCGCATCGTCCAATTCCGGCTGAAATCAACCGAAGGATCAGTACCGAGCGCATCAATTCCCGATCTTCGTTTTTGGCTGTAGCGGGCCGAGGCAGTTGACGATATCTCGGCTTACGATCTAGGGGGATTTTGCAGGCAGCTGCGATTGTCGCGTATGCGACTCTCGCGTTTGTGGGCACGCGCATCCCTCTGTTCGCGCTGGTCATGGCAGGTAACAACTTCGACATCAGCTTTGCAGGCGTTGCGCTTGTAGCATACATGTCGAGTCTCACCAATGTGAGATACACCGCCACGCAGTATGCGCTTTTGAGTTCAACCTATGCCTGGCTGGGAAAGATCTTGAAAGGGTTTTCCGGCGCTGAGGTCGAAAGCCTGAGCACCACGCACGGCCTCATTCACGCCTACGGCATTTTCTTTATCGCTTGCGGGCTGACCGGCGTGCCTGCCGTCCTTCTGTTTGCAGCATTGGGGTAATGGCACAGAGGAAAGCAACCAGCCCCAACCGCTGCCTAGATGGTGCACCCCTTTGTATTGGAAAGCCGCCGCTTCGTTCTCGAAAAACTCCTTCTACCCGGTAGAACACGGTTAACTGGAGTCCCCGTTCGTCACACAGATCCAAGATCGGCACTCCTTCCACCAAGTGCCTCCTCAGAATTTCCTTAACGCTTCTTACAAGGGTTTTCGAGGGCCACCGCCAAACGAGGATCGAGGGTTAAGCGATACGTATTTACGTTGTGCGCACAGCAACGTATATTGATTGTATATACAAATTGGAGGTCCACGTGCCAGGAGCAACAACCAAGCCCGCCAAGAGACGGGGAGAAAATATCAATCTTCGGGTAAGCGGAGGGCAAAAGTCACTCATCGATCGAGCCGCACAGGCCCTGGGTCGAAGTCGGTCGGATTTCATGCTGGAAACCGCATGTCGGGAAGCGGAAACCGTCCTGCTAGACCGCCGCTACTTCACCTTGCCGGCCGAACAGTTCAAGCGGTTTACCGCTATGCTGGATAGGCCTCCGGCTAACAATGACCGGCTAGCGCGACTACTCAAGACCAAGGCTCCGTGGGAGAAATGAGCCGTTCCGACGATCTATTCAGTCCTCCCGAGAAACTCATGCCCGATCATGATTCCTCCCAATTTCAATGCGGTGAATCCTCGCTTGATGATTGGCTGAGACGGCGCGCCCTCCGAAACGAAGAGAGCGGCGCCTCTCGGACCTATGTTCTTTGTCTCGGTAAAAGGGTTCTAGGCTACTACGCGCTTGCAGTGGGGGCAGTGGCCCACATCGACGCACCAGGTCGAGTGAGACGCAACATGCCTGATCCTGTGCCGGTGATGGTGATTGGCCGGCTTGCCGTCGATCAAACGATCCAAGGACAGGCGATCGGTCCGGCACTGCTGAGGGATGCCGTGTTGCGAACCTTGCAGGCTGGGGAGATCGCCGGTATCCGGGCTATCCTGGTGCACGCGATTTCAGAGCGTGCTAAGCGCTTCTATGAGAAGCGGGGATTCGTTTCTTCGCCGATGGACCCGATGACCCTCATGATAACGATTGCAGAAGCAACGAAAGCGATCATCGAAGAGTCCGAAGTCTAGGCCAACTGCGCTCGTGAAGAAATTATCGGCATTGGCCGAGATCCCTGGCCGCGCGATGCCACCGGGCGCCATCCTCGTTACCGCCACTCCCGAAGCGGGTTGCTCATTCCACGGTGGATCGGCGGCCACGCGATGTGTTTGGACAGATCCAGAGTGGAGGTTCCCACACTTCCACGAAGCGAGTGGCTACACGAATTTCGGCGATGGACGCTGGCTTTCTATTTTTGCGAATTTTTGAATCTTCTGACATTTTTTTGGGGGAGAGAGCTGAGGCAAACTCCCGGCAAGCCCCTTGCAACTTGGCACCAATTTGGCACCAAAACCCGGCGTTGAAGTGGGTATTTTCTAGAATGGCGAGGTGCTGGGTCCAATGGAATCACAATGGGTTAGCATTGCCCTGCTGGGCTCATAACCCAAAGGTCGGTGGTTCAAAATCCACCCCCCGCAACCAAACCTCCCGTTTGGTTTCAATGGCGTTATTGCGGCAGGTGAAAGGGGTGGGGCCGATCACGGCGCTGGCCTACGTATTGACCTTGGAGAATCCGCAACGATTCGGGAAGAGTCGGGATGTGGGGCCGTATTTTGCGACTACCACGAAGGTTTCGAAGACCGAGATCATGGTCTACCTCAAAGGCTCGTTCGATTACTGCGATGGCGTGTACTCCGGGTTCACCAAACACGCAATATAAAAGGCGCCCACTTTGCGGTAGGTTGTGATTGTTCGCACCATCGCCTGGTCCGTGCTTGCCCGCGTGCGAACCGAACTTTCTGGACTGCTCGTAATCCCATCCCTTCTTTTGCCAGGGTCCCAACATACCGCAATCCTCCTGCCGGTAGACGGACCTGACAATCAAAACTGGTAAATGCGCTGATTACTGTGTTGACCACGCGTCAAAAACATTTTCTGCTGTCGCGGAGCCATTTTGCCTCGATATTACGCATTTACAGACAGAGGGCAGGGTTGCTTGGTTTCTATCGGCAAGCGATTGAAGAGGGTAATCGATCGCACACGCAAATTCCCTTGGAAGGAGTCTCACATGACCGGTCTGACCGAGCTGAAGATCAAGAAACCCCCCGATGATGAGGTTTTGCGATCGGTTGATCGATTTGATGATAAAGAAGGAAAGCGCTTGGCAATATCAAACATCCAGCAGCGGCGCCCTAGGTCTGGAGTTCTTTGCCGTCGAGCAGGGACGAATCTACATGAAGGATCCCCAGGCAGCGAACGGGAGTTTTCTTTACAAGTCCGGGGGCGCTGGCCTGGCCTACGGTTTTAGGCTGCCCAAGATTGGCAAGGTGAACATTCCCATTAAGGAGTATACGGGCACTGCCGGTGTCGCCCCTACTTTTTTGCCGAGTACCGGAAAGTTGTTGATTCTAGAGTCGTTCGCGGGAGATGAGCTGACGCGCTCAGACATCACCGGGCTGCCTGTTCTTGGAGATTGGGGTTAGCGCGATTGTTGGCGGTTCCTGGTACGCGATGTTGCTGGGCATGGATCCTGCGTATGCCGTTGCCATGGCGGTCGCCGCTGGGGCGTGTTCGTCGGCGCTCCCTTTGGCCGAGTCGAAACTTCTGAAATCAGCTACTTCGATTTTAATTACGACAGGTCTAAATGTCAGCGCCTCTTCTGGGGCCGCCGCTGGGGTGTTCGGAGGGCTTTTGTATTGAGGTTTGTGGCGGAGGACACCACGGTTCAGCTGCACACCGCGGATCGGATGGGTTCCCTGCCCACGGCGTTTCCGCAAACTGCAAGCCGATTGGGCGGACAGGGAGCGGCTTGGGCTCGTGGCCGGAATCGTTTCGGTCTGCTTTGAAGTGCTCGGTAATGAAACAGGAGAATTAGCAATGAACATACCAACGATCGCGACTTACGTTGCCATAGCGCTGTTGGTCGCCGCCTACGGAATTCTTGTGACCCTCTCGGAACGGCGCCGGGACAAAGCTTTGCGGGCTTTCGCTTCCGAGGTCGGCTTCAGCCCAGTGAACGAGGTTTCACCAGAGCTGCTCCCGGGCGGCGGCACAGTCGGAAGTGCCATGGAGGGAACGATCTCCAGGCGACGTGTCGTTCTTTTCGACTGGGGTAGCACAACGGGAAGAGGCCGACACAGGAAGACTCACGTCACCACTGTCGCAGCCTTCGCTGCGCCAGGTACTCTTCCTCAATTCGAATTGAGGAAGAAGACTTTGTTGACTTTCGGCGAACGGCAAGTCCTTTTCCAGGACGATCCTGCTTTTTCGAAAAAGCTTCTCCTGAGCAGTCCGGATGAGAACGCCATCCACCAGCTGTTCAGTCCGCAGCTCCGGGATTTCCTCGTTTCGGAATTGGCGGCGAAGAAGTTCCAGATCAAGGGACTCGGTGATTATATCTTGATTTATCAGCTTCACAAGCGTGTGTCGGGCGCGAAGTACCGAGGCTTCTTCCAAGACGCTTCTCAAGTCGCAGAAGGATTGCTGGAGCGTTATACCCGCTACGAAGGCGGACGAAGCGGCCTTAGCTCGGGCCTAAAGCCAGGCGGCGGAAGATCAGCTAATTCTGTGTTATCACCCGGTGAGGTTTTATGAAATCGGGCCCCATCCTCTTGCTGCTGGTACTTGTGTGCGGCGCTTCCTCCCAGGACGCCTGGAAGCCGGACACCCAGATCGGTGACTTCCAGTTCAACATGCCAAACGGCTGGCAGAAGGTTCAAGGACGCAACGGTGGAACCCTGCTGGTCCCCACCAACCTGCAATCGGGCTCCACGGCGGCCATTGATTTTCTTCCTCCCCAAGGCCTGACCACGGATCTGCGCAGTTGGTTCAGTGCCTCATGGGCAGAGTGGCAAAGGCAATTCAAGGTCCAGCAGGCAGGCGCGATCCAGACCCAGCATCATCCGAACGGCTTTGATTTGCTGAGTATTGACGCCCGAGTGTCCCATCCACAGTTCGGCTATTGCGAGTTCGTTTTTGCCGCCACACGGGTGGGCAGAAAGATAGAAGCGTATTACTTCATCAGCAATGCCGGTTACTACAGCTATCGCAATGCGTTTGACGACTTCCAGCATAGCCTGCAATTCGCCAACAATCCCGCAACGCCGCATCGCGACCAGCAGAACCCCGTTCCTGCTGGTGGTGGCCTGAACGGCATGTTCGTCGGCTACCGAATGCGGAGCACGATCCGCCCAGACGAGTCGCATATTGAATACCTTGTGTTCTTTCCTGACGGCAATGCCATCCGCTATCTGCCGGAAGCGGGTATCGATAACTTTAACTTTCGCAGCGCCCTGCGCGACTCGCGGGACTACTGCGGCCGCTATCACCTCAGTGGAGGCCAGGTCACCATTGACTGGGCCAACAATGACACCGAAACAGCCAGTCGCTCGGGAGACACGCTGAAGGTTCGCGGAGACAGCTACTTCGCCGTTCTCACAGATAATGGACTGAAGCTGAATGGGACGTATCGCCGCGAAGGCGCCGACCTAGCCCGATACTTCATCCGTTTTGCTCCCGACGGCCGCTTTGCCGAAAACGGCATCCTGCCCCTGCTTGCCTACAGCCGACAAAACACCTCACCTGGCAGCGGAACATATTCCATCGGCAACAACACCCTGCACCTGAATTATTCCGATGGCCGCAAGATCGCGTTCAGCTTCTTCATCTTCGCCCAGGACGAAGCCGGAGAGCACCCGGGCATGATCCACCTGAACACCTACGCCCTGCTCGCAAACAGGTGACGAGAGACGGGGGAACAGCGGAGCCGCCATTAAGCCCCACAGCGCTCTACCCACCCTGGCGGCGGTGACGGAACTTGGTATCCTCGGGGACTGCGAGGCATCGAAATATCGCTTGCGGCAAGGCTCGTGGCAGTAGCGAACACCTTGGATGTGATTACTTCCGACCAACCTTACCGCAGCGCACAATCATTTGAGGCCGCCTGCAAGGAAATCGAACTCTGTTCCGGTCGCCAGTTCGATCCTCAGATCGTCAGGATATTCCTAGAAATGCCCGCCAACACCTGGGGAGATCTTCGGAAAAAGGTTTGACGGGGTCGGAAGTGGATAATTGGCGAAACCAGCCATTACGCTCACCGAGAATCGGCCCGAGTTTCGATCAAGGGTCAAAACGAGCCCGGTAGGGATACCACTGTGCGAACTGAAAGCTGTTGGAATGATTGTCTGAGTGTGACCTGGAAAGCTGTTGAAGTGACTGTCTGGCAAGAAATATCTTGACCGGACCTCGTCTCCCATGACGAGTACCTAGGACCCATAGCGGGAAGGCAACAACTCGTTATGTAGCGCTCTGACAACGAATCCTGCAACCGCAAGGTTGGCACTCGAACCGTGAGGTGACGGTGTATCTGCTAGCATCGAGGCGGACCAGGGCCAGGGTGGATAGCATGGTGAGCATATGCAAACTCTCGTAAGCGTCGTCATCATTGGGGAGCGGAAGATGCTTGCGCTCTTCTTGCCGTGGGTACGGAGGCTTCAGACTCCTCCGTCATGGGCAATCAACACTGCCGGCGTATAGAGAGCACCTAAACTATCGTGTCATGTCATCTTAGCGGAACAGGGTAAGCCCGTATCGCTCTCCACAAACGTGGAGTAGGAAACCGTGAGGCGGACAATGGCGATGCGGGTATGGGAGCGCGAGAAAAAGCGAAGGCTGCCCTGTAATCGGGCAGATAGAGGTTGCGTCGCCTTCTTGGGACAACATCGCCTCGCCGGAAACGGAGCAAACTTTTCGCCGGTGCTCACCCTCGAGACCGTTTATGGAACCGATGTAGGAAGCAAAGCAAATGATGACGGCGCATGCCGTTGGTGCAGCTTCCGGCACGTTTGTTGGATTGTTTCCATCGACGTGCGAGTCGGCCGCAAGCCAGTATCGAGTAGGCCTTGTTTATTTTTGAATAAGGCCGCGTCTTCGTTTGCCAAGGGGGGCGTTGTTGAGTGCTCGAGCCGTGTGAGGCGAAAGTCTCACGCACGGTTCCTAGAGGGCTGGGCGCGGGTAACCGCGCCTGGCTACTCGGCAGGAGGGAAAAGCAAACACTATCAGACCGTACGCACCATCGGACGTAGCCTACGTCTGCGAACTGCAGGCTGTCGAAGATGATTGTCTGACAGGGGGTGAAAACTAATTGGTCAGACCTGGTCTCCCATGGCCAGTACGCTAGGTGCTACGGCAGGGCGGCAACAAACTGTCTAAAGCGCACCGACAATGAATCCCGTAACCGCAAGGTTAGCATCGACACTGTGAGGAACCGATATCTCTGCCAGCATCAATGTGGAGCGGGGCTAGCGTCGATACTATGGTGAGCATAAGCAAACTCTCGTAAGCGTCGTCAACGTGAAGGAGCGGAAGATGCTAAGCGCTCTTGTTGCGATGTTTTGACAGCTACGTGCCTGCGTCAAAAGTACACGATGGAACCTATGCCCTGCGACGCCGATGGAATCCTGACGTGTCGATTCAACAAGTTGAGCGCCGACGCTAGTGGCCACACAAGTGCACCAGTTAAAGTGCACGAGTCAAATCGAGTGAGCATTGCTTCTCCCCCTCAGGTCCTCTGACACTAAGTCAGCCCAGTGATGCTATTTCCTCTTTACTTTCCTATGGAGGTACTGCGTTATGACACCATCGACGACGGGGCTCCGAGTCGAGTTTGACCAAGTGAACAAAATCTCGCTGATACGGTTTAAGGGGAGGCTCACGGATGAATCGCTGGCGGTCCTTTACGAGGCAAGTCGAAGATATTCGACCGCGACCAAAGCCAAGATCGGTATTGTAGACTTCTCATCCGTTACCGAGTTTGCCCTGACTGCGGAATCTATCCGGCATCGGGCGCGTCAGAAACCAGCCACGGCGGACCCTAGCATTATCGTTGCTCCGCAAGCATATGGATTTGGTCTATTTCGCATGCTTCAACTCCTGGGAGAGCCTGCAAACCCACTACTGGAAATCGTACACACGCTGGACGAGGTGTTCGCAGGACTCGGCATTCTGTCCCCACACTTCGAGCCGTTAGGGTAGGCCGCACTATCGACGCCTTCACAAGCCCAAGTTGTTCGCGACCTTTCTTTGTCGTGGAACCATGATGAGTTGTCAGTATCACACTTCCAGTTCCGGCACACTGATCACAAGTGACCGTCTCGTAAGTTAAGAGTTGCAGCGTCGCGGAGCGAATGTGAGCACTTCTGCACAGCGCTGGCGGAGCAAATGAGCGAGTCTGGAGTCTCTCGCGAATTCGATCTATGTTCGATCTAGATCAAAGGAACAAATAGACGGGTTGCGAGAAGCTGGTTACAAGTATCTCAATGACAGTACTTGCCAGTCTTGTCACAAATCCATTGAATGGTGGGAGACGCCTGTAAGCAGGAACTCGCCATAAACCACACTTAGGAGATTGATAAATGAAAAGAGTACTGGTTGTAATGCTACTTGTAGCTATGGCCGCCTGCGGAAACTCAAGCCCAACCCCAACCCATCCCCCAAACCCGAACGGAAAAGGTCCTGCGCCGGTAGATCTTAATTCGGCGTCTTCTTTTGCTGTCCTCACCAAGTCTGGCGTAACGGATGTGCCAGCATCCGTTATCACTGGAGATGTAGGGGCAAGCCCGATCACAGGAGCAGCTGATAACCTGACCTGCGTGGAGGTAACCGGTAAGAGTTACTCTGTCGATGCGGCCGGTCCACTACCGTGCCGGATAACTAACGCTACTTTACTGACGGCCGCCGTCAAAGACATGATGACTGCATACACTAACGCGGCAGGGCGTACACTTCCAACTGCCACCAACCTGGGAGCTGGTGAGATCGGAGGGCTAACTATCGCCCCGGGTCTTTACAAATGGGGTACTGGTGTAAGCATATCAACGGACGTGACACTTTCTGGCGGTCCGAATGATGTCTGGATATTTCAGATAGCTCAAACCTTAAATCAGGCTAGCGCAACGAAGGTAGTCTTAAGCGGCGGCGCACAAGCCAAGAATGTATTCTGGCAGTCCTTCGGAGATGTAACCATTCAGGCAAGCGCTCAGTTCAATGGTGTTATTTTGTCTCAAACAGCCATCAACCTGAAAACGGGAGCATCTGTGCACGGTCAGCTGTTAGCGCAGACCCAAGTCACTCTTGAACAGAATACGGTTACGAAGTAATTGGTATACCATAGGTGGGCGATTGATGAAATCGCCCACCTGCTCGTTGGATCATGAGAGTGGAGACGGAATGAGTGATGTGCAAAAGCTGAGATACACAATTAGGGGGACACCACGAGTTAAGTAACGCCTTCCGCTGCTCTGACTTCATTTCTCGACCTCGGCTTGGATTCTCATGTCGAAACCCTCAAAAACGCCGCTTCGCCGGAGTCCGGCTCTTTTTTCGGCGGGGAGACAATTCTCCAAGGTTGCGCGCGTAGCTTACACCCCCGTCAAGCAGTTCCTTTGCCTAGCCCAGCCTCTCACCTCTGCACCCCTCGTCCCTCCGGCCCCATTCCCCACCCACACTCGCCTTTCCCCGCAGCCTTCGCATCCCTCCTCTCGCAACGCAGCGCGCCCATCTTGCGTCGCGCGCGCGCGGGCGGGCCCCTGGGCCAGAGTCAACGTCAAACCAGCTCTGTGGGGGTGACCACTCGGATCGCGCAAGTCTGCAAGTTTACACAACGAACCTGGTGAGCAGCAGCTTCGGAGAAACCGAGCACGTCAGGCGATTGGAACGCCAGCCCAGGAGGCGAACGAGGTCGACCGAGTAATCTCTCAGCGGCCAAACAAAGCTCAGGTGTTCCGCGACTCGTTTCGGCGAAGCGGGCTGTTTCTCTATCCGGACAAGGCGCACCATCGACAGTATCGGGCGTTCGAGACCTTGCAGAATCCTGTGGGTGGACTGGATCTTGTGAGCCTGAGCGCTCGCGAAACCGCGCTAGGGAGGATTGATGCCAACGACAATCCCCGCGGACTGCAAGCGTTCTTGTTCACCGCCGGCGAGGCGACGACCGTGAGTTGCCTGTGGCCCCTTCGAGACTCCGTCGTTGCCTTTTGTTTTCAGAGTTTCTACGGTAAGCTGGCTCACCAAGAAAGCAAGCTTGAGGCATTTGCTGAAGCGCAACGCTGCACGCGGGAGAGGTAGCCCGCCTACCAAGACTGGGCGGCCTTCCGGTACAGCGGTGCCTGGTAGAGCGACGCCGCGTTCTCGGGGAATCCAGATTATGCAACAAGACGAAAGCAGAGAGAACAATCGGTGAGATTTCTAAGGTGTCCACGCTGCGCCTGGGAAATTCTGACGACGAGAGATCAAGACCTGTCCGAGAATTTGCGGCGAATTCTTGATTTTCCAGGCAGCCTTGTTTTGCTTGCTCAGCCGATTCCCTAATTGGTTGATCTGCGGGCGGCCGCGTTGTAAGGAACTGCGATAGGCGGGCGACTCAACGGTTCGGACACGTAAATGTGGAACTGCCACGCCTCGGTAAAAAAGTTGGCGTCATTGTCATGGTTACTTCCGACACCCGAGCGGTACGACTATTGCCCCAAGCAGACACACTGCGCATAGCTGGCGGCCTGGTTGATTTTCTCTGCGCTCAGACCTGGGTGGGGACCAAAGAGATAGCGCTACGCCATCCCGAGTTGCTGGCGCGGGCAATTGAGTTTCTTCCGGAGTTGATCATGGCGGCGACACAGCAGAGCGAGTTTGACACAGCTCTTCTGCTCGGTGACTATCAGCAACTCCTCCGAGTTCTAATACAGGGACCCGACAAGGTGGAGCTGTCGCAAATTCCAAAACTATGCTGCGCGCGATGGCAGGTGCCAGATGCGAAACCACCGGCGTCCTCAGTGATCGACGTCATGCTGCTTGCTCGCCCGCTGGTCGACCTCGAAACTGATTATTTCAGCATACCGAGTGCTGAAGCCCTCGATACGGTCATCGAGCAGTGGGGCAGAATCCCACAGCATCAAGGTTTCCTACATATGCCTTTGGGCTGGCGTCTCGATGCGCTCAACAGTGCGGGCAACAGCCTATTGCTGCGTAGTTACACGAGCGGCCGCGACCGCGACATCGACGTGGCCGAAGGGTTCTACCAGAGCGCTATCGCTGGATCGCCAATGGGCTGGGCTAACCTCCCAAAATACCACCATAATTTGGGACGCGCCCTCTACTTGCGGTATGCCGCACGGAGCGGAGACAGCGCGAACCTTGACCGCGCAATTCAAGAATCCGAGCAAGCGGTAATGCTGATGCAACACAACACATTGTTTCTCAGCGAGCTCGGCATGCTGTTGAACCAACGACATCTGCTGAACAGCTCGCTCGCGGACCTAGAACGAGCCGTTGCCATACTCGAGGAGGCCGTCCACCTCTCACAGAAAGGTACCAATGATCTTCCAACATCCCTCAGCCAACTGGGGTCGGCGCTGCGAAACAGATTTGTGATCAAACGGGATGTGCAGGACATTTCACGTGCAGTTGACATTCAACGACTCTCCGTCGAAATGACTTCCATTGACGTAGAAAACATACCGGCACGCTTGACCAACCTAGGCAACAGCCTGCTCGAAAAGGCGAACCTGTCAGGATCCAGCGACGAATTGGAAGAGGCAATTACTGCCTTTGCGCGAGCTCTGGACCTGTCCTCTCCCACCGATCCGTTATACCCTTCCCGTCTCAACAACCTCGCGAATGGCCTTTCGGTTCGCTATCGCGTCAAGAGTGATTTAGCCGATCTGTCCCAGGCAATTGATCTGTACCAGCGAGCCATTTCACTGACTCCGCCGCAAGAGCAGCAACTTGCATCTCGTTTCTACAATCTTGGGAGCAGTCTTCGCGAGAGGTGGACAAAAAGCGGCGACAGCAAAGATGAAACCCGGGGACGCGAAGCTTACGCGAACGCATGCGTTTACGGGCTGCAGCGCGACCATCACTGGGCCTTCTTTGCGGCTCGCAGATGGGGCGAGTGGGCAACCGGTCGGCAGTCGTGGCAGGAGGCCGGGGAAGCCTATAACTACGGTCTTAGGGTGATTGATGAACTCGTCGGAGTGCAGATTTCTCAAAGTAGCAAAGTGCCATGGCTCTCGGAGTTGCAGGGCTTCTCCGCGGCAGCTGCATTAGCGTTTTATAAAAATGGTGACTGCTCAAGTGCAGCTCTAGCCCTGGAACAAGGTCGAGCCTACTTAATGACCGAGGCCCTGCAATTGAATTCCCTAGCGGTTGAACATTTGCACAAATTGGGGCGCACCGATCTCGTAGTTCGATATGAAACCGCGGTTAAAGATTGGTCGATGACCGTGCGCGACCCGGACTCAGCCTCTCAGGGAGAGCAGTGGAAACACGCAATTGAAAGGGTTCGAAGTGCCAACGTCGCGCTGAAGCAGCTGGTGGCCGCGATTCGCGAAGTGCCTGGATATCAATCTTTCGCTGCTCCACCGAACTTGATCGATATTCGCGCCGCGGCCAAACTTACTCCTCTGATCTATCTTGCCGCTGCGAGAACGGGAGGAATCGCACTGGTTGTACCTAGAAACTGTCAACAAGAAATCCGCGCAATTGAGCTACCCGGCTTGGACGAGCATAGCCTTAGAAAGAGAGTTGAGGGATACCAGAATTCCTATCTTAAGCGCGATACCGAGCCGCAACTATGGCTCACGGCGCTAGACGAAATGACGCGATGGTTGTGGGACGTCTGCATGTCCCTGGTTCTGAAGGAACTGGGCCGCGCGTCCTCTGCATGTCTAATTCCGTGTGGCTTGTTAGGATTGCTCCCGTTGCATGCATCTTGGACGCCGAAGAAAGAAAAGAAGAAGCGCAAGTACGCGATAGAGCAACTAAGGCTCAGCTACGCGCCCAATGCACGCGCACTGCTCGCGGCATTCCAGTCAGACAAATTCGAAGGCAATACCCTCCTCGTCGTGTCAGATCCGCGGCCAACCGTCGAACCGCCACTTAGATATGCGCACTATGAGACCCAAGCGGTTGCCTCGAACTTTCGACGACGCAAGCTCCTGCGGCATTCTACGGCAACGTGCGCTATGGTCGCTGCCCTGTTACCCAATTACGAGGTTGTCCACTTTGCATGCCATGCCTCGTCACACACGGCTGATACGCGACGTAGTGGTTTCATTCTGGCCCGAGATGAGGTCCTGACGATTGACGAACTGCTGCGTTGCAGGCTGATGAGAACTCGGCTTGCCGTGTTATCTGCATGCGAGACGGCAGTCCAGGGAGAGGAGCTCCCGGACGAGGTGATCAGCCTCGCCACCGTGTTTCTCCAGACAGGCGTGGATGCCGTAATAGCGTCGCTGTGGGCAGTCTGGGATGCGAGTACGATGCTTCTCATGACGCGCTTCTATCAAATGTGGCGCAGAGACGGTTTATCTCCAGGCGAAGCATTGCGCCAAGCCCAGCTATGGATGTTGAACGTATCCGATCAGAAAAAGGGACGCGCAGTCCGAGCACTGATTCCGAAATCGATCTACAAACAGCTAGTACGAACCCCTTCTGGAATAAATCACTTCGCTCATCCCGATCACTGGGCCGCTTTTACCTACGTGGGGTTTTAGATGCTCCGTCTTGCACCCTGAATTCAGGGGACTCAAGTCGGGAACCAACAACACGCAGCATCCTGGGCCCCGCTCAGGCCACACCGAGATCCAATCGCACCCACGGGTCGCCAAAGTAGGTATAGGCATAATAGGTTGGATCCTTCGCGTTCTCCTCTCGTAACTCCTGCAGGGCTTCGCCTACGGCTCTGCCCAATTTCAGTTTGGAATAGAGGTTAATGGCGAATTCCATGGATCGGTAGTCGTTGACCGGCCATAATGGAGCGATTACTCCACTGCAGCCGTTAGTAACAAAGTTGGACGCGAAGCCCCCCGCCCGCCCCACTGTGTCGCCTACATTTCCTACGCTACAGGCATTGAGGTAAACAACAGGTTGAGCTACTGCACAAAGTTTAGTGGCGACTAGGCCAAGGGCATCGAATTCCTCATTGTTTTCGAGAAGGATCTTGTTCAAATCAGGATTGTTCAGATTGATCTCGCCATGCCCGCTAAAGTGGAGCACTTGGACATTCGTCTCCTCGAACAACTGCTGCACGCCATGCAAGTCAGCCGGCACGACCGGGAAAACCAAGGCCGGAAAGAGCCTTCCCAGTTCCGCGGCCTCCGTTTGTGCCCACTTCAGAGTATTGGGCTCCGGATAGTTCGGATTTAGAACCCGGAATTTTCGCACCTTCAACATCTGCCGGCTCGGTTTCGTTGTCAAACCTGGTTTCCAGCGGCCTAAGACGTGTTCGATTCCAAGCGATTGCAATTTGGTCAATTGACCATTGCTTGTGTCATTGGGAATCAGCAATTCCCATGGAAATATCATGTCCTCGGAATGGATGAGTATGGAGCGGGGTGGCTTGCAGATCCTGTACTGCCGGAAATATTCGTCACGTAATGATTGCGGCAACCACTGCCATAGACGGAGGCCCACCCCTTCAATCGTCGACATGAACTTCTTCTTCCAAGTGTCCATGACAGCCCTGTACTGCTCTTCGCTCAGCCCTGCTTTTCTTGGGGTGGCGGCAAACTGGCTGGTCAGAACGTCGTTTAGATACTTTGCCATGTCGTTTTCCTGCAATTGCAGGGTTCCCATGTCGCGAAAGTCAAAGGTCGACTCCTCAATCCTGCTCGTTAGGAAAATCTTGTAGGTCGGAGCCTGGCCTGTGACGGCCAACGCCCAATCACACTCCTTTCTTGCCTTAAGTGGCACTGCAAACCCTTCGCTCCTTGCCTGCCCTGCGTATTCCGGCCCTTGGTAGTTCTTGGGCACTACGTATGTGAAGTGGGTCACTGACCCAATAAGGCTGTTACCCATGAAAAAATCTGCATGGATCGACCGCGCTATTGGCTTTGCCACGCCGCGTGCTGTAAGAGTGAATGCCGCTTGCTCCATCTCCTCATCTCGTTTCCGATTGACAGTAAGAGGGGCGAATGGAGGAACCACATCGAAGCCTACGGCGCTGAGAAACACATTCACCGTCACACTTTCTTGCCCGGCGGCTAGTGCAAATTCTAGTTGGTTCTCAACGCCAGAATAATCCACGGCCAGTTCTCGCAACCTCACAACCAATTCATTCGGCTCTCCCTCAGTGACCCTTTCGTGAAATTCGATTTGCGGGTCTCGCTTGAGCTCGACTGCTGCCAAGACAATTGCTGGTTCTGTGGGAGGCACCGCGGTCCCTGCGTTTTTCTCCCCACCCGATACGGCAGACAAGTCTGGGATAGCTTCCCGCTCAACATGTCTGCTACCACCACGGCGCGTAGACGTTTCTGTAGAACCTCCGTACCCGCCGCGAAACCCCTCATCCAGGTCCCGCACATCAAATCTCGGATTCACTCTGTCGGACGGCTCCCCCCATGTATTCCGGTGGCTCGACTCATCGACACTCAGCCCCCGGCTCGAAGGGGCACTAGGATGAGGCATGACCAAAGTTGAGATGTCAGTTCCGGCAATCTCCAGAAACCTATAAATGTGGTCGATGGTCCTGGGTTGAGCAAAGAAGTCGTTGTGATACACATAATCGGAAGCCTGATAGACGAGCGGGTTCGCAATAGCAAACAGAGGATTCCCGTTTTTTGCGAAAACACCGTCGCACGGAACCACGAGATCGTTGCCAATTGCTTTCCCTTTGGACGCAAATGTTCGGTCCGCGACCGCGTTCAATGCGGCTGAAAAAAATGCACGCGGACTGTTGGGATCGGGATCATAGTTGGCCGCTGCGGCACCGTAGGTAAGCCCAGGGACCGCTTTACCGCCGATGTTCAGTAGTGTCTTGATATAGCCTTCGGTGCCCATCGCTGCGAGTCCTGGCAGAGCCGTTTCCGCTGTATAAGCAATGAGCTTGATGATTCCGAGCAATGCCTCGACCACGTAGGTTGTGATGCTGTCGGGCAGCTTGGTGAGAAAATTGGTGAAGACGTCTACCATATCAACTACGTGCTCCGCATTGCCGAGTGGTGAACCGGCGTTCGGCGTAGCTACAAACAGCACTCTGCGAAAATTACAGTTGTGGTCCGGAACCAGTTTTCGTCCTCTTTCGGTTAGGGCCCGGGAAACAATCCCCCCTCGGCTGTGGCACAAAATATCGAGTTCAACGTTTTCATTCGGGATAGCCTGCTTGACGTGTTTAAGAAAGAAAGTTGCGTTTTCGTCTGGATCCAAAGAGAGTGTGAAATGGTCGTATGCAATCACTCGTCCAGAATATTGCTTAACTAGCGCCTCCATTGCCGGCCGCGGCAATCTGCTTAGCATTCCATCCGTGGAACTGATGATGCCGTGGATGACCAGTAAAGAACGATTACCAGCCAGCGATGACCATTTGCTAAAAGGAAAGCTTACTTTTTGGCGATAATTATTCGCGTCTACGGATCGTATTAAGTTCTGTGAATGTTTGCGCTCGACTGCAGCCACAATTTTTTCCATTGGGCTCCCTAACAAATCTGCGACGAGGGGAATTACAAGTACCTTCAGAACTTTCCGCCCTATGGCTGTTATCCAACCCCGCATTTCCGTTTGGCCCGAGGCTATCGCTCGCCGTGCTGCGGCGGTCCTCGTCGGAATCGTAAAGACAGGCTTGCTGGAGGAGCGCAGGACTGTGGCTTTCTCAGTCGTCGCCCTCGCCGAGCCAACTGACACGTCATCGGGAAGATGCCAGCTCATGCCTCCGGCTTCATCTACATAAAGGACAACCTGCAGCGCCGCTTGCGTTACAGAAGGCCGACTTGGCTCGAGTACCAACTTCTCACTCGCCGATGGAACCCTCAAGGCAGCGTTGGCGCTCAGCGGCAGCGATGTCACATCAATATGAATCGTCTCCTGTTCGACAAATCCCATCTCCACAAGCGCCGACTCCAATGCGATGGAAGTGTCCTCTTGCGCAGGAAGCCGAGGAGCACGGAAACCGCCGCTATCGTTAAGCCATTGCGTGGCAGCACCCCCGAAAGGTGCGGTTAGACGCGTTCCGTTTGGGAACATAATTGCTTGCGAGGAGGAAAAGGAAGACAGATTCTTAGACATGACGAGACCTCTGTTAGGCGCGAACCGCCGATCCTAGAGTTTCGTTAAGGGTCAACTTGGATCAAGAACATACCACAATTGTGAACTGCGATGTCGAGCAGGCGGCGAGGCGCGATCCGTGGAGGATTGTGATCGTCATTCTCGGCGCCAGGTGCCGGAATCGTGAACTCGCGTTGAGCCATTCTGAGACGGCACGCAACTCGTGAGCGAAAACTCTCTCTTCATCGCCGACCCTAGGGCCGAATTTTAGGACGTGACTCCTTGTGACACTTGCGAATCCAAGGAAAATGTCTTCATGCGGTGGTCGCCACCGTCAGTGAAATAGAGCTCGCTGTCCGGGCCGATCAGCATGCTTTCGATGTTGTGGATCAATTCGCTCGGTCTAGAAGACTATTGGGTTGCCCTCGCGCTTCGCTCCTCCCACGAGGTCTAGCATGTCGGACACAAATTGCTTGAGATGATCGACGTTATTTTGTTCCGCATCATGCCGCAAGCGAAAAAGTTCGTCCTCGAGTGCTGAGGTTAGATCGAGTGGTATTGAATCGCCAGAGTGCGTGCCCGAATACAGCACCTTGGACACAATAATCGAGTGGCCCCCCAGTATTCGCCCGGTGTCTTCTCTCAATGCGGCGACGAGAGCGATGTTTCCGATCCGCTTCTGAACAGCGATGCGCGTTTCCCGAGGAAACTCTCGTTCCAATGCGGGCTCAAGATTCTGATCGGGGAAGTAGTACTCGCCCGTGGTCTCATCAACGACCGCTCCAACGACATCGGCGTCGAAGGGCAAGTTTGCTTTGCTGCGATAGACAACCGCGTCCAGTCCCATGTTCCAAGCTATGGTAATCCCCTGTTGTGCAAAGTGATAGCGCATCCTGAGAGCGGCTGATTGTTGAAATCAGCCGGGTAGCGCGGCGAGAACCACTGCGAGAATCAGCCCCGACTTGTAGAGCCGCGTCCGTGGGCGTCCGTTGTACAAGGTCGTGTCCACAACCCATCCGAGCGTGTAGCAAACATTCGCCATCGCAACATAAATGACGGGGCCGAAGAGCATCCCAATCGGTTCTTCAAAATCCTCTCCGGGCTTGACGGCGGCAGAGCCAGCAATCATGACAAGAAGCCAAGATGCGAAGCCGACTGCGAGTGGGCCACGAGCAATCGCGAAGCAGACGGGATTGGATGGGAGTTACGTACGCCGCATTCTGCGCTTCGCTTTCTTGGCACCCGACATTGTGGAGTCCATTCTGGACGGACGACAGCCGCACGAGCTCACCCTCGCCAAGCTGAGCCGGAAACTCCCTATGAGTTGGGCCGAGCAGCGCACGATCCTTCAACTCATGGGTCGGACGCCAGAGTTTTTCTGAAATCGCCCCCTGTTCCGATTAGCCCATCCAAGCGCTGCATCTGGCTGAAAACGAGTCAGTTGCAAGAGTGGAGCGGCGATTCTACAGCCTAAAATCAGAGAATTTCCTGTATCTTTTCCCTGTTTACAGGGAATTCTCGCAGGGGACGAGTTCGCACCTGACTCCACTCTCCGCCACGCTATTTTCACTGCGAGTGTCAATCGATAACGCTGTTGAGCCGTAAGAATTTAGGTTAGAATTACGAACCAATCAGCGGCCTGATGGAAGTGCCGCCGCTCCGAGTGTGCGGTGGCAATTCTCGCCACCCGAGCTTTCCTTTCCACTCCGGCGCTGGATGATCTGCCATGGTGGCCTAATTGCATTCAGAAGTCGTTGCGTTTAGATGTCTGGGGGCGATCCGACAATGGCTGGAACACAGAAAACGGAATTCCGTGATTATCGTATAGAGCCAAACTTTCCTCCCTTTGTTATTTACACAAGACAACACGCAGAGATGACAGTCGATGGAGTTCGAAACTCAATTGACCGGTACAAAGCCGCCTTTAGAAATGGCGATAAGATTAAGCCCGGCACGCGTTTGAAGGATATTGATCAGGAAAAACTGGCAAGCCGTGGCGCCGTCGTTCCGATGAGCATGTGGCAGATATTCAATCTTCTGCGTTTCACTTTTGATGCCACAGATCCGGACAATTTCTGGGGCGCACAAGATCTCCACAGTATCCAGGTGGGCATTGTTGGGGGACAGCCTCAGAATCGGGAAGCGCAGATGTTACGTCTTTTTGGCTTTATTCACGATATTTCCAAGGGCATTCTCAGCATAGATATGGCTGACCAATTGGTGGTCGGAGGCGATATTTTTCCTTTAGGCGTATATCCGCGTCAAGTTATTGGTAGGGGGGAGAAAGACATGGTTCCATATGCGGACTATGGCTTTAAAGAAAATGCCGATTGGAGGAACGGTGTCTATCCCAGGGATCCGACGGATCCTGATTATGAATATGGAATTTACTCAGAGTTCGTAAAAAACGGAGACATGAGTCTCGATAGGCTGATTATGCTGTTTCAGCATGATAAGCATTTGCGCATCATTCTGGACCATCTGGATGAAAATGATCATCAGGTGCCGGAAGACTGGATGAAGGTATTTAAGTTTCTGGCGACCCATCATTCTTTCCACGCTCTCCATGATTTCGATACTTTGGAAGATGTCAAAAGCGGCCCTTTTTATTGGACAACGAATGCCGACGATAGAGCGATGTTGGCAAGCGGTATCGTTGAGAAGAATAAATTCAGAGATCTATATACGAAAACGGATCTTAAGATTGGATCCGTAGTTGTGGACGAAGACACGTATCGACGTGCGCATTATCCGGCAGTACAGCAGATGTTGGATGAGTATTTTCCCAAGCCAATCCTCGTTCCAGTGACGAGCAATCGCCTGCCACGGTTTCTTCGACTCATGGAAACCAGTGATTTGGTAGAGACTCTGGGGCTTATATCGCCGGCCGTTCAATTTGTTCAGGGTGGCGGGGTTGTCTTCGCCGCTTCGGAGACAGAAAAACCATTGAAAGGGGAACTCATCAACGGGTTTCTGGAGCTTTTGCGTGTGAAAGCTGTAAACGAAAAGGATCCAGATATATCAAGAGATTTATCAAGAGTTGTTCAGGAAATAGCATGCGCGCTTCCGAACGCTGACCAATTTTGTGGGATGGGAAAACCTATTAAAGAAGTGCTTACAGATTTTGATGCCACTTCCCGTTCGTTAGATTTGACGCATGCTATCGCCAAGGCTGCCTCGGCGTTTCCAGCAAGAGTCGAGCCCGGTGCCGCGCCGAATTGCAATTAAAAATTATTAGCGTTGTCGTAGCAGCGTGGAACCCTACTTCTTTGGGTTTCAGGAAAAAGAGGTAAGGGTGCAAACCACCGCGGCGAGCGCACGAGGGGACATAACTGGCCGGCCCCATCTGAAGCGCGTGTTGAATCTGTGGGACCTCGTGTACTACGGAATCATCCTGACCTCTCCGATTGCCGCGGTTCCGCTGTTTGGCGAGGCGCAAGTGCTCTCTCACGGGCACTCGGTCACCACGCTTCTGCTGGCCATGATGGCAATGTCGGTGACTGCCATCAGCTTTGGCCGCATGGCCAGCGTCTATCCATCGGCAGGTTCCGTCTATTCTTACGTCAGTAGAACATTGAATCCGCATGTGGGATTCATTCTGGGATGGGCTATGGTGTTGGAGTATCTCTTCCAGCCCATTCAGAACGCACTCTATGCCGTGTTGGCGATCCACCGCATGGTGCCGCAGATTCCATTTGCCGCGCTGGCCGCGGTCACCGTGGGATTCATCACCGTGCTGACCGTTCAAGGGATCAAATTTAACGCGCGCATGAACGAAGTGTTGCTCGGATTCATGATGCTGGTCACCGCGGCGTTCCTGGTGCAAGCCTTTCGCTACGTCGTGCTGCATCAGCACTTCGGCGGCCTTTTCTCTATGCAGCCGATCTACAATCCGGAAACCTTCAATCTCCGCGGCTTGGCAGCCGGAACGTCGTTCGCGGCCCTGGTATTTGTTGGTTTTGACGGTGTCTCGATCCTGGCCGAGGAAGTGAAAAACCCGAAAAAGAATGTGCTCCTAGCCTCGGTGCTGGTTTGCGTCTTCACCGGACTTTTCAGCGGCTTGCAAGTCTACCTGGCGCAGCGGGTGTGGCCTGACTACACTACGCTGCAAAATCATGAGACCGCTTTTATGGACGTAGCGCGCATGGCGGGCGGATCTTTGTTGTTCACAGCCTATGGAATTGTACTTCTGGTTTCCAGCCTCGCCTGCGGACTTGCTGGCCATGTCGGAGCGGCACGGCTGCTGTACAGCATGGGACGGGATGACGTTTTGCCCAGGAAGATCTTCGGCCATTTGAGTTCCAAGAAAGGCAATCCGGTTTACAACGAGTGGATTGTCGGGCTTGTCGCGTACGTCGCGGTGCTGGCGATTCCCTGGCAACACGCGGCTGAGATCGTCACCTTCGGCGCATTGCTGGTTTTCGCGGCAGTCAATCTGGCTGCTTTACTTCATTTCTGGTATTCGCCGGAAGCAGCCCAGCGCCGGCGATTTTTCATCGACGCGTTCGTTCCGGCATTTGGCTGCATTTTCTGTTTTGTTCTGCTTCTTGGCTTGCAATCGTGGACAAAGTACGCGGGGCTGGCTTGGCTGGGCATAGGGCTGGCCTACGCCGGCTACCGAACGCGAATGTTCACCCTCCAGCCGATAGTCCGCGAGAGATGCATTGACCCGGTTGTGGGTGTAACGGGCGAACCTCTCAAGGAATGGTACTCATCACCCAAAACCCCGCAGTAGCGAGACAAGCTACGACAAGGGGCACGATGATGCCATCCACGAAGGTTTGCTGGTTGTGGAATTCCGCATCGCCGTTTTTGGTGTAGCAGCACACGCAGATGCGGCCGTTCGGCTGGTGCCGGAGGGTCAGGGAGCGTAGGATTTCGTTTGGTTCTGTAGCGGTCGCCCCGTTTGCCGGGGTCTCTTGATCAATCATTTTTTCTTCTCATCATTTGGTCGGGAGCGGTGATGAGTCCGCTCCCTTCCAAGGAAGAATCAGACGCGGCAGGCGAAGAGGCCGTCAATTTGAACGAGTTTGGGGCGTGCCCTGCTGATGGACGCCCGGCATCAAAATGAAAGCTGCGTGAATGGCAAGCTAAGCGGTCCCCATCAGCGAATGTAATCCGGGCCCGTTTTAGTAGCCCGTGACACCACGGCGCTTTAACTCTTGGAACACCGACGGCACCGAAGACTGAGCCAGCTTCCCCGCGAGGAGTCCGGTCTTCCGAAGAGGAGCAAGGAAATAGTCTTGAAATGGGACTCGCATAATACATGATGGCCAAGCCATGACCCTAGCTTACTAACTTATGCAAAGGGTTTGAGTTGAGAAGCGAGAACTGAGGTGAGACGCCATTTGGAGACCCTGGAAATCCTGTCGTAAAACATGAGAGGCCAAGGATGCGCTTTCCATTCGCTTGTTTGGCGAACAAAAGGCGCACAGTTGTGTTAGCGCCTGGTTACGTAACTTAACTTCCTATGCGCGGTCTGGGCTATTCGTACCGCAGCGCGACCATTGGATCGACGCGCATGGCGCGGCGGGCGGGAATGTAGCATGCCGCGACCGCGACCAGCGTAAGCAGAATGGCCACGCCGGCAATTGTCGCAGGATCATTCGCATGAATGTCGTAGAGCATCGATTTCAGGTAGCGCGTCACGGCCAGCGTCAAGCCGATGCCCACTATCGCGCCGATAATCGCCAGGACCATGCCCTGCCCCACAACCAGCCCTAGCACGCCGCGCCGCTGTGCGCCCAGGGCCATGCGAATGCCGATTTCACGCGTACGCCGCGACACTTCATACGAAAGCAGCCCGTACAATCCAATGCACGCCAGCACCAGCGCCAGGAGACCGAAGAATCCTGACAGCTTCGCAACCATGCGCTCCTGAAACAGCAACTGGTCGATCAGTTCCTCCTGCGTGTGAACATCGAACACCGGCAAATTGCTGTCCATCTGACTCAACACGCCGCGTATGGAGGCGCTGACGGTGGCGGGATTCATTTTCGTACGCACTTCGAAACTCGTGTTGCCGCCACTGGAGGGAACGTACATCGTAGGGTCGACCGGGCTCCGCAGGTCTTGATACTTCGCATCGCTCACCACCCCTAAAATCTCCCAGCCTGGAGTTGCCCAGTAACCTTTTGCCGGGTCGGCCTCGTGCGCGCCAAAATGAACTCCCAGCGGATTCACTTTCGGAAGATATTTCTGCACGAACGTCTTGTTCACGATCACCGGCACGGGCGCTTCTTTTGCCGCGCTTTCCGGAATCGCTGCGCTCCCGCTCGGAGCGAGAAGTCCCGCGTCCTTCGCTTTCTCCAAGTCTGCCCGCGCTCTTTCCCTTTCCTCCGCCGCTTCGGCCTCGGCAAAATCCGCCGAATTGAAGTTTCGCCCCGAAAGCAGCCGCATGTGCATCATCGAGAAAAAACCGGGACCAATGGGAAGATAGTCCGCATTCGATTCCTGATCTTTCGGCGAGTCCCTAAGATGGAAGCCGGTTTCCCACAACGACCCGCTCAGCAGAGTGCTGTTGGAGTAGCTCACTGACTCGACCGCCGGAATTGCCGCGATACGCTGTTGCAAATCTCTGTAGAACGCATCAATCTGCGGCGTCTTGTATCCGATCAGTGTCGGATCCAATCCGAACGTCAGCAAATTGCGGGTATCGAATCCGGGATCTACATTTCTCAGGTTGTGCAATGTGCGCACTAGAAGTCCCGCGCCCACCAACACAACCACTGCGAGCGCCACTTGCGTGATCACGATTCCGTTGCCCAAACTGAACCATCTTCCCCCCGCGCGCCCTTCCGCCGCTGAACTTCTCGTGCCCCCTTTCAACGCCGGGGTCAAATCGATGCGAGTGCCGCGAAACGCGGGCGCGAGCCCGAAAATTATGCCAGTCAGTACCGCCGCGGCGAACGTGAACAGCAGCACACGCCCATCAATGCCGGGGCTGAATCCAAACGGCTCGTCGGAGCTGCTTGCAAAAAGCGTCACAATCGCACGCGTGCCCCAAATCGCAAACAAAATCCCCAGCGCGCCGCCCACGAGTGAAAGAAAAACGCTTTCCGTCAGCAGTTGCTGCACGATTCTTCTGCGGCCTGCCCCAAGCGCCAGCCGCACCGCAATTTCTTTTTGCCGCGCCGTCGCGCGCGCGAGCAGCAAACCCGCCACGTTGGCGCACGCAATCAGCAGCACAATTCCGACGGCCATCATCAAGACGTACAATTCACCAGAAATTTCCGTCGTCGAGCCGCTCAGTCCGGACTGCGCGGGTAGCGCGTCGACTTTCGGATCATCTTCCGGCTTCGAGAGCGGCCTCGCGCCGTGCAGCATATCGTTGCGGAAAACCGTCGTTACGGCGGCCTGCGCCTGCAATCTACCGACGCCAGGCTTCAGCCGACCGATGACGACCAGCCACCAGCTGTAAGCGTCCGTCGCGCGTGCTTTGACCCACGGATGCGGGTTGATCTGCGGCACCACGGAAAGCGGAACCCACACATCGTAGACGCGCCCCGGACTTAGACTGTCGAATCGCGGATCGGCTACGCCGATAATCGTGAACGGCACATTGTTTAGACGAACTGTTTTTCCAATCGCTGAGGGCGAGCCGCCGAACTGACGTTTCCAGTAGCCATAGTTCAAAACGACCACAAGTGGTGCGGAAACCGAATCGTCGCTCGGCGCTATCAGGCGTCCTGCAGCAGAACGAACGCCGAGTACCGTGAAGAATCCGCCGGAAACCGCCTGCCCCCTAAGCACGCTCGCCGTTCCGTTGCCGCTCAGGTCAATCTGACCAGCGTTGGCGAATGCTGCGACGCTGGAGAACGCGCTCACATGCGAGGCTACGTCATTGAAGAGGGGCATGGAAAGCGAGCAGCCAGAAGAGGCGCCGTCCCGCGATAACTGCCCCGAGCCACAGTCCCCGTAACCGTTTTGGCTATGAATATCGGGTGCCTTGCGGGCGCTCCATCTGAGAACCACGAGGCGCTGCGCATCCTGCACCGGCAGCCCGCGCATGAGGATACCGTCAATCAGACTGAAAATAGCCGTATTCGCGCCGATACCCATCGCCAGCGTGAGGATGGCCACAGCTGTGAAGCCAGGGGATTTGAGCAACATGCGCAGGCCATAGCGCAAGTCTTGAATCAGCGTCCGCATACCGCCTCCTGTCCTCTACGCCAAGGAGTAGCAATCGTATCGCAAGAAACACGCATCACTCCAGCTCATCCGATAATTCTGGACGGATGGGTAGTCGCAATATATTACCTCGGTGCTCTTCTCTTCGTTGGACTCTACTTGCGTCAGATGGGCGCGATCTGAGAGTGCTTCGCGCTAAATAGTTGAAATTCTCCGGTAAGCAAGAACCCGTCAAGCCGTTGCGATGATGATTGGCGTAACATCGCGATTACGCGTTTTGACCCTCGATCGAAAGTCGGGCCGATTCTCGGTGAGCGTAATCGCTAGATAGCGACAGTCACCGTCGTAAGCCGCGGATTCTGGGCGGAGATGGTGTAATGTCTAGAGGTTCTCAGTATCAGACATGCCTCGGTGTTCCCATTGCGGATCTGATCTTCCCGGCCTTGAACATATCTGTCGGAACTGTTTTGCCGCAAGACATGCCGACCTTCATGAGACGAAGTCCTGGTCAGAACGCCCGCGTCCGATAGCTGCCTTTCTGTTTGTCTTTTCGCTCAGTTTCTTGGGCGGGCTGGTTAAGATTCGAACTTCAATTCGGCATATTCCGGGATTCGGCATAGTGGCGGAACGTGTGGAACCCGATCCTGCCAAGTCCCAACTGGAGACCTGTCGGAACCAGGTAGTCGGCACGAATCGAATCGGCATGATAAGGCCGACCAGTCACCGGACTCGGGAACAGCCATCGCCCCTCGGTCTCGACACAGAGCGCTCGCCATTTCCTCAGTTCGAGAATGAAGCCCGGTTCGATCGGGACCTCGTCCTGTGAATACTCCGTCTTCAATTTGTTGAGTCGCTTCCCGACTGCTGATCGTTGGATCAAAACCACCGACCGCTCGAAATCGAAGTCCGTCCACCGCAAACCGAGGATTTCGCTGATTCGCAAACCGAAGCACAGGCCAATCCGCACCTCGGGTCGTTTGGAACATTTAGCCAGAGCTTACGAATAGTATTGACGCACAATACATCGTACGATATATTTTAAAACATGAGTAGACAAGACCATTACGAAAATTTCTTAACCTCAACGCGTTTCGATAGCACCTTCGGCCGCAAACACGTTCGCGAACGATACCGAGAACACGCTCGAGAAAACGGACACCATCACGGGCGCCGCGGATTCCGTCGTGGAGGCCCTGGATTTATGGGCGACTTCGCAGGCGGCGATTTTCCCGGCGGGCGCAAACTCGACGCGATCGACATTCAACTGGTGATCCTCGCGTTGCTCGCCGAACAACCAGCGCACGGGTACGAGCTGATCAAGACCCTCGAAGAACGTTCGGGCGGATTCTATACGCCCAGCCCGGGAGTGATTTATCCCGCGCTGACTTACCTGCATGAGATCGGTCACAGCAGCGTGGAGCAGCAGGGTACTCGGAAGCTCTACAGCATTACGCCTGAGGGCAGGACCCATCTGGAAGAGAACCGCGCGAACGCTGAAGCGATTCTCGACGCTCTGGAGCGAGTTGGCGGACGAATGGAGCAGGTGCGCGAAGCATTTGCCGGCGTGGGCGATTCAGACGGAGGCGCTTCCGATGAAGTGCATCGCGCGCGCCACGCTCTGAAGCACGCGCTGCGCCGCAAACACGGGTGCGATCCCGAGGAAGCGAAGCGGATTGCCAAGATTCTTGACCGGGCCGCGGCGGAGATATTGGGAAGGTAGCGGCGACCGCAGGCGCACATCAAACTTGAAAGGACAGACCAACAGAAAGAGCGATTCATGCCAAATACTTTGCTAAATGAAACGTTCAAGAGCGTAATTCAGGATGAACGGGTCCGCGCGGTAATCCAGCGACTGGAGGCGGAACGTCGTGGCGCGCGGGCCGGCAGTCCGAACGATGACGGCCAAAGTCGAGATCCTTATGACTATGCGGGCCGGGGGTTCTCGATTCGTCCCGAGCAAGGCGACCTGATCTATCTTTTGTGCCGAGGAATGCGCGCGACGCGCGTCGTCGAGTTCGCGACATCGGTCGGAATGTCGACCCTTTACTTCGCGGCAGCTATGCGCGACAACGGCGGCGGCTGCGTGATAGGTTCGGAACTCGTCCCGGCGAAAGTCGCGACAGCGAAGCGCAATCTCAGCGAGGCTGGTCTCGCCGCCTATGCGGAAATTCGCGAGGGCGATGCGCGGCAGACGCTACGCGATTTGGGCGGTTCGTTGGATTTCGCCTTGATCGACGGCTGGCCGCGCGATGAAGAGCCTTCGCTGGCGCGCGAGGTGATTGGGATCGTCGCTCCACAACTTCGCGTTGGCGGGTATGTGATGAATGACAATGCGGAGCCGGATTTTCTGGAGTTTATTCGCGAACCGGGCAATGGGTTTATTTCGGTGACGCTGCCGCTCAAGAGTGGAACAGAGCTTTCGGTCAAGGTGGCGTAATTCGGCGAAGCGCGCATGGCGCCGCTCGATAGCAGTGGTAAACCGATTCCTGAAACAACTGCGGCGTGGAGTTGCATCCGCAGAAGACGCGGATCGTACCTTGGGGGAAGTGAAGGACGCGGTTGTGAATGAATAGTCGGCAAGCCGGAAGTGATTACCAAACAGGCTCCCACGCGTGAGGCCAAGAAGACGGTTTCAACAATGCTACCCCAGTAGCCTCCCGTATTTGTCGTCTTGATCCAATCGCCGTCGTCTTGATCCAATCGCCACCGTAAGTGTGCTCACGGCGCACCAGCGCTTTGATCGTAGTGCAGCGTACCAGCGTACCTGCCTTTATTGACGGAAAGCTAGCGCAGCACCTCGAATCGAACCACCACAGGTGATCAATATTACGCTTCATCCGCTCGGTCATTGCTGGCGAGTTTGGCAGAAGAACAAACGCCAAAACCATCACTATCGGGTTGGATGAGGACACTAAAGATCGCCGCGTTTCAATCGCCCGAAGACCTTTACCTCATCCGCATTGGAGCGGACGACTTGGTATTTGTGCGAGCTATCAATACATTCGATGCCAACCGGGAATCCAAGGTCGATGATGTTCTCAAGATGTATCTGAAACATCTGGTTGAGATTGGGACCGAACTTCTCTCGATGGTGGCCGTCTCGGTCATCGCTTTGGTTCTCTCAGCCTTTGTGTGGTTCAAGAACCCAGAGACTCATTGGATGGCAGCTGCAATTCTTGTTGCAGCATTAGCGGTGCCGCTGTGTAGTGGCATTCCCGCGTACCGCCGTATTGCGCAAACTGAAATCTCTTACGCCGCCTACGGCACTCAAAACCCCTCAATGAGCGCGATCGCCTGATAACGACACCTAGCAATCGTGCAGCCATCGACGATAATATTCTCGATGTGACCGAACAATCTGCAAGTCCTAAAATACTTTTGGTCGTGGCGATTGTCGCGCTGCTCTTCGCCATTCCTGCGATAGCTCTATTCGTATACAGACCCAGGCGACCCATAGGCTTGGTTGTCGGTATCTGCCTTGCTGTCGCCTCCGTGTTCAATTTGCTCTGCGGACTCCTCCCCCGACACCTTCTACGGCTGAACAAACGAGTTGAGCGTGAATTGGAAAAAGAGCGGACCACAAATCCGGGCTGGTGGGTGCGGTGACCCCGTGGCTTGGAATCCGCCACCTGCCTGTATCGGGGTGCTTCGGGCATTAACTGTTGAAATATCTCATAGAAGCACTTTTTGACCCGGACGGCTGTCGGGCAATTCTCGGTGAGCGTTATCTGTTATCGGGATTTGATCTGAGGCAGAATGTGCTCCCGCCGGTACGTTCTGACAATGTTCTTTGTGTCAGACGGTTCCCGGGCAGGAGCGAGGGGCTTCATTTCTGCGTTCAAACTGATCGTCGAGCGTTTACGGGATGGTGATGGTCTTGGTAACGTTCGTTTCTTGCGTGAGTACGCCGATTGCACCCGCCGGCGCATCGAAGCCGAGCGCTGTGCCTGTCGTCAAGGCGAAGAAGGTCACCGTTTCTCCATTTGTCACTACTTTGGCGCCGCCGGGGAACGTCTGCTGAGAGTCCCCTCGGGTGGCCATGGAACCACCAACAGAGGCAGGCTGTTCGACCCAAGTGAGATTGATTGGTCCACACGGCCCCGTAGCTGTTTCTCTTTCATCCTCAGTATCAACACCCACAAAACTGTGGAGGTTGCTGTGTGGCTGAATGAGAAAGGAATCGTACTAATGGGGGTAGGAGTGCTCTACCTTGTTTTTGGGTTCATACTAACGCGGGTGCGCTACTGAAGCCTGAAGGCTAAAAAGCAGATTGGCAGCAGCGAGGAAGATGAAACATAAAAGAATGGGTGTGCGCGAAATGTGCGCGAACAGGGTACAAAACCAGCCTAAACCAGGGGGTTCGGTCACCCCGAAGTGCAGTACAGGACGCCGATGGTGCTAGGGCACGACGAAGATAAAAAAACCGGAAGGTCGCCGTTGGCACGGTGAAAAAGTCGATGGCCGAGCTAGTCCTTTCCCGTAAGAATTTTGCATTCTCTGCTTCATGCCGGCTTAGCCCGGCGCACTAACATCGCGATTACATTCATTGAAGGGTCGCCGAAGTCAACGAGCGTGATCGCTTCTTGGCCAGCCATAACATCGATCCAGCACCAAAATCCCAGCGAGGAGTGGCAGTAGCCAGATCACACGGCTCTGGAAGCGATTCTCGACCATCGACAAGATGCCCGTAACAAACGCGTTGGCAATGACTGTGGAAACGATCACCAAACCGAGTCCGGCAAGCCGAGGGGACCGGCGGCTCCACATGCGAGGTGTGAAAACGCCTATGAGCACGACTGCCACAATGACCGTGTAATCTTGAATGGATGTGAAGACTTTATAAGGCAGAGCGTCCCGCGCTTGTCGGCTTTGAATATAACCCGACCGTTCGGCAGGGAGCACTCGATCGAATTCCTGCAATACCCAATCGTCCGGGTGGAAGAGGCTCAAGTCGAAGGTCATCAGTTGATGCCAAAAATTGCTAGCCGACTTGGACAACTGCTCGCGCGGATACGCGCGCAGGGTGTCTAGGACGAACGGGATTTCCTCCTCCCGCAATCGTGCTTTTGTCTGCTCGGAGGCACGCTGCCAAATTCCGTCCGCTGCCCAGAGAAAATCGTCAGTGTCCATAGGGAGTTCATCGACATAATCACAGATGGTCAGTTTCACCTGCCCGCAATGATGCTCCAAATACCAGTCCCCGGGGCCGTCGGCGATTACCCGGGCCATGAGAAAGGGTAGACGCTTGCCGTTTAGGGAAGGCTTACCATACAAATAATCGTGCAGAGCTAGGTGAGCGACTGCCGCAAGCGACACGATGACCGCAACTTCGCCTAATGCTCTCAAGCGACTGTGCATTGACTGACGCCGAAGAACCAGGAGCAAAGCGAACAGGACGCACATCCCAATGGCCAACATCAGGTGGGTAGCATGCGACGCGATCGTCCACCATGCGATAACAGTTACGGTCAAGTACTCAACGCGGGAAAGGGTCTCTCGGGCAAACAGGAGCAAATAGATGCAGAGATAGGCCACAGGACCGAGAATGTCGGGCATGATCAGGCTGGCGAACCACGCCAAACTAGTCAGCAGGCTGAGCAAGATGACGAGAACGAGGTAACCTTTTACCGGTTGCGGCGGCAGGATTGATCGCATGACAAGCCAGATGAAATATGCGGTCAGGAGGGAATTAAGACCGACGATGGGCCAGGAGTTTACATTCCAGTGCAACGGCAGGATCCCAAGGCAATAGATGAAGGACCGCCCCCCGTAATCGGCCGAGAATTTATGCAGGAAGATTGCCCGCGCGACCAGAGGGCCATCTTCCAGGTACGACATCGAATCTGAATAGAGCAGTGGAAACCGGTTATAGAGCGCCGGCCAGGTCATAACGAGTGCCCCAGCTAACACTGCGCCTCTGTGCCAAATTGGATGAAACCTACTCCGACCTCTCTCGTTTAGTGCGCGGTCCATCTTCTAGCCGGCGTTTCCGTCTTGACTTTCGAAAACGGCCATCATTGTACCCTCATGCACCTTTCACTCTAAAGGCCGTCCGCACGGCTCAGAGAAACAATCGAGCGAAGCGAACCCAGAGGCGAGGATTTCGATCTTGGTCTTAGAGGCAACCGCGCGGAACGTATTCGGCGACTTTCGGAAGTATTGCAGCTCAGATTTGACGAGTTCACCTTCCGCTTGAAGCCCGAACAGCACGAGATGGAACTGACAGACACCGTCCGGGTCGAAGCTGCTGTGGAATACAAAACACGGGCATGGCAGACCATTGAAGTGGATCTCGGTCCGGGCGAAGCACGTGCGGTAGACCTGGTGACGCCCGCCATTGAAGTGTGTCGGAAATGGGCCTGCCCATCAATAGTCAAGTACGTTGTCTTGGGATCAATGAGCAAGTGGCGCAGAAGCTTCATGCGTGTACCGGTCCTCAAAGGCAAGATCGCGCCCGCGACATACTTGATATCCTCGTTGTGGATATGCTCGGCCAACTGGACCACGTGCGCGTGCGGGCGGCGGAACGAATTTTCGGCGAGAGAAATACCCATCCGTTTTCCACCGGAGACGATCCTTCCTACGGAGTGGCTTGTCGAACTTGAAACGCTGGCGGCAGAGTTGGGATACCGTACGACGAAAGCGGCAGAAATTCAAAAAGAATTTACGCGCCAGTCGACCGATGCGAGTGACCGCACCGTAGGAATAACCCTTATTCAAATACTTCTCGTAAGAACTCGACCATCGTTTGCCACGATCTGGCTTCCGTTTGTGGATGTATACCAGCTTCGGGTGTTCCGTTGCTGGCCACCCCTTCGCCCGTAAAGCTGTGCTTCGCGTCACTGTAAATATTGATCTGCCAGTTCGCGTGGGCCAGCCGCATTTCCTTTTGAAAATCGCTCGTACTCTCCGCTGGCGCCACAGGGTCGGCGTCACCGTGCAGCACGAGGACTTTGGATACGACAGCGTTGCGTTTCGCAGGTACAGGCGCGCTCAAAATCCCGTGCAGAGCAACTACACCGCGGAGTGCGGCGCCGGCACGCGCCAACTCGAGAACGCCACAACCTCCGATACAGTATCCGATGGCCCCGATGCGATCCGCATTGCATTCCGGGCGCTGTAGAAGTGCTTTCAAACCGGCCGAAAGCCTACGGCGAAATCGCAAGCGATCTTTGAGGAATGACCCGACGACTGTCATCGGTGACTGTGGTGGACTTGGTCGAACACCGGCTCCGAAGAGATCGGCGACGAAAGCGACATAGCCCAGCTCCGCCAATCGATCCGCTCGCCTGCATATCGACTCGTTGACGTTGAGCCAGCTGGGCACAACTAAGACGCCCGGCAGGTCGCGCGCTGAATCAGGAGCAGCTAGATAACCCTCGAGAGGCTGCTGTTCGTCAAGGTAAGAGACCCGTGTTCCGATCATGAGATTAACTCTCCGCTCCTTCGTTCAGGAAGCGTACTTTCGAGGAACTTGTGGACCGACGTTACGGCCGTCGCGCCGTCGCCGATGGCAAAAGCGACGCGCTTCGGGGTGCCGCTACGGCAGTCGCCGGCAGCGAACACGCCAGGGAGGCTGGTCTCGACAGTGCATGGCGGCCTGGGTTCTCTCCAAACGGGGAGAACTGCAACCTCTTGGCCAGTCAGCACGAAGCCCTGATCATTTCGCACGATGGAAGAGGGTAGGAAGTCGGTTCTCGGTTTTGCTCCGATGAACACGAAGAGGCCGGAACTAAATTCTTCTTTTGTTTCGCCGTTCGGTTCGCGCACGCGTACACTGCAGATATGATCGACGCCCTCGATTCCAACGACTTCAGTGTTGTAGCGGATTCTGACTCTCCTGTTCGCCAAGACTCTTTCCGACAGATAGGAAGACATCTTTCGCAGATCCGGGCCACGCACCAACAGAGAGACTTCTTCGGCGGTTTGGGAAAGAAACATTGCGGCTTGGCCGGCGGAGTTGCCGCCACCAACTATATGGGCTGC